>Ga0209611_10002263_pt1 | contig 33732 bp, 12 predicted proteins | sample S1TSphgellanicum_3_FD_187693 | JGI IMG/M metagenome (GOLD analysis project Ga0209611, IMG submission 187693) | Host-associated microbial communities from peat moss isolated from Minnesota, USA - S1T2_Fc - Sphagnum magellanicum MG (SPAdes) (version 2) | ecosystem: Host-associated > Plants > Peat...
GGATGCAATCCAAGTGGTAGCAGAAGTGTATGCAGGGTAGGAAATCATCAGGTAGAAATTTTGTCATACATTGAATTCACCTTCCAGGATGCGTTGCAAAATTTGTTCTACCATCAGCTTCACTTTCGCCGCTGGCTGTGGTTGCAATACCCCCAATTACCATAAGAAAACAACAAACAACTGCTGTCTAACCACATTAAAAACTTCTATTATATTTAACCCCTTGTCTGCTTACACTTATGGTCCCCATAGAACCTGTCTCATCATATTCGAGCCCCAAGCCTCATACCAATACTAAACACGTACTGCACCATAATGGTCAACTTCCCAACCCTGTGTTCTGGCTCTCAGGGAATAAGCCTCTTCTTCAAGGCCAAGAGACTTGGAATCCTATAATTGCACCATATTCCTCCAGCATCAAACCCTCCAGCTTACAACAGTCAAATTTGATGAAGAAGAAGACTCTCATCCTGAATGTGTGAGCTTTACCATCAACATGGTTCAAAACAATGCATCGTGTGAGATCTCAGCTTACAGCCAGAACAAAGAGAGCAGGGTTGGTTTTAGGGTTTCCTAAAATATACCACCGGGCCACAACTCAGGAAGGAAGACATGAGCTTTTCCTTCCAGATGGCTCAGATCTGTAGATTGTACAACGATCTCAGGCTTGCAGCAAGAACAACAGAGAGCAGCAAGAATCTGATTTTTCTTTTTTAGGGTTCCAGACAAATCATTCACAAAACCGAAAAGAAAGAACCTCATGCATGCATGCGTGCATACATACACTGAGCATTGGTAAAGTAGAAAGAGAGCAAAGGCAAAAAAGGAAGCAGCAGATACAAGAGTGGAGAGGGTGACGATGTTGGCAAGGATCCAGTCGGGGGCGTCCAGTCCTCCGCACACATGGAACTTCATCCTCTCCTTCTAAGCACAGTAGTAGGAGAAACCGAAATTGCGATCCGATACTTCACAAAAAAAAATTGCGTTTCTGCTGCTAATAAAAGGACTAACAATCTGCAGCACTTTGCGATTGTCAAAAATTCTGATTTCCTGCGACAAAATCATCACCATCCCCGGCGCTTCCCCGTTCATCGCATTCTCGAAAACTGAGGAATAGAGCGCTCCCACTTGACCTGCACATTCTACGCTTGTAGAATGCCTATCGGTTGTTCTGTTGTGTTTTCCATGATGGAAAAAGGAAACAGTACTGAAAGATTATTGTATAATGTAGCACTTCCGTTCCTCTTTCCACGGTGGATACCGTCATTTTGGCAGTTCGTGTAAAAAGCATTTTTTTCTCTTTTGGGTGGAAAATGTAGTAAAAAGCTAGAACCTGGCCACCTACCCAGATCATTCCCTGTTAGAACCATCCTTCCTGTTGTTTTTTTTCCACGCGGAAAATGCATTACGGTAGAATCAACTACCTACTCCTGATCATTCTCTTGTTGGAACCGCCTATTCACCTCATTCCGGTTACTTTTAATGCTTATATTTTTGGGTTGGAAACTACGTTAAGGTAGAACAGATAAATTAGCCCTGATCATTCCCTCATCAGAATTGCCTATCAGCTTGTTCTGTGTAAAGTGCTGGAGATGTGTTTTTAGGGGTGGAAAATGGATTAAGGTAGAATCACCTACTCCTGATCATTCCACTTTTGGAACTGCCTTTCACCTTGTGGCCTGCTAGCGCCAAAGTGTTTTTTTTTTTCTTTTTTGAGTTGAAAAATGCATAACCACCTCTTATCATGATTAATCTGGCTTGAAGGTGGTCTAAAGATTTCAAAAACCAGAATTGTCACTCAGGAGAGATTCCACCTTTTACGACAGATAATCTACACCACATCGTGAGGTAGCAAATAATCTACAAAGTTCCTAATGATGTTGCAGAATTTCTCCCAAGTGCTTATTATGTCATATAATGGTCATTGGTCACACCAGGCTCAGTGTCACCAGCCGCTTAGCCAGGTTGTCCCCATGCCGATTATTTCACATAATGGCCCTTGGTCAGACCTGGCTGCTCACAGACATTGTCAGCCAGGCTAGGTCTTCCCAATGGGTACCAAAAAACAGACCTTAAGTCCTAAATGACTTTAAAGACCCTTTAAAGAACAATTTATGACTGGAGCCCAAAGACTCAAACTCGAGGGGTCCCTAATCATTTAAAGCAAAATTCGACCTAGTTGGGGCAAATAGAAAATGATCCAAAGTAAAACCGGCCAAACATGAATTTTGCCAACTTGGTAGAATGAATTTCTCCACAGTGTTTTTTTATAAAAATCATCAAATTTTTTTCATTCTTGCAAAATCAAAAAATTGGGGAAAAAGAAAAGTGAATGGTTTTTCGCCAACCATTGCCGATTTGAGACCGTAATGGTTTGTATGTGGTATTTTCTGCCTCTTTTGAGTCCTGTTACAAGACACAATGGACATGTCTTCCTGACACACCTGACCTAACCATTGTTCAAATTTCACATGCCCACTGTGCAAATCCTGAATACCATTACTACATTATGGAACGTGTTGGGTACAAGCCATGGTGTTCATTTTGTTGCCCATTCCAAAAACAATTGCTCACCCGAATTTCCTCCCAAGCACCTTGCGGGTAATAATGGTTTCTACCCCAACACATTCCATACTACATAACATAAGCACTATGCTCACCCATCACAAATAGAAATAGCAAAATGAAAAGTAAATCAAGCAAATGCCCACCTTTCCCACATGTATAGATTGAGGGTCCAATCATTAACCTTTAAAATATATATATTGAGGGTCCAAGAAAATGATGTAGTGGAGTGTGTTGTAACTTCTTGGGCATGGGTTTCACATTGGTTCTTATTGTGAATACTAGTGGATCTCACTTTAGGTGAGAATTGTCTCCTTTTGAAATCACCTAGGGTATCACATAGTCCGAACCTTTACACTTTAAGCGCTTAGTTATAAGGTTGATGTTGAATCCAATTAATATATTTGGAGCGATTATAAGGTTAACTACAAATCCAATTCATATATCTCCAAGGCAATTATAGTGTTGACCTCAAGTTCAATTTACAAACTAGTAAAAGTTAAATACTTTAATAGTATGTGGAACTTCAAAGGAAACATAAAATTGAACTCAAAACCTCATTGAGGTCAAAGAGACCTTTCACATGTGAGAAAATGTATGTGACAACTTTTATTTGAAGTTTGAACACATGTTTCAATTTTAAATCAAAATAATCACATGTCTTTCCTCTTACAAGAAAGGAAGACCAAGTGGCAAAGATTCACATTTCATGATTAGATTTGATGCACTTTTAGATTTGTCAAGTGGTATCAGGGTGAAATAACTTATTGATTTATAAGTTTGTAATGAAATGCAAACTTAGGGCACATTTCTTAGCTCTTAAAAGAGAAATGGTGGTGAGAGTTTCAAAATGCAAATTGAAATCAAAATGGTGTTCAAATGAATCACAGACAAACCAAATTTACAAGACACATAATGGTCACGACTTGGAGAGGAATGACATTTATATTTTAATATACTTTGTGACCAACATTAGGGACTACATCGAAGTGACAAAAAATTTCAAGATTTGTGGAAGGAGTACCAAATTTTTTTGCTTTTGCCCAAATTATGAATCACACAATTCTATAAGTTCATAACTTTTGCATACAAGTTTGGATTTAAGAAGTCTCAAAAATAATGTCATTGCTTTGAAAAGACATTTTCAATGACATATAACATGTTCAATTTGAAAATCATTTGACCCCTATTTCTTGAGGTTTTGTGGATAAGAATCAAGTTGCCAATTTGATTCCTAACTTTTATATTAACCATAATTCTTAGTTCACAACTCCAAATGGAGAATGTGAATTCAATTTTGATATCTTCATTTCAAAACACCATTCACTATTTACACTTTCATCTTAAACATTCAAAAATTCATAAAACTTCGACTCTTAAAGTGAAGAAAACCACTTGGAATGTTGGGACTCATTCTCCCACACCTATGGAGTGTGCTTGAGTCATGGGACACAATCCTAAACCATTCCATCCTCTTGCTTTAACTTTTGTCATGAGCTCAAAGCTATGGTCATGTCAAAATCAACTAAAAAAACTTGAACCCAAACAGAACTATGTCCCCCAACTAACCTTTTTTTTTTAAATCCAAATTGTTTACCTATATATGTACAAAGTTTTTTAAACCTATAACAACCCATCCCTATTTTTTAGGTTGTGAAAAATCAACTTTGAAAAAACCTTACAAAATAAATTATGGTGGTTTGAATGCATGTTACATCATTAAATAGATAAAAAGAAAAAAATTGTGTCACCAAATTTTTGTTTGCTCCCAAGATAGAACTTAAAATATTTTGTAATTTTGGTGAATTTAATGAACTAATATCTAGGTGATTATCAACTCGTTGGTTCCACCTTAAATGAATTGGTTGTTAATTCATTGGTTCCTTTCTCCCAAAAGACAAACTAAAAAAAATCAACCCCATTTCCCTCAACACAACCCCCCAACAAATGGGCACATTACCTTGTATAATTGGCTATCAAGATTTTTTTTTCCAATTGTGTTTTTCTTCAATTTTCTCCTATGAACATGAACCTATTTAAGCAAATTATTAATTTTAATCAAATGTAATGTAAATGGAATTAAAGTCAATCTTAAACCAAATCAAATTCCAATTTTTTGGGGAAGTATTGAAGATTTTATAAATCCAAAAACATGTTATCAAAATTTCACTTGAAATTCAATAAAACTATAAAAACTAAAATCAAAATTAAAATCAAGAACCAAATAACAATGTTACCTAGGAATTGTAAAAGGTGATCTAACAACTTATTGTTTGTAATAGGTTGTGAAAAGTAACAAGTTAACATGTTAACCTATATTAGAACCCAACCGGTAACCTAACCTATAACAAAACCGATACCCTAAACCCTAAACCCTAACCAATTACAAAACTTGACGAGTAGTGTTATAACAAGTTAGTAAAAATGTTGATAGGTAATTGATAGTATGTAGAACTTATAGTGGACAGAACAGGTAGTTTTTGGCAGAATGTTATAAATGGCCATATTCTTGAAAATTTTCGAATTGTTAATGTTTACTCTTTTTACTTTTGGAGTACTAGTGATTATGCTGGTTAATGACTTTTTAGATGGTCCAAGAAGATATTTAACTTCCAAATTAGTTAGTATAATTATATGGACAAATGAAGGATTTCATACCATTTTTCATACTACTTTTCATACTTTCAAACTTTGTAATCATCTTTGTTTTTCTTTCATTTAGAGAAATGAAGTGATTTTTTTTGTTCAATTTTGATTTCTTGAAATTGTAGCAAAGCAAGTGCATGTTGTAGGATTGTACATAGATACTTAGTTTTTTGAAATGTACTTGTTGTTGTTTCAAAATTTATAATTGAAATAATTGGGAATTAGGAAATCAATGGGCATAGAGAAAATTCCCATTAACATTTGGCGACCATACTAGGGAACGAACTTGTAGACAAAAATGTTTGCAAATTCTGGTTTTAGAAAAACACCACATAACATAATGAATTTGTAAATGAAAATGTTTACAATTTTAGGTTTTTAGAAGAATATTATGCAATAAATTAGAATTCATGAACAAAAGCATTTCAAATTTTTATTTGTTTTCATGATTAAGTAGATCACATTTAAAACAACAAAATTGCTATAAATTTTTATTTGTAGAATTTTTGTTTATTTTGTGTAAATTTTAAGATTCGGGTTATTGTTTCTTGATTTATTTTGAAGCATTGGTGAATAGGGTGAGGTTAGTGCAAAAGTTTTTGAAGAAAACTAATGCCCAAACTATAAAAGAAATTTTCTACAAATTTTTGATTGCTCAGAAGGGTCGTTTTAGTTTTATGTTCAAAAATAATGCAAGGGTTTTCCTACAACTTGTTGATTTCAAAAAATGTCAAAAATAATTACTAAAAGTTTTTAAAAACAGTTAGAACAGGTCAAACATCAATTTGTTCTAAAATTTGCACAAAAACAAGATGAATAACAAATGTAACCTATGGGAAATGAACCAATGAATGTATCAAACATCGATGCAACACAAAGGGAAGAAGTCAATGAACAACATCAAAATGAAGCCACACAGGTTGTGTATAGAAACCCAATAATGTTCTTTACCATTCACCACAAATAGCAACCCAACACAAGGTAATGAATGTTTAGAATGGTGACATTAATGAACCTATCCAACCATTTGATGAAGTTGTCTCAACATGACAATTATGGCAACCTACAACCCTAAGTTACTATTTACCTAAAGCCGATACACCTACACCGAATACAACATTTGCTGGATTCCAAAACCAACCACCAATAACAATTTGGTACCCACTTATTTAAAAATGGAATGACTCCAACTACTTAACAAGTTGGAGCAATTTTGTCACATCGACCAAAGTCCTTATAGTCAATCAATTTCCATACCAAATTTAGAACTTGTTGAAACTCGAGCAACACCAACAATTATTTGGCAAAATTCCACATATCAATAAGGCATTTGCCCAGTCATATTAGTATTTGGTCAAGGTGAAAGATCACAAGTTCCACACCATATATTTGTTTAAGAAGGAAATCAAAGTGCTAGACCTATACCCTATTTATATTGTCAACAAGTGGGACCCGTGTTTAAGTGCTACACATTTGTTGATGATAGATTAAAACATTTATTGAGGGAAAAGGTGATGAATGTTCATCAACATGTTCTTCCAACCACTACAATAGTAGTACCTAATGTGTTTGTATTAAGAACTCAAGCCATGAATTTTAATATAGGTCATATAGCAATACTTGTTAATTATTAAACAACTTGGTCACAACCTGTTACACCAATTATACCAAGTAAAACCAGTGTTACCCAATGTACAACCCGATGTGGTATAATGTCATATCCCCTTTTGTACCTTTAGATCTTCAACATAACCAACTAGAACAAAAAGACTTGATCCTACAATGTTTAAGAATTATACACATTATGTACCTGGATATGTGTGTCCAAATACTCAAGCAACCTATTGTACCATTAACATATATACCACATTGTTGGAAATTAGTTTCTTACAGTGGTTTAACTAGTAACCAACAAGGAGAAACAACATATTCAACAACTTGTTACTACAAGAGTACTAACCATTGTACAGATTAATACCAATTTACCAACTCATGTACCTAGAGGTTTTGCTCACCAACCATTACATGGAGGACAACTTGGAAACTCACTTGGAGGAAGTTCAATGTTCACCCAAAGGAGATCCACTTGGAGGACCACCATGCAATCCACCTATTGGATCATTTGAATGGCCAACACTTAACCCACACATGTTTATACCACCATGGTATCAACAACATGTTGTGCAACCTATACTAGAACAAACAACCAAACTACCATACAAGAAGCTACAATATCCAACTTATGTCAAAAACATTAATCTAGATGTTCACATCAAAGTGTTCAAGAAGGCCATTAAAGCTAATGGTGAAACGGTGGAAGCCAATGTCATTAACCTATTTTGTTTTACTTTCAGAATATTTTTGAATGGGGAGAAAATTTTGTCCAAGACCATCCAAATTGCATTTTTGAAGAGTTGGAGCAAGCATTTTGCAAGTGATTCAAAACTATTTGAAGAGGTCTGCGTGCAATTATGAAACATACAACAACAAACTATTAAACGTGTTAAGGTTTATTATGGACGCTTGTTGAAATTGGCAAACTATTTATAGGTTAGAGCAATAGATCTATTTTCCTCACTATTCCAAAGCATGTCAATATGAAAAAGTTTGCAAAAATTTCAAGTTTATTTTAATCAACTTTACACGGTCATATTTGCAAAAATGTATAAATTGGTGTAAAAAATTTGGGAAGGGTAAACAAGAATGGAACAAGGTTTGTTCAAATTTTAATCTTCCCCCAAGAAAATCAAATACTCTAATGAAGATGAAGTGATTATTTAATCTATTATTATTTTTTCACAACTTTTATTTTCTTTGTTTTTTATTGAATTGTGTTAGTTAAACATTCTAACATTGCATGTTCAAATGCGATTGTAGGTTTGTTAGAAAAATCATTATGTTTCAAGAAGCCTTGCAATTCAAAGATGTTATTATATTTTTGTGATAATAAGCAGAAAAGTGGAAGAATGCTTCATTTTCTTACTTGGCATATTTCTAAAATAATTATGGATTCCTTATCTCTTGTTGTGACTACTTGTGTTCTGAACAAGTTTAATAGCCACTAGTTGCTTTCTAATGCATTATAGTTTGCCATTATTATGTGGTTAAAACTCAAGGAATAAATTACAAACGCATGTACCCTAGTTAATTTGATTGATGATGATTTTAAGATTGCTTTTGAGTTGTATTTGTTTGCTTCCAACATCAAAGGGAAGTTTGTGGTCTTTTAAAAAAAAATTATTTTAAAAAAGATATGAAGAAAGAAAAACTCACAACATGTTGTCTTTGATGTTCAACCCTATATTCAAAACCTTTGTCTAATATATATATATATATATATTTTGGTTGGGGGTAGGGTGGAAATATTATGGATGAATATGATAAAAGATCCTTGTATCCTATGGTTTTGAAGTTTTATCATCCTTTGCATCCAATTACTAAATTTGTTGGATGTGTAGATCAAACAATTGATGAAAATTGTAGTCTACCGGCATATTTTTCAACAAACTGCATCCCCAAATGAGCTATGGAGGAGCTTATCACCAAGGAATTATTGATATTTAGACATTACCAATTGGATTCCAAGGACATCAATTGTCTTATTCAATGGTGGGGAAAACATGAAGCCATGTTTCATGTAGTTGGTTTTTTGGCCCATCAAATTTTAAACATTGTAGGGTTGCAAATTGAAATTAAAAGAATTTTTCCTTTAAAGGCATACTTTCAAACCTAAAGATGTCATTTATAATCAAACAATTTTTAAAATTTGATTTTTGTGAGCAAAAAATGGCCAAGTGATCTTAAAATTGGTTGTAAACCATCTTCTAGTTAAGTGGAGTTAATTCAAATAGATTTTGATTTTGAGGAGTTAGAAAATTTTGAAGGTTCATTTGAACGAGATGAAATAATGGACATATAAAATTTTAAGAGATTAAAAAAAAAATTGTGCAATTTTTTATTTAAAAAAATGGAAATTATATATTTGAAATAATAGAATTTCCAATAACTAATATGTGAGAACCACTTTTGAAATTTGACTAGTATGAGAGGTGTGAAAATTGGCACTATGAAAATCAAGTGAAATTATTTTTTACAAATTTTTTGAAACCTTGACTAGGTCTTTAAAAGATGAAAATAAAAATGAAAAAAAGAATTGGGTCAAGTATTTAAATCCATTTTAATACCCAAATTTGACAATTAAAAAAAAACCAAAGAATTGCCCAACAGTAATATTTATAAACTTAAATTAGTTTTTCATTACTGTATTTCAATACTCCATCCAAAATGTGTTATATAGGTAATTTTATTGTTATTTTTGGACGTAGTATTTAAAGAGCAAATCTAACCATTCTTGGTATGTGGGCCGCTACCATTGTTTAGTCACATCAAAATAGTGTGCAAGATATTTTCCATTACACCATTGTTAGGCAAATTTTTTTATGGTAAATAAAATATATCTATGGTAAATCATTATATATATATATAAATTTTCATTTCATTTCCCTACCCAACTAATGAGTAGCCTGTAAAAGTATGCCCAATTACAATAATAAAATGACCAAGTTTTTTGGATTAAGTTTTGGTGTTGAACACTACGAAACTCCCTTAGGCTATTAAAAATGCATATGTTAACATGAAATGATTATATATTTCATTGGTCAACAATAATGGTTGGCCCATGTGATGAACCTTGAATAGTTAATCAGTTTGTACAATTCAATTTTCCAAGCTTGGAATGGAAGAACTAACATTGTACATTGAATGTGTTAAACATTAATAGAAGCTCCAATGAACATTATTTTTGGGTATGCTTTACTTTCTATTCTCTCTTCTCAATTAATGTATATATTAAATTTACCCTTACATTAGAGTGTGTAATGTATTTAAAACAAGCTAGCATACACATTTTGAATAAAATAAAATAAACCAAAATTTTACATGCCAACCAAATCTTCTTTTTTGAGTTGTTTGTGCACATACTAACCATTATCATAAATGTTTCTCACCCTTTGCTCATCTAAACTTGGAGTTTGTGAACTTGAACTCAATCTAATGTATCTAGATGTGGAAAAAAAAACAAAACTAATTATGCCCAAATTAACATGCACAATATGAATCAGCATGCACCACACGAATTCAATACTAATGAAAATTAACATATGTACTTAAATTCATATGTTTATTTGCATGTGACCAAAATTTTGATTGGAATGTTCATTTTACATGTGACCAAAATTTCTATTAATTTTTTTAAAAATTCAGAATTTTCCCATCTTTCACAATACCTTGTGATAATTTTAGGGAGGTGGATTGTAACTTCATCTTGATAACCCATTCTATAACTTGATTATTGTGGGGCTTATGATATTTCCTACATTTCCACTTTTGTAAATATTTCATTTTTTTTCCCATGGTTTCATGCACCTTACTCTGAATTGCAAGCTCTTTATGGTTCTAATGAATATTAATTTGCACATTCTTTGTGTGCATCATGTGCATTACAACGCACATCTTAACAAACATGCATGTAATATGTTACATGATTTGCGCATCTAGGAAACACAAGGACATTCTTAATGACATAAGTGACATAAATAGATGATATGTTAACATGTATAATTACAAATCCATTTTCATAGAATTTATAAAAGTAGAAGTAAATAGTTGTTTCCAAAGGGTTCCCAACTTAGCAATTTGGAGATTTAAGGGGATTTCATGCACTTTGTCAACATCACATCTAAAGTGCATGATGGTTGATATGAAAAGAAATAGATGTGTTATTGTGTTGCAATACATTGCAAATTTTAAGCATGAGAATTAATTTTCTTATGTACATGATTTTTGGTTGAAATTTTTATCATACTTTGTAATTTTGATGTCATGTTGTGATTGTGAGTTAGGTAGTGTGTTTATCGATGGTAGAATTAGATTGTGTTTCAATTACTTTGTGAATTTAAATTAAGTGTTGAGTATAAGTTTTGTGTATTACCATTGAAAAAAGAACAAAATGACTCCCATACTCCCTCAAAACTCTTGGAAAAAACTTTCAAATATAATTGCAAACTTTGAAAATTTTCATCTTTATCTAAATATACTCACATGGTAAATTTTGAATAAAGGTTAAGTCTATACCAATGTACCTTTATCCTATAAATAGAGTAAATGGTGGTCTTTTACCCTTACCCTTGGATTGAAAATTTAGCAAGACCTATATGTCTTTTCCTCAACTAGATATGCAAGATTTTTGAAGCTTGTATATTTTCACCTAGTTGATATGTGTTTAGAAATTTTTTATTTACCCTCACCTAGTTGATATTTTAAAATCAATACATCTATGAAACATTGCACCACAACCATGAACCTGAAATTTTGCACAATTTATTGTGAGGATGAAATAAATGCCATCACATGGGCTAGTCATTGTGAGCCCTAGTGTATTTTTAAGTGACCCTTTTGGAGAGAACGCTTTAAAAACCACTATATTTAGTACTTAATTCTTCTCATTGTGCATATGTGTAGGCTCAAACTCAAATTTCACACTATTTAAAGCTGGAACTTCATCCAAATTATAATTTGCATGCCAATATACTAAAGTTGGTGGAGTTGCTCTAGTACATATACGATCTATTGTGCCTATGAGTTTGATACTTATAACTCTCCAAAATCCTTGGTAGCTTTGACCTTATTCCACATTGCAACATATATTTTGTCAAAGACATTGTTAGGAGAGCAAATAGAGTATAGCAAGTCCAAGCAAACAAAGGAAAAGTTGTAGTGTGCAAAGTATGGAGACAAGGTATGCAAGACAATAATGTGCATATTGTGTGTTGCAAAGCAAAGTACGACACGGGAAGCTTCACCTTTAGTATGGTTCTAGAAAGACACAAAAGCAACATATAAACCCATTACCTCTTTCTTGCATGAAAAGATGGTAAGGTATAGTACTGCACAATGGGAAGACCACAAAACTCAATTTGCCCCCTTTGTTGCAAGGACATGCAAAAGGTTGTAGGCTACTTGGACAAAATTGAGACCATTGTTTTGTGTACTTTGATGTGCAAAAACTATTTCCATCAAATGCATGGGAAGCACATGGAGAAAATTTTCAAGTGTATTTGGAGGGCACGTTTTATCCATGAATATAACTTCTAGAAAATAGAAGGGATATTACACCTACTCCTTAAGAGTGGGAGAGATCTTATGCCTATGAGTAGGTGTAAGGTCTCTCCGACTTGTAACGCCCATGTGAGATTTTTGTAGTGTTTTATTTGGAGGCCACATTATGAAGAGGAATTTTTCCTCCACTTTGGGGGCATTTTGTTTTTCAAGATGCCTTACATCCTTCTATTTTTTTCACATGATACTTGACAAGTATCACCCACAAAAATAAAATAAAAATCTCACACAAGTTTTGCATAGCCCTCAACCATGGGCTTCATGTATTGTGCTTTTAGAGGAGGCATAAGAACCCTCCTCCTCCTCCTCCTTTGCCTTGTGATCTATGTATGTTTTAGATTCATATAACCTTTGCCTCATGCTTTACAAAAGCTAATGCCTTGTCTAGCCCCTCATTTTGGGAATGTCCCCACCTTGGGCTTTTACCCTAGAAATGGAAGTTTGAATCCCCAATTGAAAGACCATAGAAGTCCTAATGTGATGACTCTTTTGATGGCCCTCCACCAATTTGAGGGTTGTAACCCAAAGGGTTGTATGCTAAGGGCATACACCTACAAATTGGGGAAAGCCTAAGGGGAGGGGTGGGGTTGGAGGGGGTGTGGTTAAGTCTTCTGACCATAAGTAAAAAAGGTATTTTACTTGAATGGTCGAAGGTCGACATGTGAATGGCAAAATCTCTCTTTAATTGCACGGATGTATTTTCAAAATTCAAATACAAAGAAAAAAACGTAGAACAACTTTGGGTACTTTACACCAATGGAAAGACCTGCACCAAAGTTCCTTGGAGTCAAAGTCAAGTCTAGTCGTGTGATGAGAGATGGGGCCCTTTGTGCACCTTGCCATCAAACCCAGACAACGGATCCTTTTGCTTTGCTCCCAAGACCACAAACAGACTACTTGCAGGGGTCCTTTGTTAGAATTCAATTTGGAGGTTTTTTAATTTTTTACCTCGAAGAAGGGACTTTGACTAAAATGAATACGGTTGGCCCAAACTTTTATCATGGTGACCTGTCGTAGCTAAGTACTTGGGATGAAAAGCCATAATTTAGTGAGGCCATTCCCTTGGGGATTTGTCGCCTCAAATCCTTTATGTAAAATGAGAAATGGTTCTTAATTTGATTTAGTTGCATGGAGGTATAACATGCTTTAATCACATTGAGTTCAATCATGAAATAATAATCTTTATCATTTCAAATACCATTATGACTTTTTAATGCTCAATTTTGCAAGAGCTTAACGTTTAATGTCTTCCAAGGTTATCTATTTTGATCCCAATGCGAGTATGGTATGAAATAATAATTCATTTCCTTACCCATAATGACAAGTATTTTTAATATCATATATCTCTATGCAATTGCCCAAAACACCACCAAACAACACAAATGTTTCAATATTTTTGATTGTCCATAGAGCCACAAAGAAAAGAAGGGAAAATGAGGCCTTTATTCATTCAATAAAAACAAACGAATCCCAAAAAAACAATAAAATTACATCAAAATCCAGGTTTAAACACAAATTCACAGTAAAAAAACCCAACTAGCAACTAGGGCAAAGAAAAACCACTCCACATCAAACCATTCACCATACATTATTTTTTTCTAAACTCCACATGTCACAAGCAAAGTGCCACCCAAAATAGACAATTTCAAATAAAAGATTGACAAGTAGCCATATAATGCAATCATAAGGCCAATTAAAACACATTTAAAATGTATACATTTATTACTACGAGCTTGTTGTGTACACCAATGGGACTAATGGGACTACCTTACAAGCAAGCCTCCTGCAAAATACATATGTGATCACAACTTGACCACCACAAGTTAAGCACAAATTGTGTGAACCACTCATGAAATTGTCCATTCTCAACAAAGATGAATCTTTTCACATACTACCGGCATGTCATTTCCAAACCATATCTTTGGTACGGGAATCATGGTTGCCAACATTTTCTTGCACATGCAAACCTTAGATATGTAATACCGAATCACATATCTCAAACAACCAATACTCCTTCCTTGTTGCATGTGAGGGAAAAGTTAGAGAATCCTGAACTTATCCGATCCATTTGGGAAGGGGGTAAGAGGAAGATCATGGATGCTTGCCATTTTGTGAACAAGAAATTACACCATTTGCAAATTAGGGTAGTTAGCCTAGTAATGACATATTTCAATGATTTTTCAATTCAATGTTATTATTTAAATTATTTAAATAATATTAGAATTTTCCAAACACCTAACCCATGTAATCCAACTTTTTTTTTTTCCAAAATAGGCTTATCATTGGAAAAAGATTCAAATTGAACCCTTATAAAAATAACATGGTTGGTCATATTCAGAATATTATCAATAGTTATACCTTGAGCCTAGCCACCCCTTTATGGGAAAATTGATGAGTCTCACATATACCTAGTCAAAGTTGCAACCTACTTCTTTAGCTAATTTTGGTTATTGACCCACCTATTTTTAGGAGGTACCCCATAGTGATGTTAAATTGGACACAAATTAACTAGAATTTGCAAGGTTGAAAATTTTGAAAATTTTCTCTTCATGTGTCTGAAATTTCAGAATAATTATAAAATCACTTTGCAAGGTTGAAAATTATGAAAAATTTCTGAAAATTGCAATAAAATATATTTGAATTAAATATGTAGAATTTACAATATAACCTTTCCTAATGCTGTTTTAGAAATATAAATTAAAAATACAATGTTATCCATCTATGTTTCAAGCTCCTCCACTAAAGCACTTGCCCATTATTTTCATAATCTCAACACCCTCAAAATGGGAATGTAAATGCTTATTTCTTGAGTCCCTCGCTTAGTAAAATCTTAAGTATTTAGTCTTAAATCTTGAAGTAGTACCTATTTTAATCCCACAAACTTCAAAGCACTATGAGAAACTTCCCAAGGTATTTGGAGAGCACATTATATATGCTTCAATAAAAACATGCTTATTAAGGCTAGTTTCCATGTGAGCAGTTCTACCCTCAAGAAGAGGAATAATAGATAGTAAGCAAACTTTTTTTTAATAAAAAATCTTTTTCTAATAAATGAACACCATGTAAACAAAACAAAAAAAAGAAATCAAACTTCTTTTAATCAAAGACCTTTCTTTTAAATAAATGAACACCATGTAAACAAAAAAAGAATTCCCAAAAAAAAATTTATTGAATTTTTTAAATAATTAAAAAGATGAATACCATGTTAACAAAAAATAAATTCCAAGTTTTTTTTTGACAAAATGTTCTTAATTAAAAAAACCCTTCGATTGTGGGTCAAATTCTTGGACATGTAAATCAAATCCAATGGAAATGTAAATCATTTACACTTACACGTCTGAACTTTTTACATTTCCATTTATACATTGCCATGTATAATTATTATTTTTACACTTACTCCAATAATGTGGTGGTGTCCAAGGGGAAAACCCAAACTAACAAAAGAAGAAGACCACAAAGATGGTCAAACTTTTTTTTAATTAACTTCTTTTTCAAAACCTTGACTAGGGTAATGGTGCAATGCTTTGGACACTAACTAATGAAGAGGGATTGTTAAATCAGACCATCATCTTTGAACCCCAAACATTTCTGAAAATATGACACCGAGGTGTTGAAAATCATTCATAATTATTGCATGCCATGATTATTTGAGTTTTTTCACCACTATAATAATATCATAGTAGTAGACATGTGTAGATCATGAAAAAAATAAAAACAAAATAGTAATTTTAAGTGCTTAAACGTGAATGGATTTATTATTGGCCTTGCCTATCAAGGGAAGGATGTTGTGTTTAGATTCATTATAGAGTATAGTAGCTTAAGGGGTTTTGGCCCCTAGGTAATAATAATAGGTCTATTTTTATATGAGGATTTTTGAAAGATGATATTTTGGCTTGTGTTGAAACTTGAGATTAGTTATATAGAGTTATAATATCTTGAAGGATTTTGGTTTCTTATAGAGGATTTTTGGAAGATTATATTTTTGCTATGGTGAAATATTTGAGTTTCCATAATTCTTCTTTTGCCTTAAGATCCTTTTGAATGTAAAATGGCAAGGCCACAGTGTGACACACCCCTTGTTAGTTTTTATAAAAAGAATTATTGGTGTTGTTAATGTGGAAGCTGACTCTAGATAAACTAGGGTTAAAATGGTCTTTGGAATGGGGAGAAAGCAAAGCAACTAAATAAAAGACCACACAAATGGCCTTTTAAAGATAGTCTTGGGGTGGGCGGTCGTTGGGTGGCTGGAACTCGAGAGCCGCCGCCGAAGGAGAAGACTCTCGAGGAGTGGGGTCGAGGAGTGGGGTCAAGGAGGTGGGAAGAAGCTCGAAGGGAAGCTGTGCGCAAGATTCAGGATTTTAGTGAGTGGTAGTGCGCGATTTCTCGATCACATCGCATGGATCGAATGGAGATTTTTCTCAAAAAAATTTCAAATTTTTTTGGGGTAGATAGAGGGAGGGACCCATAAGAGCTGCTTCAGTAGTAGTCTAGAGGGTTGTGTTTTGTGTTTTGCTTTGGGGGTTACTTTCTTGCTTGCTTGCTTGCCTTCTGTCTTTGCAACTACTTTTTCATCCCCACAAATGTGCAAAACAAGCTCTGTTGTGTCGCATTGCTAGCTTACACATCTGTTAGAGAATTCATAGGTACTTTTATCTGCTTGCTGTAAGATAGAGCCATCCAGCCAGCTTTCTTGTCTTTTGTCGTTTAGTCTTAACGGCTGTACCCACACTGGAAGAAGTATCCATCCGATTTTCTAGTGTCCAGTTGGTCCATCATAATCTTGATAAGAACGTCCCCCTCTTTGTTTCCTTGCAAAACCAGCAGCACCCATCTTCTTGTTCTTGATCTTCCTTCTTCATTCTCATCTTTTCGTCTGCTTCTTCTTCTTCTTCTTGTGAAATCTCGAGAAAACGTTTTGGGCTTTGGGTAATTTGGTTTCTTCTCTCCATTTCTCCAATTGGGTTGGATTTTTTTTCTCGTGAAAAAGTTTTGGGTTTTGAGCAATTTGCTCTCTTCCCTCGATTTCTACAATTGATTTTTGTTTTTGTGTCTTTTTTTCTTTTTTGGTTTTGTTTTTGGGGGGGGGGGGCGTCTTTGTTTCATCTTGAGGAAGAAGAGCTGATTTTGAAGAGTTTTTATTTGGTGAATCCATGCTATGGCAGCCTGCACCGTGTGGTGGGATGTGCAAGGATGTAGGAACAGTTGCTGCAGTTCTTTGAGTCTAGTATCAATTCCCGGAAGTAGAAGCAGTAGTAGTAGCAATGAATTCTCAGCAGCTGCACCATCATCATCATCATCATCATCAGTTCAGTATGCCTGTCACAAAGCTCTGCTACGATCATCCACACAGCTGCTTGTGACTGGAGACTTGCAGGAGAGCTTTAGAAAGGTGGTTAAATTGCAGTTCAAAGGAGGAGGAGGACAACAACAAAAAAAAAATCATGATTCTAGAAAACTAGAGATGAGGTAGGTACACATGGTTTATCTCTCCTTCGACTTTCCCCAGCTTGCAACTTTCCCACCTTCCGCAGGGTTTTATATTGATCTCTTTTTGTTTGTGTGTTTGGTGATTCATTGAAGGAATTACTTGTTGGCCGAATTCCTCCCAACAAAATAGATCTCAGAATTTTGTTTCTCTCGATCTTTTTTGTCTCCTTCGAGCATCACTGTCACTTTCTGTGACATTACAGTTTTTGCAGCAGAAACTGTTTCTCAAGAGACATGAAGTTCACATAGTTTTTGCAACAAAAATTGTTGCTCAGGGACAAATTTCACATCTTTGTTAGCTCCAAGGAAGTGAGGGATTAGGGCTGAAGGATTGTTCTTCTCAATTCTCCAATCAGAGCTGTAAAACCAATCTGTGGTACTTTTGGGTTTTTCTTGCAGAGCTTTGTACTCACCTCTGGTTGAGAGCTTTAAGTCAGTTGATCGGAAATCACAACAGTTTTTGAAGACTGCAGCAAGCCTGGACACAGTGAGTGATTCTGCCATTCAAAGCAGCAGCAGCTCTGTAGCATCCCGAGCTGACACAAGTTTCCTCATGGTGCAGACCACCATAACACCCACACCTAATGATGATGATGAAGAAGAAGAAGGTGATGATGGTAGGCAAGAACAATCCTCAAGTGCAGATCAATTGAGTGATGAGAAGAAAGATGACGTTGCTCCCACACCTCAAGATCCAGTGGCTGCTGCCTCTGGTGATCATCATGCTAGTGCTGCAAATCTTTCAGGTTTGTGACAGCAGACTGAAGCTTTTTGGATTCTTTCACGGGATGATGATAGCCTGCGTTCATTTCATGAGCATTTCTCTGGTCTCTGTCATCAAGAAACAGCACTCTTTTTTTGAACTTCAAGTAGAGGGTTTTCTTGGCCAGATTGTGATGCAACAACCTGATTGAGCTTTTCAAGTGTTAAACATGATTTTTTGTCAAGAGCTGAGTTCTCTCCACTTTTGAACTCCAAATCTTCCCTGAAGAAAACAGTGCTTCCTTCTGTTTGTGAGAGGGTTTTGTCATTCCTTTCTTGACTGTGAATACTTCTTCTGCTTGCCACAGATTTAGGGTTTAATGTGTATGCAAAGAGGAGTGCAAGAGCAAGAGCACCATCAATGTCTTTATCTCAAAGCTTCACAGCCGTAGGAGGTCAAGCTTTTACACGCACCATAGGAGCAGTCGGAGGGCCATTAACCAACGCAAGTAGAATTAGAGGTATCTTTCTCTACAGAACTTTGTAAAGCTCATTTTGTATTTTCCATTTCTTTCTTGGTATGTGTATATGTGTGTGCACAAGATCTGTTATTTTGTTGGTAACAAAATTTGCTTGTCATCATGATGCTGAACAAAGTGGGTTTTGAAGCAGTAGTAGCAAATGGAACTTTTTACTTCCTGTGCAAACATCTGAACAGAGAGAGTTTTAGGCATTCATTGTGTGTTTGGCTGTTGGTAGTAGGTGCAGGACCTTTGGGTGTTGTAACAGCAGCAGTGACGGTAGCTGTTCTAGGGCTTACAACTGCTGCATTACGAAATGGACTTCTGCCAAGCACTCCACAGGTAAACAAAAAATTTCTTCTGGTGATCAATAAACTCTTGATGCACTACTAAAAGAGGGGAGTTAGGGTTTTGCTCTTTGTGCCATTCTGTGCATTCTGAGATCAAAGGTTACCTTTGGCAATATTGTCTTTGGTTTCTTCTCTTCCATGATCCACAAATGCTCATACACACACAAGCTTGATCTCCAATTCCAATCTCCGATTGTTCACAAGACTTTCAATCCCGCAACTGCACATGATTCAATGATTTGTGGTGATGAAGGATTTGTGGGCATGACTGTTCCCAGGAAGTGTCTCTATTGTGAACTATTTCTAACAGAGAGTTTTAACAACATTTTACTGTCAGAAGGTGTGCACCAAGTGTGATGGGTATGGAGTGCAACAATGTCATGTCTGTGAAGGCCAAGGCAAGCTTATCTGGGAAGGCAAATTGCGGCGCATGGATCCTTGCCCTCTCTGTTTTGGCTCATGCCTGGAAAAGGTTAGATTTTTTTTCTTTTGTGAAAGTTCATGCTTCTATTGTCAAAGGCAAATTGCTATGCAAGTAACTGTGTGTGGCATAAGTCAAGAGTGAGTCTTTGCTGTTCTATGTTCTAGTGCTGCACTTCTTTCAATCATACAAACCAAAGAATACCTAGTTGTTGATCACTGAAAGGAAAGTGTGTGGTAGTTTCTAACAAACCATTACTGCTCATGTGTGTGTGGATTGCAGTGTAGACGTTGTGGGGGTATAAAAATGAAGAGAGGGATTCCACCAAATTTGCAAACACAGACTTCTCAAAATGTGAAGAAATCATGAGATTGAACTGATTTTAATGCTTGAAATAATACATTTAGTCTGCAAGGAAAAAAAAAAAATTCTTCTGCTTGTGATGGAATCAGAACCAATCAGCAGTGTAAAATTAATTAAATTGTGCATCATATGGGCCTCTTACAGACATGATAGTTGGAAAAATTGTACCTTTCTACATCACTACAAACTCCAGATGTGAGTGGAATTGTATCTGCAAGACCCAGGATAGTGTTAGTCTCATGTGTAAAGATAGATTGGAGTTTCTTCACTAAAGAATTTTTTTCAGATTCTCAAATTATGAGGTTTCTTTCATGTTATTCTACATGAGAAACAATTTGCCATAAGCTAGAGAACAAATAAAGAGAGTGTCAGGGCTAGCAATTTTTTCGAAAGAAAGGAAGCAAATTAACACATGGGCACTGACTTGTGAAATATTACCTTTGGTGCGAGTTATCAAATCTGTAACAAATATTGTGTTGGGTGCTACTAGATTAGTGCTCTAACACTATCACACACATAAAAAGCATGCTTACAACTTGAGATAAACTCCACCCACAAACACAAAGAGTTAAAACCTTGTCCACATAGAACTAATACAACTTGGGGAAGAACAATACTAACACAAAAAGTTGAAACATACTAATCTAGGTTCCAACAACGAATAAACCCCAGTGGAAAACCAATGTCTTGTAGTAAGTACTTGACAATCCAAAGAAGCTTGTGAATCATCATCATGTTTATTAAAAATGGAAATCAAACTTGTAGTTACTGTGTTAAAAAGAAGGTTTTGAATTGAAATTTTGGGCAAAGAAGAAGATTTGGTTTGAAGAGTTTGGTGGGATTGACAAAGTTGGAAATGTACCCATGTCTTAGAAAGCCCTTTTCTATGTTTTGCAAAATGGCCTAAACGCAATCAATGAGCAATGGTGAGGCCTCCAATTCCTTTTATGTGTAAACTCACCAAAAACCCACCGTGTGGCAACAATGGCAACCTTTCAATACAAACATGTTGAAATCATTGAATCAAAACATAAATCTTGATAACTTTTTCTTGATGTGGGTTCCTCTTTTGTTATAACAAGTCCACTTGCATTGAATATGTGAGCCTTTACAAATGTCTACCACCATAAAAACCATGTGCAAGTTATTTGAAAAATTAGTTAATATTTTACACATTAGCTAATCATTATGATCGGTCAATAAAAAATAATCACATTTATTTCATGTACATTGTGTGTATGCATAGTTATAGGTTCAAAATCAATTTCACACAATTACATCCAACTTGCTATTGACAAATGATTATGTTTGTATTGACAAAATGTTTTAATTATTTTTTGCTACATAAATATTTTTTAAACTTGTTGATGCCAAACATAGCATACAAAAATTTGAACACCACTTGAATTTTTTAATGTTTTATATTTCCCCAAATTTTATTCTTCAAGTAGTGGAATCGTGTTTGCATGACAAGACATGACATGAATAAGTAAGTGGTATTCATTCCCATAATTATGGAACATATATATATATATATATATATCATAAGAGAAAAAATTGAAATTATAAACAATTTTTTAAACAACTTCATGCTTGTAATAATATAATAACATGTGAATAATAAATTGGATGAAGTTCAAATTTCAAATAACGTGAAATTGAATTTGGACCTATGAATATGCACAAAATATAAAAGCCTCCAAAAATATTAGTGTAAAAATATGATAATCTTTAATGGAATGTTCATAATGATTGGTCCATATGATAAGATTTATTTGATTCCCCATTATGCATTGTGCAATATGTCATGTTTATAAGTGAAGATGGGAAAAAAAATTTGCACACTTTTTCAAACGTGGTAAGTAGTAGGGTGAATGAACTTATTTTCACAACTTGACCCAACTTTGTCAAATGATTACAATATTTTTAAAGTAGTTACATCCTTTCATTTTATCTTACTACTTGCATTACAAGAAGTAGAAGTTTGACATTGGTTCAAATCTTTGAAATTAATTTGAACTTTGAATGTGGTTTAAACTTTTCAAAATTAATTTTGTTGTTGATCACTTGAGTTTCAAGTTTTTTGTTGTGACATGTTTGAATTTCTACTTCATTTGTCCTCTTATAATACTAATCAAAGTGATCACATAAGTTTTTCTTCACCTAAAGACTTTGTGATGCACATAGAAATGGGTTAAATTTTTTGTTTCCTTACATTTAAGGATTTTGTGAAGTCCATTCTTGTCCCACTCAACAAATAATTGAATGAAAAAAAAATATTAACCCTTCATTTATACTAAAATTCATTCATTAAATATCATTTTTGCATTACTTAACACAAGTTCATATAAGTATTATTCATGCATGGTTGGTTTTGATTGTAGAAAAATGTTAACATCTATTTGCATGGGAATGTGAATTAAAAGGAAATGTTGGAAGTGTAATTAAACTATGAATGTTCATCCCCCTTATTTACCAAACTTATGTGTTCCTTTGATATGTGTTTTGCCCTCCAACTTTTGCAACTTCTCATGCACTTGATTTTGGTAATGGGTGGATATGTTGTCTTTATTTTTTTGGCTTTTATTTTTGTCCCCACACAACCTCCTTGGTCGGGGGTTGTTGAAACCTAGTGTTTACTTTGGATTTGAAATGTCTCGATTTTTCATATTTTAACGAACATTTTGTAAAGTGTACTAAATTTGATTTGGGGGGGGGGGTGTTTGTTGTGTTTAATCAAATTACCTTTTCACCACATGCACATTGATTTTTTTGTGGATCAAATTAACTATCTATGGTATTGCAAATTGAAAATACCCTTCATTTTATGATTTTTTGAATTATTAAACATTGGAAAAGTTTTTATGTTTCTTTTTACATATTAACTTCCTTTCAAACTTTCATGTAGACTATGAACACCTTTTTCAAACATTTTCCATTGGAGCACCAACCCTTGTTTTATTCAAACATATTTCAAAAATCACAAATGCTGTTATTAGATACCAAATAAATCTATCAATTATTTTTGCCCTTACAACTGAAAAATTACCATTAACTAGTTCACTTATTTACATAAAATTCATAATGAAAGTGTAATAAGGCTTAAGTTATGTAAAAGACTTTTCTACTTTGTTGTAATTTTTTTTGCTTGACACACATCATTAAAAAAACCATTTATAATGCAATTTTCATGTTCCACTTTGAAAAGTTATAACTAACACAAGTTTTATACATGATCATATGTGACTAGAAAATTTTCTAAATTTTTGTCCCCATTGTGGCTATACTTATTTGAACTTGCTTTACATGTCATTTTGTATATATCAAACAACATGGTGATGGGTTTTGTTTTTAATGGGAAAAGTGCCTTTTTTTACATAACACACTATTGTGACAATGACACTACAAAGAAACAACGTTGCAATGATACGGATACTAAGGAGGGATAAATTGATGAATAATTTCCACATGGTGGAGTTACTCTAACAAGTTAGAGAATACCTTTCAAATTGTGAAAATTATTATTCCTATAACATCACTATGATGTTAATGAACATGATTTTTTTAACCCAATGAAAGAAAAAAATATACAAAGGAAAAAATGTGACGGTGCTTTGCATTTTATATGTAACATCACAACCCCCTATGCTTTTAAGGTCAATGTGTAAAGTTGAATCACATTGAATGAAAACAATGTGCCATATGTCAATGTCACTTTGAAAAATATTGGATTCATATTTGATTGTTTTGAATGAAAAAAACCATTTTTATCCATGCATTCAAAAAATAAATTGAGTTCTAATGAATTTGTCACATTAATCTACATATATAAATTGATAAACAAATATAATATTAGATTAATTTTTCACTTAATTTAATTCCCAACCATATCATTGTATTTATATTTTTGAATTAATGTACATGTATTATTTATATTTGAACTTATACAATTTATCATTTTAAGAAAATTTTAATTATTGAAAAATAAATTATTTTTTAATATAAAAAAAAATCAAAATGAACAGTATAGATGAAAGCTTGAAACATTTCATAATGTTGGACCCCATAGACTGTAAATTATTTAAAAAAATTTGACAATTTTTTTTGATTTAATTAGTTATTTGAAACAATTATCAATTTCTAAATTTGATATTATAATAAAGGTTTTTTTTTTCATTTTGCTTTGTTTGTATTGTTTTTATTATTTGTCTTTTCACAAACACACAAGACCTTTCAATCTTTATTTTGTACTCTTTATATATATATATATATATATATATTCTTTTGGGTCTTTTTTTCTAATTTTTTATTGAATTACTAATTTTTGTTTTGATTTTTTATCAAGTTTCTTATTTTTTTGTTCTATTTTCTATTTGATTTTGATTTTGATTTTTTGCTCTAGTTTTTGTTATTGATCTTAAGTTTTTCAAAAAACATTTATGGTTTTTAAATTTTAATTTCTATTTATAATTTATTTAAAATTGAGTTTTTTAATTTTTTGGTCTTGGATTTTTACATGGAGCTTTTGGCTTTTGTTTTCTATATTTTTAAATAAAAATTTGAGGCTCATTACTTTGGTTTTTAAAATTAAGTTTTTATTTTTTTTATTGAATTTCTAACTTTTTTGCTTTGGATTTTTGTGGCAAGGTTTTGGACTTTCATTGGTCAACATTCCAAAGTTGGCATTAATTTGTAACTCCCAATATTTCATTTTTTACCTTTTGGAACTTGTTTCATTAATTTCTTGTTTCAATATTTTTCAATTAATGTCAAGAAAAAAATAATGTCAACAAATTCTTATATATGTATATATATAGGGATGGTTATCCATCAAATTTTTCAAATGGAATATAGAAGATTTCATTTATCTTTTTTAATCATGACAATAACTCATGCAAGTTTTGTGCAAAACAATTCAAATTTTTTATGTTGCACATGTGACATAACATTTTTTGGGAATTGGACATAATATTAGCATTTGATTTAATATTCCATAAAAACATTTCATACCATTGAAGAAAAACATTTGCAAAACATTTTTCCCCATAAAATTGAGAAGAAGACTTTTTTTTTTTTTCAAGGAAATATTAAATATTTTGTAACCAAAAAAGAAAGAAAACAATGATAAGTTTATAACAAAATTATTTTTTGCTTGTGGAAATCTGTTTAATGTGGCATGACATATTTATTTTTTAAATGCAATTTTTTATATTGGCAATTATGGTTCTAGTTAAGTAATGTCCAATTTAAAAAAATGCACATCACATTTTTAAAAAAATGAAATATGATTTAATGCAAAATTAAAATTTTAAAAATGCAACTTGAGTAGATTTCGATTGTACAATTAACTTTATTAGACAATCGAACAATTTTAATAAACATTTATTAAACATATTGAATGGTTTTTTAAAGGAGAAGTTTTAAAAAAAAGTTGTTGATAAATTTACAGAAGATATTGCAAATGAGACATCATTTACAATTGATGAAGTGGGGCCATTAATTATAGTACAAATGCTGATGGATAATGTGTTGATTACAAACAAGTTGGGCATTTAATTGAAGAGAAGTATTTACACATTGTAATTGGTGGTTATAATGTTCATGGTTTGAATTTTATTTAAAAAGACATTAGTAAATTAAAATGTCTCAATAAAATTATCAAGGAAAGAGGAAAAATGTGAAATGAATTAGTAATCACCATAATAGTCAAGAAATGTTTATAAAATTATCTAGAAACAAATAAAATCCTTGAAACTTTTGTGTCCCAATGATACACATTTTGATATTAACTTTATCATGTTGTAAAGATTTTTGTAAATCAAAACCATTCTTTAGTAAGTCATTATCAATTCAAATTGAAAAAAATAGATAATTGTATTGACTAAAGAAAAAAAATTGAATATTCCATTTTGAATAGTCAAATTTGAAAAATGGTAACCTTCATTATTTAAATCATAAAATTACTTGTATACACCATTTTGTTGGTTTTGAAAAACTCACTATTAATAAGTTTTATGAATAAATGGATCAATTAACAGAATAAATGAATGGAAATTATGAGTTAATATCAAATTTTAAAAATTCAAATATTACAAAACCATTAATTATTTGTGCATAACCCTATCATGTTAGAATAATCTTTGATTTAAAATGGATAAAAAAGGTTTAAACAATGACAAAGAGATAATGAAAACTTTTAGGATGATAAGAATTTTTTATTTTTCAAACATTCAAAATCAAGTCAATATTTTAAAAAGTTGACATCATATCAAAACGTGGAAGGTCAATTTTACTTTTTTTCATTTTAAATCATTTAATTTGTCTTTTTTTAATGAAATGATAACACATGTTCAGTGGAAATCATATTCAATATAAACATCAAAATAGTTTAACAAGAGAAAAAGTAGCAAATTTAGTTTTTATATTTAATAATCTACAAATCAAAAACAAAGTGTGCAATCTTAAATTCAAAGGTCAATTTCTACAATGGTTAAATGAAGATGAAAACTTAAATTGAAATTTTTAATGCCAAATTACATTTTATTATACACAAATTTTTTTTGAAAAGTGTATGTGTTGTATTCCATTACATTCTTTGTTCTTTAGGTTGCTTGAAAAAACATGTATTCCATTTTTTGTGATCTTGTATTTATGTGAAAGATTTGGATAAATTGCCTTTCCTTGCACAACCATATTTAATCCATCACCTAGATTTGGAACTTCGAAAATCAAAGCCATTGGGATTATGAGAAGTTCATAGTTTTCGTAGTGTCCTCTTGATTTTGCTATCTATCTACCATCCAAGAGAAGTTCATAGTTTGCATAGCATACTCCTGATTTTGTTATCAATCTACCATACATGATAGTTGTCATAAGGTTAGAACCAAGCTAATTTGATGCTCAAAGGAATTAAAATCCACCCAAGGAACTAGAGTCAAACCAAGAAAGAGTGTCCAAATATGTGCAAGTGATCGTTACCAATGGACTTAGTTGAGCAATTTGAGTAAAAAAACCTTGACAATAATGTATTAGTGAATGTTGGTTCACTCTAACCAACATTTTTTTCTCTCTTTCTCTCCTTTCTTTCTCTCCCTCTTTCTTTCTTTAGCGTTGTGTTTAAGAGGATGTCAGGAGAGGTCACAACATTATCATTGTAGGAATTTGCTTTTCCCCCTTTTTCTTCTCCCTCTTTCACACTCTCTCTACGTTTAACATTTTGTGCAGAAGGATGCCTAGAGAAATTTCGCCATTGTCACTACAACAATGTGTTTTTATTCTCCTTGCAACTTCAAATGATCCAATATTCAGTCCTTTTGAGTTTGGATCCTAGTTTCTAAGAGTTTAAGTAACACATGCAAAGACAAGGTGAAAAGCTGAAGTGAGGATGAGAGAGGACAACTGATGAAGTGTCACTTTAAACATATCTATAATGAACTAGAAAGTTAATTTTCAAAGCTAGCCAGGATTGTTAGTCCTTTTGATTCAGAGATTGTAATTGCAATAAAATTTGCTTACAATCCCTTCAAAAGAAAGGCCCAATCTGCTCCACATTAGGCTCCATGAATGTTGACAAAAGTGGTGATTGAGAAGTCACAACAAGCTTTTTAATGTACAAGCTATTTGTTATCACATTTTGATGTACCTCTGGACCATGCTTTTACAGAGAGTTCAAGCTATTCTTTTATTTTAAGGCAAGTCATTGTTGTCAAGGTGGTCTTTTCTAGGCTTGATGCTCTTTCAAGTTTCCACCCATCTCCTTATTGAATATACTTTACACATTACTGGTGTAGAGTTTTGGACTAGGTTGCTCTTTACTGGTTACCATTTGTGCTATTTTGCTTATGGGTGCTGACTCTTTGTTGGATAATGGTCCTAATTTTTGTACCTCCCTTCCCCGATTTGGTTGGGTGATTTTATTTCATTTGGCAAGGTTTCGTAACTTTGAAACCTACATTGGCACATGTAACTTTTAAACAAATCCCCTAAAAAAACAAATAAAAAACCTCCTATTGTTTTGACTTCTAGTGCAAATTTACTTGTGGGTCAACTTTTAAATTTGAACCAAAATAATCTCACTCTATATATTGCAATACATATCAACTTGAGTTTTGCAATTCCAGACTCTTTATTTTATTTAGCGCATATTTGTAAATAGTTCATTTTCAAAAGAGAAAGAGACATACCTAAATATGTAGTATCTACTCTCAAAATAGTTAATTAAATATGGTTCAAGAAAGCAAGCCTGATAAAATACAAAAACCATTTTTCTTAATACATTATATATCACTCAATAATTACAACTTTTAGACACAATCTCCATGATGATGCAAGTAGGGCGTCATCTTATTGTCCAAATTAGGGTTTTTTGAGATTTGAGAAATGCTAAAGAATAGAAGGCCTTTTTAAATTCATAATTTAGGGATTAGAATCTAAATCCACCCCTTGGATGTAACTATATCAAGTTAAACTCATCAACTTTTTTAGAGGGGAGGGGGCATTCGCTGAGGACTCTTGTAATCATTTGATTCCACTTATGTAACCTTCTAATATTGTGCAAGCATACAAATATAGCAATTCAAAACATTGAAAAAATGTTTTTATATAGGTATAACCCTAAATCCCAAGATGGTGTAGAAAATCATTATTGGCCTACAATTGACACAGCACTAGTGTGGTGTGTGCCACTGGCCCAAGTGTGAACAGAACCTTGACAATAAAGCTCAATCGTTCAAAAATGATTTTAAAGTTTAAACTAATTTCTAATGACAAAAATTACTCAAAATTCAATATCTCTTGCACCTTAGGTCTATAAATTATGAAATCATCTTCAAGAAATCCCACTCATCAAGGGCTTTTCAATAGCACCAAGAGCTTTCCCTAATTTTGCTAAAATACTTAGTTGTACTTTTTTAAAATGTTTCTTCAACATTCAATGTTCAGTAACTATTGCACGATAGGTCTAAACACAACCAACCCACCTTGGTGCACCCTTACTCATCATCGAGGGCTTTTCAATGGTACCAAATAGAGCATGCTGAAAGGTGTTGCGGTTTGGGAGATCTCAACATGACAAACAAACTAGTTCTCTAAGAGATAGACCAGAAGTAAATTGTGTACATAATAATAATAATGGGTTAGGGTAGGAAACATGACCAAATCATGTTTGAGTCAAATTTGGGTTAGAATTCCAGAAATTTAAAAACACAAACACATAAATTTGGTCAGATTTGGGGTTCAATTGTTTCAATTTCTAACAAAATGAACACCCAAAAGATTAGATCAGAGTTCCAACAAGTCAAAATATAACTATATCATAGTAGGCATGCAAGTTCAGCAATAATTAATTCATATTTTTAAAATTATGTAATTTTTGGATATTTTGAAAGCTTTTTACTGAATTTTTTAAAAATTAAATTAAAAAATGCCATGAAAGTTATTGAAATTAAATCTAAACTGTCATGCATTGAACAACTCACAAGTCACATGTGACATAATGAAGTAACATTTAATTTTAATATATTTTTCCAACTTGTGTCAAATTTAACCCTAAAAAATTCCCAAAAAATTGTCAATTATTTTATTGATTCTTAATGATTTTGCCGCAAATTTTGAAACAATAATAATAATAATTATTATTATTAGTATTCGACATTAATTCGCTGAACCTGTGTGCCAACTATGGTATCTTGGTTTAGATTTCAAAGAGACAAAACACTTTTAACATATTCTCTTTGCAAATTTCTTTGGAAGTCAAAAAGTTTTGTAAAAATGGGTTTATTAGAATAGCCATAATTTTTTTTGGGCCCTGCTCCCACAGGAACAGGGACTACTAACTATTGCATTCGATCCAACTTTTGGAAGTTTTACCTTATTGAAACTGGTTTCACATTAGGCGAACCGGTTTCTTTGGTGAAAGTGTTCAGACTGTTTAAATTGGAACAGATGTTTTTTTGGAGTTCAGAGTGCGGACACAGTAGGTAGATGTACAACATCTTATTTATTGGCACGGCCAGTGTGTTTGTGACGCCTTGTTTACTATAAGAGAGCAAGGTGAGTGAGAGAGCAACTTTCGAGACAGTTACATTACAATTTGAAGTCTGCTTCATGCACCATTCATGGAGGCAGGGGCGGCCAAAGGGACATGTTGAATACAAAGCAAGCATGGACAAGGACAGTGAGAGGGGTTGATAATCAAAAGAGCTAAACACTAAAAATCAACAATCAAAAAGTTACACACTTAGCTCATGATTTTCCATTTTCAATGCTACCTGAACCTGTTAGGCTGAAATTAAATGTGAGGGAATTTAAGTGCATACTGATTGCTTATCTAATAACAGTGTTTTTTTTTTAAAGGTGAATTTTTTTTCAGAAAATGAAAAAAAAGAAAGCATGAATTTTTTATGATTTGTATGGATTTTTTGAAATAAAAATAATTAAATTGGTCATATCTGGACGTAGGCATTTCTTAGGTAGTCACTTGTAGTTGCACTTTTGCTAAAATACTCCAGCCCAGCTATGGCAGTAGCCATTTAATGCTAATTAATGCTGGGGATCCTCACCAGTAGTGCCACTTGAGGAATTTGGAAAAAATAAAATTCTGATCTTCCATGCCTAATGTTGATGTGCAACATATGCTTGGAAATTGCCTAATTTCTCAAAAGCAATGGAACCTTTTGGCACCAGAAAGCATGAATCGTAAAACAGTGCACATCAACTGTTAAGCATTAATCCTAAAACATCATATATATCTATGCAAGAAATAATACCATGTGGCCACAACTCTTCAAACCTAAACAACATAAGAGGAGGAGGGTGCGAAGATGCCATAGTTAACAATGGCAGTGCTTGAAAGCTGGTGCTCAGACCCTCATAATTATAATGACTAATCTCAAGTATGTAATGCCCTGGGCCATTTTGCAAAGACTATGAAGAGGAGAACTTTTTTAAGCAGAATTTCACAAAAGCATCCTGACTTCATGGGGATTTCTGTGATGGTCATCTAACGACCGGGTAGCTGCAAGATTCCAATTACCACTGATCTGGGTACCCTACAAGGGTGCTTTGATCACATTTGATATCCCCATACGCACCCACTTTATGTTGCTCATGCTTGCCCAGCCAGTGTTCGTCAATAGGCCAGATTAGGAGGGTTGGCATTATTTGATATGGTGGGTTGCAAAGGGGGTTTCAAGCAGTTTTCTAGTAGGCATTACACCGGGTAACTCCCTCAAAACAAGGAGTTGAGTCCTCCAAATAATCGCCCTTAGCTCACACTTTGGGAGCCAAATCTGTTCCCCAAATAACCCCTATTTCAGGAACTCCCTGCACCTTGGGAGTTACCTACCCTACACATATTGCATCCTAACAGTACAAGTTCCATATGCTGATTTGGCTTGTCTCAATGAATTGGCATCATTCAAGAAAGGTAAAAGCCAAAATGCTTAATTTCACTAAAATTCCAGATCCAATTGCCTAACAGACGTTTTTTAATATTAAACAACAAAGTGCCTAAATTGGTAGGTATGAACGGCCACTCCATTTGTGCCGCACTTCTTGCAATGGGTACTGAGTCACATGGGCGGCTTTCACCAGTGAAAGCAAAAACCTTCCTAGGTCCACCTAGCTGTTAGCAGTGGGCACTTCTTGACCATCGTGCAACCCACAACCACCTGCAGGCAGAAAAATGGTGAAGTGGTTTTGCATCACGTAAATGAGTCTATTGTGAGCATTAAATACTTGAAACCTTTTTAGAATGCCTCATGGTAAATGGTGAACAATGGAGAGAGAAAAAAGAAAAAGAAACTTAAACTTGTGGATTTCCAAGGAACAAAAAGTTTTTAAAATTTAATAAAAATCAATGGCCGTAATCATCACACTAAAAACAAAAGAGAAAGTCAAAGAAGGGTAAGAAGCTATCTCACCCACAGCCCCTCTAATGTCAATCAGCTCTAATAGTAACAGGAGGTCAAGAACAAGCATCTCCAAGAGAACAATGTCTCTTGAAAATCCTACAAACAAACAGAGGTTTCATGTTTCCTGCATTTCGGCTCCACTGTCTAAGTGAACCCACAAAATCTCCTTTATTGTGGTAGCCAAAGAAGCAGCCACTGTTCTTCCTCACCAATCACCCTTCACAAGCTTTTACCCAGTGTGAGATGGCCCTTTGATGATGGCATGCTAAAGGTGACAAATAGTTCTCATGCATAGTGGAGCTTCATAGTTCAGAACTACCTACCTAGTTCTTGTATTAGTTCGATAAGAAAGCCAAACTGTGAGGCCCAGCTCCCCTACACAGAGGCTAATAAATGTTTGCCATGTAACAAACTTGTCAAAACCTGGCATATGTTGGGTATGATTGATCACAGTCTCTTGTCTTCCCTCAAAGGTTCTTATCACTGCCGACCAGTGACTTTTTTTGACAAAATAAGTGGGAATTTTTTTTTGGAGAATTTTGTTTTTCTCTAATTTTTGGAAAATATTTTGACAAAATTTTCAATATCATAAAATTCAAAACAAAAAGAAACCCTGCTGATTACTCTGGGGCTACTATTTGTTCAGGGAATTAATTAATTGTTTGATTGCACCTAAAGGCTTTTGTATGCATCAAATTTTGTTAATATAAACATATGTGCTAGGATTTATTTTTTCAATTTGTTGTGATATTGAAAGTTTGGAAAAAGAATTCCAAAAAATTGCAAAAATCTAGTTGAATATACACTAGAAAAACAAAAGATTCATGTCCAGCAAGTATAGGACAAACCCCTGGTACAATTCATCCCCAGCTGTGCTCAGTATGAGACCCTGCACAGTAAAATGGAATCAAGAAAAGTGCAAATATGCCGATTTGACCCATCACAATTTCACAGTTTTCTCAGACTGGTAAAAAGCGCAGCAAAGTTGTGTGCCTGCCTGTAAATAGTGTAATAAATTTGATCTGATATGGCTGGTGCTCCCTGTTTCGATTGGCCAATCATAATGATTCGTCCACATGCTTTGCGATTAATAGTCTCGCGCCTATTTAAAGTCCCAGTTTTATTTTTAGGGGCGGGGTTGGAAAAAAGTAAAATAACTGAACTTTTGCACGTGAAAAAAGTTTTTGCGGGGTCACATACTGAGCACCACTGGGGATGCCGTAATAAGTGTACGAACTTCAAGGTATGGAACTGCAAGTATGCTCTGCAGCAGCAGCGGCAACAGTTCAAGTTCTCATCCTCCTCCGTGGCCGTGTTTCTCAGACATGAATGTCGTCACGATCTGCTGCAACGGCTCTGCTTATTACTGCTTGCTTGCTTGCTTGCTGTTCGAGGTTCTCGAGGTTGGATGTCTAAGAGTGAACCGGTGTAGTTGAGAATGGATCAAGCATTTGGGGATTAGCTCGTGCTGTATCTAGTACATGAACAAGCTGGGATTTGCAGCTGCGTCGCAGTTGTGAGAGATATTTCTAAGAGAGAAAAAATTTGTAAGCTGAATCATGGCCGCGTCTTATAATACGGATGATGTT
>Ga0209611_10002264_pt1 | contig 33731 bp, 35 predicted proteins | sample S1TSphgellanicum_3_FD_187693 | JGI IMG/M metagenome (GOLD analysis project Ga0209611, IMG submission 187693) | Host-associated microbial communities from peat moss isolated from Minnesota, USA - S1T2_Fc - Sphagnum magellanicum MG (SPAdes) (version 2) | ecosystem: Host-associated > Plants > Peat...
CCGCAAGCGTTCGGTACCCTGGCATTCGTGCTGTCGCAAAATAGCCAGGTGCTCGGCAAGGCCTACGCCGAAGGAAGTTCGGGCACTTTTCAGTACAGCTCGACGCCGGGCAAATACGTGGTGACGCTGGTCGCCATCCCAAGCTCAGGGGTCACCTTGCCGCCGAGCCTGGGGAATTACGGGTTGTATTCGTTGCATGTGGCGTCCGCGCCGCCCACGGTCAAGTTGACCTCGAGCGCCGCATCGGTCGCCGCGGGCGGTGCGGTGACGTTGACCTGGAGCAGCCAAAGCGCAACCAGCTGCACAGCCGGCGGCGGCACGGGGTGGACGGGGAGCGAGGCGGATAGCGGAACTCTCAGCCTTGTGGTCAGTGCCACCGAGACCTTGACCCTGACCTGCACCGGTCCCGGCGGCTCGGCCGCCGATTCTGTAACGGTGACGACCACCGCACCCTCGAAGTCCGGCGGGGGCGGAGCATTCGAGCCCGCGTGGCTCATCGCGATGGGGGGACTGTGGTTCGCGATAGGGTGGCGCCGGCGTCGGGTCTCTACCGTTTGAATCCGGTTGCGCCATTCATTCGATCGCCATTCACCAGGTCGCTATTCAGCAGATCAGCATGTTGCGCCACTCCCATTCTTCGCCCTCCTACCCGGCGTCGCACTACGACGATCACTGCTGTCTCAAGCCCCCGCTCCTGCTGTGGGCGGCGGTGCTGTATTTCTCGCGAGCGATCACGATGCCCATCGCCATGGCAATCGGCCATTTTGCCGGAGTCGATGAAAAGGCAATCACGGCAGTGCGGGCGTTGTGGAGCGCGGAATCCTTGGTCCCGTCGCTGATTGCCGCCGTCATGCTGGTCGTATTGTGTCGACGCGTGCCGGGCGCGCCAAGGCCGATACGCTGGATCTGGGCGCATGGACGGCTCGTACTGGGGGTTGCCGCCGTGCTCGACATTGCCTTGTCGTTGATGGGGCTCACTCGGCAGGGCGACATTGACGGCCAATGGATGGGGTCGGTGTGTGCGGCGACGGTCGATCTGTATTTCCTCGTCTACATCATGGCGGACCGCCGAGTGCGCCATGCGTTCGAGGAATTCCCCGCCCGCTAGACGCGGGTGACTCCAGGGGAACAGCGGGGAGTCGCCGGTACGATCAGTGCCTCGAGCTTGTTGATCGCATCGACGCCCGCCATACTGCAACGTATCCCATGAAATGCAGTTACCACCCTTCGTACCAGGTCGCGCTGCCGCCCGGGCATCCGTTTCCCATGAGCAAATTCTCCTTGCTCAAGGATCAGCTATTCGCGGAAGGGCTGCTGAAGGACGGCGACGTGCTCGAGCCGGAACCGCTCGACCTTGCCACGGCCGGGCTCGTTCATACGCGCGGCTACTTGGAGAAGCTCGAGTCGTCCGGCCTGTCGGCCGCGGAGCAGCGCCGGCTTGGTGTGCCATGGTCGGAGGCGCTGTGGCGGCGCTCGCGGCTCGCCGCCGCCGGGACCTTGATGGCGTCGCGCGCGGCGCTTTGCCACGGCCTCGCGGGCAATCTGGCGGGCGGCACCCATCACGCGTTCGCCGATCATGGCGAGGGATTCTGTGTGATCAATGATGTGGCCATCGCCGCTCTCAAGCTGCGCGAGGAGGGGGCGATTCGACGGGCGGCGGTCATCGATCTGGATGTACATCAGGGCAACGGCACGGCGGCGATTTTCGAATCCCTGGACGAGGTGTTCACCTTCTCCATGCATGGCGAGCGCAATTACCCGCTGGCGAAAATGCGCTCCAATCTCGATGTTCCTTTGAATGACGGGGTTGGGGACGCGGAGTACTTGGACTCGCTGCATAAGCATCTACCCGCGGTGCTCGATGCAGCAGAGCCTGACCTCGTGTTCTATCTGGCGGGCGTCGACGTGGCGGACGGCGACCGTTACGGCAAGCTCAAGCTCACGGAGGAGGGGATTCGTTTGCGCGACAAGGCGGTCATCGAGGCGGTGCGGGGGCGCGGGGCGCCGCTGTGCATCGTCCTGGCGGGCGGCTATGCGCCGACTCGGATGCGAACCGCGGAGTTGCATGCGCATGCGTTCCGGGAGGCGGTGGCGTATGAACTAGGAGACACGGCAAGAGCGTGAGCGCGGCTCAGACTACCGCGCGCTTCCTGCGACCCCACACGCCGAGGAAACCCAAGCCGGAGGCGAGCATGGGGAGGGTCAAGGGGAGCGGTACGGCCGCGGCTACATCCGTATAAGTGCCATCGAAGGTTATGGTAGCTGCGGTGCCGTCGATGGTGGTGTCCGCCATCAGCGCCAGAAAACTCGAGTTGCTGGTATCGTCGCCGAGGAATCTTATCGCGTAGGTCGGTGAGCTGTTCGCGGACCAGTCGATGACCGACAGCGATTTGCCGGCGCTAAGCGTACCCAGGCCGTTGAAGGTGATCGAAGACAGATCGAGGTCGATGCTCGAATTGTCGGTGAGCGCCAGGCTCGAGAACGTCTGTCCATTGGCAGCACCGACACCACTGAGAGCCAATGTTCCGCCATTGAGCGCCAGGCTGCTGCCGGCGGACAATCGATTCGCACCGACGAGCGTCAGAACGCCCCCGCTGACGCGCGTCGTCCCCGTGTAGGTGCTGACGCCCGACAGGGATACGGAACCGCTCTTGGTTTCGACGGTGTTGAAATTGGAGATCGAACCGGAGTAGGCGAACGAGTTGCCGGTGCCCGGATCGACCGTGAGGGTGTTCGAGGCGCCGGCACCGCCGGTCATATCGCCGTTGATCACCGCCGAACCGCCGAGGACGTTCACCGCAAGATTGCCGCTGCCGCCGACGATCGCCTTGCCGCTGCTCGAACCGTCGATGGTGCCGGAGTTCGTGATGGTGACGTTGTCGGCCGCGGTGAGTATGGCCGCGGCGGTCGTGCTGCCGGTTTGAATGACGCCGCCTGCCTCGTTTGTGATCGAATGGCTGAAGCCGCTGGCGAGTGCGGAGCTGAAAATGATGGCCGAATCCGAATCGCCCTTGATGAGGCCGCTGTTGGTGATCGTAGTGGCGGCATAGGGAGCTTGCACCGGGATCGGGTTATCGTTGGCATCCTTGTCGACTCCGGCGATGGTGATGCCGCGCCCCAGGGCCGAGTTGTTGCCGGCCGCCACGCTGCCCTCTATGGTTCCGGTGTTGTTGATGGTCCCGCCGCCGACCGTGACACCTTCGCTGTACTCGATGCCCGTCGCCGAATAAGAGTTCAACGATTTGATGATCCCGGAATTCGTGAGATTGACCAAGCCGTCCACGTCGACCCCGTCGCCATCGCCGGTGACGCCGTTGCCGATGATCGTCCCGCGATTCAGGATGGTCACGAGTTCGTTCGCATTGAAGCCGTCGATGTTGATGCCCGAACCGTTATCTCCTTGAATCGTGGCGCCCGCGTTGTTGGTCACGCTCATCGAAAAGTTGACTGTGCTGTTCAGCGCGCCGCCGGTGATGCCGTGGCGTCCCCCTTCGATGAGGCCGGCGCTGCCGCTGACCACGCTGTTCGTGATCTGCACGCCGGAGTTGTTCTGTGCGTCGACCCCGTCGCTGCTGCTGCCGCTCACGGCGATTGCGAGAATCGTGCCCGTGTTGCTGACAGTGCCGTTCACACCGGGCCGCACGGCATCGGAGCCCGTTGCCTTGATGAGTCCGGAATTGATCACGGAATTCGTGGCGCCGTTGACGATCTTATTGAAGTTGACCGCCTGGCCGCCGGCGGCCGACACGATGGTGCCGGCGTTCGTCAGCGTCACGGAACTCACCGATGTTGAGCCGGTGCCGGCCGCGATCGTGTCGTTGTTGATCGAGGAGATGGTCGCGCCCAAGTTGTTCTGGATGACCAACACCGCGTTGGTGCCGGCCGACTGTACGGCGCGCCCACTACTACTCCCGCCGGCCGTAACCTCTATGGTACCGTTGTTGGTGAGCGTCGTCGTCGAACCGCCCGTGCCGGATGACAGAGTGACGGCTTGCGAGTTCCCGGAGTCGATGTCGAGAATCGCACCGGCAGCAACCGTGCAGGATGAGCCGTTCGAGACGGTTTGCGTGCTCGTCACGGTGCCAGTGAGGTTGGGACAGTTGGCCGCCGCAGCGGGGGAAGCTGCCACCAGGGTTGCGAGCAAGGCCGCGAACCCTGCGGCATGTACAGAGCTGAACCTGCGGTAGGAAACGCGCAAGCCGGTTGATTTCATGTTTGATGCATCCCGAAGAGCTTGCGCCGTTTGCGCCATGGTTTTGTTTAACACAGTCGAACAAGGCTACAAGCGGCGCTTCGCAGCACCATGACGGATTCGTGACAGTTTCCTATCAAGACCTACCAATACCTGGCGGGCCTCAACGCGTTGGGGGGCGACGTCGAGAAAACGGCGACCACGGAGTTGGACGAGGCGGCGGCGAAGGCCACGTTATTCGCGGATCTCTACTCAGCGCACAAAGAACGACTGATTCGCGGCCGCGTTCGCCGTCTGACGCGCCCGCAGCACGGGAGGTGTGAAGCCATCGGTCAGCGTGCGCAGGAACGCGACCACGTCCGCGACATCCTCGTCGGAAAGCGCCGGCACGTCGCCGGGCTTGCGGTCGAAGGGTGGCTCGACATCGATGTTGGCGCGGTACTGCGACGGTAGGTCATCGAATTTTTGCACCTGCCCATCGACACTTCTGGGATACCAGCGCTCCGGATTCGTGTCGCGCGTCGCGTAGAACGCGACGGCTTCCTCGAGTGTATGGAAGATGCCATTGTGATAGAACGACCGGCGAACCGCGACGTTGCGCAAGGTAGGCGCCTTGAACATGCCGCAGTACTCTGGACGATCTGCGAGATCCCGGCGCAACGGACCGCATGCGCCCAGATCATAGTAGTTGGGATCCGCATTGGCGGGAATCGCCGGATTGCGCGGCACTCCGATGGCGACGAAGCCGAAATCGGTGAACTTCGGAAGATTCCGCGCCGGCGTCAACTGGCTCTTGTGACAGCGCGCGCAGTTACCTTTCGCCGGATCGTTGAACGCCGCGAGGCCGCGAGCTTCTTGTTCGCTCAGCGCGACCTGGCCGCGAAGAAACGCGTCGTACTTGCTGGTGTAGGGACTGAAGAGTTCCGGAGATTCCTGAAACGCTTCCAGCGCCTCGCCGATCGCGGAGAACGCGCGGTGAGTGTCGGCAAACACGGTCGCACCATAGAGTTCGCGCATGCGGGCGGCGTAGGGTGCCCGCGCGGCCCGCGCGACGACGGCCGCCTCGCTGATATTCGCCATTTCATTGGGCGCGAGCAGCGGAATGGCCGCTTGATCGCGCGGCCGGTTGACCCGACCGTCCCAGGTGCGTCCGCCGGCGGGCCCTTGATCCACGCTCTCGTCGCCGTCGTCTTCCGACTCGTAGAAATGCTCCGTGAAGAACGGCGCGCTCGCCAGGTACGTCAGAGACGGCGCTGCTCGGGTACCGGGTAGATTGCGCTTGGCGCCGCCCAACTGCACGGACAGCGCATTCGCCGGCCCAAAGGCCGCCGCCGGACTGTGGCAGTTCGCGCACGCGATAGACCGTGAGGCCGAGAGTCCCGGATCGAAAAAAAGCTGGCGACCGAGGTCGGCGATCCGCGCCGCGCGCGCGTACGCGGGACCCGCGGGCGGATCGGCGCCCCATGGCAATGTCTGTTCCGGAGTCGCGGTCGCCTCGGCCGCGCACCCGTTTGCCGCCGCGCAGAATGAGACCGCGAGAACCGCGATCGCAGGGTAGTTGAACGTCATTGGAATGCCTCGGCTCACTTTACCCGCAAATCTTGCGCACGGTTCATGGCACGAATGTGACTGTGCGGCGGAGAACACGTGCCGCGTCATTTTCACAATTCGTTCATGACCACGAGATAACGCGCGCTCATATTTCCGCGGGAAGAAAATCCACGCAGTCGCTTTTATCGCTTGGCGAAAATAGTCGTAGTAGAGGGAGGATTCAAATGTCGAAACTGTTTACCGCAACGTCGTGTGTGATCAGCCTGGCCGCCGTCGCGGGTCCGCCGGCGTTTGCCGCGGCGCCGAATTACAACGATATCCAAACCGTCGTGGTGATCTACGCGGAGAACCGCAGCTTCGACAGCCTGTTCGGTCAATATCCCGGGGCCAATGGACTGTCCCGTGCCACCCCTGCGCAGTACACGCAGCTCGATCGCAATGGCAGCGCACTGCCCTATCTTCCGCCGGTGGTGGGTGGTGTGGGCTCCGGTGTCACGGTCGGCGCGCCCGGCAACGCGTCGGGCAACACCGTGAATTATCCGAGCCAGTCTCAGACGCAGCAGTACTTCGCCACCAATAACATCAATCATCCGTTCAACATCCTCTCGCTCTATAACTTGACGTCGACCAGCACGGACCCGCTGACCATCACGAACCGCGATCTGTATCACCGGTATTACGAGAACCAGATGCAGATCAACGGCGGCGCCAACAACATGTTCGCGGCCTGGGCGGATTCCGGCGGGCTCACCATGATGTACATCACCAACACCACGGCCGATCATCCGTTGTGGGCGCTCGCGCAGAAGAATGTGCTGGCGGATAATTTCTTCCAGGGCGCGTTCGGCGGCTCGTACCTGAACCACCAGTTCCTGATTTGTGCCTGTGCGCCCATATATCCCAATGACGGCGCGTCGCCGACGCCGAATCCTCTGAATCCGGCCGTCGTCGCCGCCGGCGGTACGACGAGTTCGGCCAACACACCGGTTCCGACCGTCTTGACCACGCCGGTCAACGGGGTGCCGCAGCTAGCGACCACCACGAGTTCGCCGCCATCGGCGCTCAATGGGGCGCCCGTATTCACGAACAGCTCTGTGATCACACCGTATATCAACGCGGGCAGCGCATTCGGCGGCGCGCAATTCTACAGTGTCAACACCTCGCAACCGCCTTTCGCGCCGAGCTCCAACTACAGCGCAACACTGGGCGCGGTGAACTTGCAATTGTCGAACACGGTTCCGGCGCAGACCCAGACCACCATCGGGGATCTACTCGACTCGGCCGGTGTGAACTGGGCGTATTATGCCGGCGGCTGGTGCAATCAGCTGGCGTTGCAGAATTCCACCGCCAATGACACCGGGTGTTCCGATCCCACGTCCCCGTCCTACATCACGTCCGGCACGACGTACTCGGCTGCCAACCCGGATTTTCAGTTCCACCACATGCCGTTCAACTTCTATGCGCACCTCGACCCCAATGCCGCGGCCCCGTACGGTTTGGCGTATCGGTCGAACCACTTGCGTGATGCCGGCGTCGCGAGCCCGGCCCAAATCGCCGCCGGCCAGCTGCCCACCTCGCAGTTGACCTCTGACATCGCCACGGGCAATTTGCCGCCCGTCACCTTCTACAAGCCGAACGGCCCGGTGAACCAGCACAACGGCTATGCGAATGTGACGGATGGCGATAAGCACATTGCCGCGGTGGTGGCGGCACTGCAGAACAGCCCGCAATGGCCGCACATGCTCATCGTCATCACGTACGACGAGTTTGGCGGTTTGTGGGACCATGTCGCGCCCCCGGTGGCGGACGCGTTCGGTCCCGGTACGCGCATTCCGGCGATCATCATCTCGCCCTACGCCAGAAAGGGCTACGTGGATCACACCCAGTACGACACCACGTCGATCCTGCGTTTCATCCAGAACAAGTGGAACCTGAATCAGGCGGCCGCGCCCTTCAACGGCGGGCTCCCGGGCATTGCCGCCCGCGACGCGCTCTTGCAGGCCAATGGCTATCCGGCCATGGGCGATCTGACGAATGCGTTGGTCCTGCCGTAGCGATCACATCGGGCGTCGCGCACAGATCGAGACCACTGATTAGTACACATCAAACTAGGGATATGCACACATGATCAATATGATTCGCGCGAGCGCAATCGCCGCGCTCGCATCCACGGCGCTCTTGGCGGGGGCGCCGGCCTCCGCGGCCTATGTTCTCGAGACCGCGACGGCGGTTCCGGGTGGTTCGGGGGATTATCCGATTTATACCGACGCCACAATCGGTAATGGGGATGGCACGGATGGCGCATCGAATTTCATCGGCGCCACCTTCGCACTGACCGGCTCGCCGGTGAGCGCGCTTCAGGTCGGCGCCAATGTCGACGCGTATGGATCGGGACAAGTCTTTGCCGAGGTCGTATCGGTGGCGTCCCTGTCCAGTTTGCCGGCCGTTACCGGCGGCAACCTCATTGCGTGGCTGCAGTCCAACAATCTCGGCGAGGCGTCCCTGTCGGCACCCACAGTGGCCGGCGATGCATCGACCGTGATCAGTTTCTCCACGGCGTTGGCGGCGGGCAATTACGCATTGATTTTCGGGAGCGGACTGTACGGCACCACCGGCGAGATCAACCTGACCAGCGGCAACAGCACCATCGGCAGCCCGAATATTTTCAGCAGCCTCACGGGTGACAGTTTCCAGGCCGAATCTGACACCGGGATTCGTATCTTCGCGGCTCCGGTGCCCTTGCCCGCAGCTCTCCCGTTGATAGCCTCCGGTTTGCTCGCCGGTGTGGGCTTCCTGCGTCGTCGCCGGCCGGCGCTTTCCTAGGCAGCTACGCACGATTCCATAAGCCCGATGAAAGAGGCGCCGAGCCAAGGGACCGGCCGGCGCCCCGCCCCCGGCGACTTTTAATGACTTGCAGTGTCGGTCACGTAATCAAACTTCTCATTTTGGCTGATGAAGAAGATGCACTCGTTCGGTGAGATGCACTTTGTTACGTGCCGCTCGCCACCCTTCTGGAACCAGTAAGAGCCGACCGGCAGGGGTACATCAGCGCTGCCGGGGAGGCCGTTGACGGCGACACCCGAGATCACCACGCCCCAATAGTCGCCGGTGTGGATGTGAACCTTGCTGACGAACCCTGCGGGCATCTTGATAAAGGTGCCGTGCGCACCGTGAGCGAGGTCACCGTACGCGGGCGCGGCGTTGAGTTCACCGTGGACGCCATCGGAGACACCCGTGGGACCATAGGTCAATGCCGTGACCGGTGTGCTGACGGAAGGCTTCCCCGAAATGCCGGCGAAAGCGGCCAAGGACAGCGTGGTCAGCGCCGCGGCGCCGATCAGTAGAGGATGTTTCGTTATCATGATTCAAGGTCTCCGTAAGAATTGATGTCGGTCAATTGTGGTTAGCAGTCGTTTCCCGATGCCGGCTGGCATTGTCTGGGATTGCATTGGTGGCGATAAGCCGTTAAAGCTGAGATGCGCTCTCTCGTATTTCGGTACCCAGAAGCCCCCCGAGCCGCGAGCGATGACATACAGCAAGGGCCCCGTGCTGGGTGCCGCCCGACCACGCAGCCCTCGTTGAACAAGGAGGCCAATGCGAGAGTCGTGTCAAATCGAGGGGACACGGTCATCGCCCGCGAGACGGCGCTTCCCAGCGGATCGCCATTCGCCAATCGGGCTCGAAATTCCCACGTCGCAGGTTCGAGGCGAACGATCGCGATGCCAGAGTGGGCGTTTACCTGGAGCCGCACGTCCACCGTTTCAAGCAGCATGGCTTCGGGACTCGAGGGCTGTTGGTGGGCGGCCCAGAGCCTATCCACTCCATACACCGACTTGATATATGCCGTTCGGGGTGTGAGGTTCAGTCGAATGTCGGCGGGATCGATACCACACCCGGCCAGGTCGGCTATCGTGATGGGCGAAACAACCGGCGCGCGGCGAATACGGTGAATGCACCATTCAAGCCGTGCGACATCCGGCAGGTACTGCAGCGTCGACGCGGCAGGGAATGTGGCGAGGAAAGCGGGAAAGTCAGCCCCATACTCCGCGAGGCACCCTGTCGTCGGAGGGTGGCGCCGGATGAACGCGTCGGTGGCGAAATAGAAGAAGCGTTGATCGGTCAATTCGCAGACCACGGGATAGATGCTTCGCAACGCCTCGGTCAGACGCGTCCACACATTGTTTCGGTAGATATTCAGGCGCGATGCTGAATCAATGCCATCACCGGCTATGAGAGCGACGAGCGCCGGCGCCGCATCACCCACCATCGAGTGGAAAAATTCGCGCTGAAGTTCACGCAATGTCAGCATGAGTATCCTTTGTCGAGACATCTTGAAATACGCGAACGCGCGCGGCCTCACCGAGCAGCACGTCGAGCGATGGGAGTGCGGAGTCCCATTCGACCAGTGTCGGTCTCGGCCCGAACTGTTTCACCATCTCGGCGTACAGGGACCAGACCTTTTCCGACACGGGCGAACCGTGATCATCAATGAGCACAAAATTGGCGCCAACCTGGTTGACGGCATGTCCGGCGACGTGAATCTCGCCGATTGCCTCCGGTGGTAATGCGAAGAAACGGGAGATGTCGAGCCCCACGTTATGCGCGCTGACGTAGAGATTATTGACATCCAGAAGCACACGGCAATCCGTTTGGCGGACCAGTTCGGCGAGAAAATCGGCTTCACTCAGCGTCGAATGCCGGTAGCGCGCGTAGCTCGAGGGATTTTCGAGCAGTATCCTGCGACCCAACGTGCACTGAACGTGATCGACGCGCTCGACCATCAATCTCAGGGATTCCTCCGTGTAGGGCAAGGGAAGCAGCTCATTGAGATGTGTGTTCCCGCGTCGACCCCACGAGAGGTGTTCCGAGACTAAAAACGGCTCGATCCTATCGATTAGATTCGAAATGTTTCTCAGATGGGCCCGATCGATCTCGGTTGCGGATCCGAGCGAGAGCGATACTCCGTGAAGCGATACGGGATAGTGTTCGCGAAGTTGCTCCAGCAATTGGAGTTGGGGCGCGTCGCCAAGATAGTTTTCCGGATGAACTTCAAGCCAGCCGATATCGGGGCGCGCCGTCAGGATCTCGTTGACGTGCGGACCCCGCAGACCGATACCGGGCGAGGACAACGATTGAGCGTTGCTCGATTTCATTATCATCGCCCGGCCGGCCTCGCACTTAGGATTTTGTCGTACCACCTGCAATCTTCTTGCAGGTGCCGGTCGGGACGTAGATCCAGGACGCGGGGTCTTTGACCTTCGTCGATTGTCCCGCGCACGCGTGCGCCCCGGTGGCACAGTCGTTCGCGCCTTGGGCCGCGACGCCGTAACACTTCTCGGACGTATACGTGGGAACCGGCGCGGGGCCGGCAATCGCCGGCAACGCGACGGCTGCGGTGATGGCAGTGGCCAAGAGTCTGGACATATTCATGTGCAAGTGCTCCTCGAGAAAAATTATTGAGAGTCATTCATAAGATCATATTGACACCGAGCGCTGACGAGTACAGGGGCTCTTCATCGCCTCCGTCACGAGCTTCAGCGCTGGGAAATCCTAGGTCGCTGCCCCAACGGTGAACAAGTAGCTTCCATGGAAGTCTGTCTTTCAAAATGTGAGACCGGTGGATAGATCGAGCGGTTGCGGTCACCTCGCAAATCACGCGGCTAGTGCCACTGATGGGAACACTCGACTACTGTCTGTCGGCACATACGTATCTCGGTCGAAATGTCGCCAAGCTCGATGACGCCGAGATAACGGCAAACCGCAACGGCGCTTCGAATGACTTGAAGGCCGATGCGTGAGGACTGCGAAAGCCGGCGGTCGGTAGCGACGGCCCCACAGAAAGTCCGCATGGCGGAGGACGCCAGGAATTCGCGCGACCCGATGGGGCCGGCGCCCGGATGAGCATCCGTCGCTCAGGGGCCTTGGGTTTTGAGGCGGCGGCGCGCCATGTCGCGCCAGTCGCCGGCGAGACCGGTCATGTCGACCATCCGACGAAGCTCAGCCGGCGTCGGTCGTCCGCGGCCGGCGAGTTCGACCAATCGGGTGAAGGGAAAGTCGGCGTTGGGCCTTTCGTGAAGTACGATATGATCGCCAGGACATATCCAGCCACCTCGGATGACCCGGTAATACCAGCCGGATCGGCCATTCTGCACCATGGCCCTGGGGAGTGCGGTGTCATTGAAACGCAGCGCAAATTTGAAGCACGGTTGCCGAGGTTGGCAGACCTGCAACAACGTGCCGCCGATCGCATGAACGTCGCCCACACAGAGGTCAGGCTCCGTCATTCCATCAATCGCGAGATTCTCGCCGAAGCCCCCCGGGACCAGGAGGAGATGATGTTGCGGGTATTCCGCTCGCCAGGCGGCGTAGTTCGCCGTGGAGTACCCGTAAATCGCCTTTTCAGGTCCGCCGTGGACGCGTAGATCGGCTTGACTGTCGCCGACCAAGCCGAGCGTCGTTGCCTCGACGGCTGTCGCCACAGAATGTTTGACAAAGGCACTCGGAATCCCGTCCTTACCGAGTGGCGCGATCTTTCCGATGTGAACCGATCTGATCCGCGCACTACTCACGAGAGGAATTCTCGCACTCGTTCATACACGGAGTGCGGCCGCGGGTCCCAGAGCACGCGGCATCACGCCCCACTCATTCAGTCGCTGCCGCAGTCGCGGACCGGCGAAGTCGAGGAACGAGCGCAACTTCATGGGTACTCGATCGCGGCGTCGATAAACGAAGTTCACCGGGAGAGGATTGGCCTCAAAAGCACCCAGAATCACTTCGAGAAGCCCGTCGGCGCGCGCCGACTGGGTTTGGCAGCAGAGCGTTTGTGTTACCCCAACCGAGGCAATCGCAGCGTCAATGGCGGCCTCCGAAGTCGTCGCTACCAAGCGCGGTCTCACCGGAAGCTTCACTTCACTGCCGTCGATGCGAAAGCACCACGGTATCGGCGCGAGCGCGCTGCCGGTTGCAATGCATGCATGCTGCGCCAAATCATGGGGGCGCGCTGGGCGTCCGGCACGCTCGAGGTACTCTGGGCTCGCGCATACGACACGACGAACCTGCGCGATGCGAGTAGCCACCAGCGAGCTGTCCGGAAGATTCATGATGCGGATGGCGACGTCGATACGATCCTCTTGTAGGTCGAAATCGCCGTCGTTCAAGATCAGCCGTACGTCGACGTCGGGATAGCGCTCGAGAAAGGAGCTTATGACGGGCAGTACATGCATCCGACCGAAGCAAATAGGCGCCGTGACGGTCAGGTCACCGCGCGGTGTCGTATACTCGCCTGCGACAGTGCGCTCAGCTTCATTGACTGATTGCAGAACCGCCTTGCAAGCCGACATAAAATCTAGTCCCGCATCAGTCGGCATGACCTTGCGCGTGGAGCGTTCCAGGAGCCGCGCGTTTAGGTGCCGTTCCAGGTCCGAGATCTTTCGGCTCACCGTCGTCAGCGGCATGCCCAACTTTCGTCCCGCAGAGGAAAGGCTGCCGCCTTCGACGGCCGCCAGAAAAACCTCCATTGCCTCGAGTCGATCCATGCAACATGCTCCCTTTTCTGACAGCGTTGCGCGTTGATGATGCTAGTGTCGGCGATTTTCTGCTGTGTGTCTCCCGCCTGCGGGACGGTGCCAAAGCTCGTCCGACTGTGAGCGCGATGACTCGTCTAAAGTTCGGGTCCACCAGTCTGAGCGACTCATTGGCGCGTGTTCATGCGCAATTGCGCGATTACCTGCTCGATGTCGACGTCAGCCGTCAGCCGTCGCCCTTGAATAAAGATGCTGGGCGTCCGCGAGATCCCATCCGCCCGGGCGTTGCGATTGTCCGCCAGCACCTTCTCACGCGGCATGGATCCTGCCAGATCCTTGAGAAACCGTCCAACATCGAGTTGCAATGCCACCGCGTGCTCCACCAGTGAGGCATCGTCCAGCTGGGACTGGTGGGTCAGTAGCCAGGCATGCATGGGCCAGAAGCGATTCTGGCAGGCTGCCGCCACGGCGCACTCAGCGGCACGGCGCCCGGCGGCGCCCTGCGGATAGTGGCGATATATGTAGGCCACATCTTCCGGGATCTCGCCGAGCGCATGACGAATGGCAATGTCGTGCCTGGCCGTGAGCGAGCACGAATAGTCGCCATAGAGCAGGAGCTGCACCCGCGCTGCCCGAGGCCGCAGCATGTGCTCATCGCTCGAAAACTCGCCGAGGCTCCGGTTCACGATTCGCCATCGATGGACAACACAAGGATCCACGTTAGGCGCTATCGACCGCCCACGAGCCGACCGGGAGTTGGGGTACCCGGCAGTACTTAAGGTCAGTTCAGGCGCACCAAGCCGCGGCGCAAAGCCGTGATGACGGCCTGCGTCCGGTCGGCGGCATTGAGCTTCGCCAAAATGTGATTGACGTGAAACTTGATCGTGCTTTCTGAAATAGACAAAGTGGCCGCGGCTTCTTGATTGCTCTTGCCTTCGACCAGGAGATTCAACACCTCCAGCTCGCGCGCGCTGAGCGCATCGTCCGGTATGCGATCCATGAATTTGTCGGACACCTGCGAAGGAATGTGGCGGCCGCCCTGCACGACCTTGCGGATGCATGCCAACATCACCGCGGGTTCCTCGCCCTTGAGCAGGTACCCTTTCGCACCGGCCGACAGTGATCGATAGACATCCTCTTCGCCGACAAAGGTCGTCAATATGATGGTCTTTGCCTGCGGATCAATGTTTCGAATGAGGCCGATGGCCTCCGGTCCATCCACATCAGGCATGGCAATGTCGATGAGCATGACGTCGGGCCGCAACTCCCGGTAGCACTCGACCGCGGCACGTCCGGTGCCGGCTTGTGCGATGACTTCCATGTCCTCCTGAGAGTTCAAAATGGAGGCAACACCCTCGCGCAGGATGGTGTGATCATCCGCCAGCAGCACTCGAATGATGGATACATTGTCAGCGCGGCACGTCATCGCCCGAAGACTCCATGTCGATTACCACTGTGACAATCGTGCCATGTCCGGGTGACGTTTCGATGGCAAGGTCGGCACCCGCCCGTCCCGCCCGCTCGCGCATACCCCGGATGCCAAATGAGCCTTCGACCGGCCGGGGATCGAAGCCCACTCCTCGGTCTATGACGTGAATCGTGCATCGGCGCTCCCATATGCTCAACTTGAGTATTGCCATGCCTGTGCGCGCGTGCCGTCGCGCGTTGCTCAAGGCCTCTTTCACGATACGGCGGAGTTCGACCTCCACGTAGCGCGGCACCCGCAGATCCTCCGGCGGTGCCTCAAATTCGACCGCAAAAATGCCGGGTGCGGCCTCCTCAGCCGCGCACTTCTGCAAGCTGCCGACGAGCGCAACTCTCCCGAACGGGTCGGCGCGCAGGTCCTCCATCGTGCGCCGTGCATGCGCAAGGTTTTCCTTGGCGAGCCGCTCAAACGTCTCGATACCGGACTGTAACGGAGGCGGCAGCTCCGACCACGACGATAGCTTCATGGCCTGCGCCTGGACCAAAATCGCGGCATACCCTTGGGCCAAGGTATCGTGTATGTCTCGTGACATCCGTTCCCGCTCGCGCACGACCGCTTGCTCATGCGCCCGCGTCAGCGAATCGACGCGTGCCCGCTCGGCAAGACGACTGACTTGTCGTGCCAGCGAAATCTGTTTGGCGAGCGACTCCGCGAGCGAGATGTCAGTCTCGGTAAAGGGCCTGTCTTCCGGGTGAAAAAAAGTGATCGCCGCCTCGTTACGCTCGTTGGCGAACAGCGGGATGTTCAGTTCCCAGTCCCAGCCGCGACTGACACAAAGCGCGTGCATGGCGGGCGACGCGGTGGCGACTCGGTGATGAACGATGCTGGGACGCAGGCGTTCGCGGAATTCGACGCCAAGATGATCCGACGGCACCGAAAAGCCTCGCGCCAGGAGTTCCAGCACGGGCAAATGCACCGGATCGAGGTTTGGCAAATCCGCGGCGCCCAGTAATTGCCCGTCTTCGAGCCAAAAGCGGTGATAAATGGTGGCCTCGGGATGCTCGAAATAGCCGGCGCCAACGGCCTCAAAGGCCTCCGCGACAATTGCCACGACTCGGGGCATGAAGTCGTCGAGCGATTGCATGCTGGTCACCGCATCGATGGTCGCCTGCAGCGCCACGTTCGCCTTGGTGAGTTCGACCGATCGCAAGTCGGCGAGGCGCTGTCGCTCGCGGGCCACCGAGGCTTGCTCATTGGCAGTGGCCAATCGCTGGACCTCCACGGCCAATGCCACCTGGGAACCAACGCTGCGCAGTAGCTCGACTTGTTGACGCGTCGGCGGATGCGCCGATGTAAGCGAGAATCCGACAAAGCCAGTGCAGTCTTGGCCGCGGCGCAGCGGCAGGTAGGCGACGCTGCGTGCGCCTCTGGACTCGTGCCACGCGCGCGCTGTGGTGGCTAGGATCGAGGCATCGTCTGTGAGTCCCCAAAGCCACGGCTCTCGTTGGATACGCCGCCACGGCAGCGCCAACGCCTCTGAATCGACCGAAAAAGGCCCCTCGAGTGGCGTGCCCTGCAAGTTGGTTTCCACGCCGTTGGCAAACATGGCCTCGAAGTGCAGGAGTCTGGACGCCGAATCGTAGAGCAGGAGCCCACATTCGATGACTCCTTGTGCATCGACTATCGTTGAGCTTTCCCGAAGCATGTCGATGATGACGGCCCGGGCATTAGTCGATTGCGCCAGACGATCGGTGGCCTGACGCAGGCTGCGATCGACCCGATCGACGATAGCCGCGTGTTCCTCAGCCTGTCGATCGCGCAACAGCATTGGCTTCCATCATAAACCCTCTCTTTGCCTGAGCGGCTGCAACTCCGATTTCTTCGGCACCGAGGGCTTCGATTGTTGCCGATAGAGATTGGCGTAAGCAATGTTCCCAGCGCGTTTCAGTCGCGAGTCTGGAAAGCGCTGCGCCAAATACCGTTGGGCGACACGGCCAGCTATGGCGATGTGGCCAAACGGATGGGCGAGCCGGCAATAAAAAAGCGCCGAGCCGAGGAGTCGGCCGGCGCCTTGTCTGTAAGGCGAATCGCAATCGGCGGCGATTTATGCCGCGCTTGCCATCAGGCCTTTCAACTTGTTGATGGCGTTCGACTCGACCTGGCGGACGCGCTCGGCGGAGATGCCATATTCGTCGGCGAGTTCGTGCAGGGTGGCCTTGTTGTCGGTCATCCAGCGCCGCTTCAAGATGCTGCGGCTGCGCTCATCGAGTTTCTCGAGCGCCACGGTGAGGCGATCGGTCGAATCCTCTTCCCACTCCTCGTTCTCCACCTCGATGGCCGGATCGGCATTGGTCGCCGGCAGGTACATGGCCGGCGAATAGGCCTCTTCCTCATCGCTCTCGGGTGTCGGATCGAAAGACATGTCCCGCGCCGACAGGCGCTGTTCCATTTCGCGCACGTCCGCGATGTCCACACCCAGGTCGCGAGCGACCGCAGCGGTCTCGGCCTCGGACAGCCAGGCGAGATTCTTCTTCATCTTGCGCAGATTGAAGAACAGTTTGCGTTGCGACTTGGTGGTGGCGACTTTAACCAGACGCCAGTTACGCAGGACATACTCGTGAATCTCGGCGCGGATCCAATGCACGGCGAAGGACACCAGGCGCACACCCACGGTCGGGTCGAAGCGCTTGACCGCTTTCATGAGACCGACATTGCCTTCTTGGACGAGGTCGCCCATGGGCAAGCCGTAGCCGAGATAGCCACGGGCAATGTGCACGACAAATCTCAAGTGCGACAGCACCAATTGGCGAGCGGCGTCGAGATCGGCCTCCGAGCGAAAACGCACGGCGAGCGCCACCTCGTCCTCTTTCGATAGCACCGGAATCTGGGATACACGGTCTATATAGGAGTCCAGGCTCCCAACGGGGCCGGCAAACACCAAGGCGTTCGTTTGTTTGGCGACTAAGGCAGTAGTCATTACGTCAAACCTCCCAATACCATCGACGGGTGCAATCATAGCACTCCAGAGGTTTGAGTGCTAATGCCAACGATAGTTCATAGCCCCTTAATACCTTGAAAACTATCACATTTAAGTAGGTTCTATGGCGCGAATATGCCGCGTCGCAGCAAGCCAGGAACCGAGCCAGGCCAGGCCGATCGCGGCGAGCAGCACGCCGCAGGCGTTCGCGAACCCCAGTCCCTCGAGGTGGAAGTCACTGCCATACAACCCGGCCAGCTGATCGACCGGCCGCGCGAGCACCGCGGCGGCGATCGACACCAGAATGAGCGCCAGCACGCCGCCGCCCACGCCGTACCAAACGCCGCTGTAGAGAAACGGCCGACGGGCGAAACCGTCGGTGGCGCCCACCAATTTCATGACCTCGATTTCGGCGCGCCGGCTCAAGATGTCGAGCCGTATGGTGTTGCCCACGATGAGCACGACACCAAGACCCAACAGGCCCGCGGTCAGCAGCACCACCCGTCGCAAGATATCCAGCATGGCTCGCAAACGCTTCACCCATTCGGTATCGAGTTGTACGGTCTGCACGTCGGCAAGTGCGGTGATCGCGAGCTTGAGCGCATCCGTACCTCCGAGCGTACTGGCGCTCAGAGTCGGGGTGACGATGAGCGTATCGGGCAGCGGATTGTCGCTCAACGCGTCGAGCGCCTTGCCGAAGCCTGAGTTCTCGCGAAACTCCTTGAGGGCCTCGTCCGCGGTGATGACGCGAACCGCCGCCACATCCTCGCGCAGGCGCAATTGCTTCGCCAGGGCGGCGACGCGCGCGGCGCTCGCCTTCTTGTCCATGTAGACCGATAGATCGAAGGCCTCATTCCAATTGCCGCTGGCGGTGCGGACGTTCTGCAGGGCCACCTCCAAAAATAGCGGCAGGGCGAGCGCCACGGCGACGACCCCCATGGTCAGCAGCGTCGCGAAGGGCTGATGCACGATGCGGCCGAGCGAGCCCACCAGGGTTTGCGCGTGCCGCGCGAAATAGGCTTGAACGTTCATTGCGGGCGCGCACTCACCGGTGCGGCTGCTCGCGCGGGTGCGCCTGCGGGCCGGCCGGCGTCCGCCACGCGCCCATCGCCGAGCACGATGCGCCGCGCGCCGAACTGGTCGATGAGATGCACATCGTGGGTCGCGATCACGACGGTGACGCCCACTTCGTTGAAGCGCTTGAACAAGCGCATGATCTCGAGGGCGAGTTCTGGATCGAGATTGCCGGTGGGTTCATCGGCGATGAGCAGCGCGGGCTTGGCGACCACCGCACGGGCAATGCCGACGCGTTGCTGTTCGCCGGTCGACAGCTCCAACGGGAGGCTCCTCTCCTTGCCGAGCAAGCCGACTTGATCGAGGGCAGCGCGCACGCGCTTGTCGATCTCGCGTCGCGCGACGCCGGCGATGATCAAGGGCAGCGCGACGTTGTCGGCCACCGGCCGGTCATGCAGCAACTTGTGGTCCTGGAACACCACACCGATCTGCCGCCGAAACTGCGGGATACCGCGCGGCTTGATGCTCGCGGTGTTCTGCTGGTTGATGAACACTTGACCGCGCGTGGGGCGCTCGATGAGGGCGATCAATTTCAGGATGCTGCTCTTGCCCGCGCCCGAGTGGCCGGTCAAAAAGGCCAGCTCGCCGCTGTCGATATTGAACGAGACACCGGCGAGTGCTTCGCGGCCGTTGGGGTAGCGCTTATGAACCTGGTCAAAACGAATCATGATTTGAGCAGCGCCGATACGAACTCGGAGGCGTTGAACACGCCGAAATCCTCGGCCTGCTCGCCGACGCCGACGAATCGAATCGGAAGTTTGAGTCTTTGTGCGATGGCGAGCACGATGCCGCCCTTCGCCGTGCCGTCGAGCTTCGTGACGACGAGACCGGTGACGCCAAGCCCCTTGTGGAACTCTTCCGCCTGAGCGACCGCGTTCTGGCCGATCGTGCCGTCGAGTACCAGGAGGACTTCGTGCGGTGCGCCCGGATCGAGCCGCGCCAGCACCCGCTTGATCTTCTTGAGCTCCTCCATCAGATGCGTCTGGGTGTGCAGTCGCCCCGCGGTATCCGCGATCAAGACGTCGATATGCCGGGCGCGCGCGGCTTGCAGGCCGTCGAAGATGACGGCGGCGGGCTCGGCGCCCGCTTGCTGGGCGATGATGGGCACCCGATTGCGTTCAGCCCACACCTCGAGCTGTTCGCGCGCCGCGGCGCGAAAGGTGTCGCCGGCGGCCAGCATGACGCTCTTGCCTTCGGCGAGCAGCCGGTGGGCGAGCTTCCCGATGGTCGTGGTCTTGCCCGCGCCGTTGATGCCCACGACCAGAATCACATAGGGCTTGACCGCGGGGTCGATGCGGAGCGGCGTCTCGACGGTGCGCAAGATTTCGAGCATGGCATCGTGCAAGGCCTTCAAAAGGGCGTCGACATCGGCGAGTTCCTTGCGCGCCACCCGCCGGCGCAAGTCATCGAGGATGCGGCGCGTGGCTTCGACTCCGACATCGGCGGTGATCAGCCGCGTCTCGAGTTCGTCCAAGATCTCCGCGTCGATTTTTCGCCCGGGGAGGATTTCGGTGAGATCGGCCGTGAGCCACGCCGGACCTTGGTTCAGCTTGGCTCGCAGGCGCTTGAAGAAGCCGCGTACGCCGGGCTTGTCGGCTTCGTCCGTCATGGCGCGTATGATACCGATAGTGACTACTCCCAAGTCGGTTTCCCCGCCCGCGTCGGGCCGCAACTCGGTGCGGATCATCGGTGGCGGCTGGCGTGGCCGGCGGGTCAGTTTCCCGGACCTGCCGGGCCTGCGGCCGACACCGGATCGCGTTCGCGAGACGCTGTTCAATTGGCTGCAGCACGAGGTCGCGGGCGCAAGGTGCCTGGACCTGTTCGCCGGCAGCGGCGCACTCGGACTCGAGGCGCTGTCCCGGGGCGCGAGCGACGTGGTATTCGTCGAGCAGGCGGTGGCGGCGGCGCGCTCCCTCAAGGAGCAATTGAGCCGCTTAGGGGGCGAGCGCCGCGCCCAAGTCGTCGAGATGGGCGCCACGCGGTTTTTGCGCCCGTCCGGCGTCCCCGAGAAGCCGTTCGACATCGTGTTCATGGACCCGCCGTTCGGCGCGGATGCATTGGCGGATTATGTTCCACTGCTGGACGCGGCCGACTGGGTCAAGGTTGGAGGGCTCGTGTACCTGGAAAACGAAAGGTCGGCCGGCGTACCGGCGCTGCCGGCTCGCTGGGAACTGCTGAAATCGAAGTCGGCGGGCGAGGTGGGGTATCATTTAGCGCGCGTCACCGCGCGCGCGGACCTTGCAGATGCATAAAAGAACGGCCGTCTATCCAGGTACCTTCGATCCGATCACCAACGGCCACACGGACCTCGTGCGCCGGGCGGCCAGTATTTTCGACCGGCTGGTGGTGGCGATTGCGGCGAATCCCAACAAGGCACCGATGTTCGCGCTGGAACAGCGGGTGGACATGGCCAAGCGCGTGCTCGTCGATGTGCCCAATGTGGAAGTGATCGGCTATGTGGGGTTGACCGTCGAGTTTGCACGGCAGAATGGTTTGTCGGTCATCGTGCGCGGGCTGCGCGCGGTGTCGGACTTCGAATTTGAATTTCAATTGGCTAATATGAGCCGGCATCTCACCCCGGAAATCGAATCGGTGTTCATGACCCCGCAAGAGCAATACACGTTCATTTCCTCGACGCTGGTGCGCGAGATTGCGGTGTTGGGCGGTAATGTCTCGGAGTTCGTGCATCCGATCGTCGAGTTCGAGCTGAAACGGCACCGCAAGCTTTGACCGCAGCCCCGCCCGAGCCGAGCCGCGCGCGGCGCGCCGCTCGTCTCGCCATCACGATGATCGCGTTCGGTGTGCCGCTGGCCGTTGGCGTGGCCGTATCGACGGCCGTCTTCGTGCCGGCCGCGCATGCCGACGACGCTCCGGCCGCGAGGCTCGCCAAACCGCGCGCGCCGGCGCCGCGGCCGATGCCGGCGCACAAGGCGGCGATCGCGAGCGCGTATCCCCTGGCGAGCGAAGCGGGCCAGGAAATTCTCGCCGCCGGCGGCAACGCCTTCGACGCGGCGGTGGCCGTATCGGCTGCCCTGGCGGTGGTCGAACCGAGCAGTTCGGGTCTCGGGGGCGGCGGCTTTTATTTGCTGCACCGTGAGGCCGATGGCCTCGACAGCATGCTCGATGCGCGCGAGAAAGCGCCGGGCGCGGCGTCGCGGGACATGTACTTGGACAAGGCCGGCAACGTGATCGAAAACGCGTCGACCGACGGCGCGTTGGCGGCGGGGATCCCGGGCGAGCCCGCGGCGTTCGAGTATCTGGCGCGCAAATACGGCAAGCTGCCGTTGCAGCGGAGTCTTCAGCCCGCGATTCGCCTGGCGCGCGACGGATTTCCGCTCTACGCGCGGCTGCAAGGAGCGATACGCTTCAAGCGCGAATTCATGCTGCGTTCCCCGGACGTGGCCAAGGTGTTTCTGACCGCGCAGGGCGGTGTGCCTGAATTGGGCGCCCTCATCAAGCAGCCGGATCTGGCCAATACGTTGGAGGCCCTGGCCAACGAGGGCGCCAAGGGATTCTATGCGGGCAAGGTCGCGGCGGAACTGGTCGCCGGCGTGCGCGCGGACGGCGGAATCTGGACCTTGCAGGATCTGGCGGCCTACCGGGTCATCGTACGCAAACCGCTGATCGGTGAATATCACGGCGCGCGCATCGTGTCGGCATCGCCGCCATCGTCCGGGGGCATCGCGCTGCTCGACGCACTCAACATATTGTCGGGTTTCGATCTGCAAGGCGTCGATTCCGCGACGCGAAAGCACCTGATCATCGAATCGATGCGCCGCGCCTATCGTGACCGGGCGATTTACCTGGGCGATCCGGACTTCGTCACGATGCCGCTCGCGCAACTCGCAAGCCTGGATTACGCGGCGGGCCAGCGTGCCAGCATCCGCAGCGATAAGGCGATGCCGTCCGACATGTTGCCGGGCATCGAGTCGGCGCCGGGCGGCACTCATACCACGCATTTTTCGATTCTGGACGCGAACGGCAATCGCGTGGCGGCGACGATCTCGATCAATCTATTCTTCGGCAGCGGCTATATGCCGCCGAAGACCGGTGTGCTGCTCAACAACACCATGGACGATTTCTCCATCAAGCCCGGCACGCCGAACGAATTCGGGCTGGTCGGCGCCGCCGCCAATGCGGTCGCGCCCAACAAGCGCAGCCTTTCCAGCATGACGCCGACCTTCGTCGAAACGCCCTCGGGTTTGATGATCGTGGGGTCGCCGGGCGGCAGTTACATCATCAGCATGGTGCTGCTCGGGACGCTCAATTATCTGGATGGGATGAGCGCGGCGGAGGTGGTGAAATATCCGCATTATCACCACCAGTACTTGCCCGACGTCGTCGACTATGAGCAAGGCGCACTCACCGACGCCGAACTCCAGAAGCTCAAGGCCATGGGGCACACGCTCAAGTTGTCGGGCCGGCCGTGGGGCAATATGCAGGTCATCACCTGGGATTTCGCCACCGGCAAAGTCGAGGCGGCCTCCGATCCGCGCGGCGAGGGAGAGGGGTTGGTTTACTAGTCTACCGTTGGCAGGTCGAGCACCAATACGTGGAGCGCTGACCTTGGACGAAGTGCTTGACGACGGACCTGCACACGCGGCAATGCTCACCCTTGCGTTCGTAGACGAATAATTTCTGGCGAAAGTAACCGGGCGCGCCGTCGGCGTTGACATAATCGCGCAGCGTCGTGCCACCGATCTCGATCGCTTCAGCGAGTACTGTTTTGATGGCCTCCGCGAGTGCGGCGGCTTCTTTGCGGGTGATTCTGCGGGCAGCGCGGCGTGGCGACAGGCGTGCGCGAAACAAGGCCTCGCTGGCGTAAATGTTGCCGACACCGACGACCCGATGGGAATTCATGATGAATTGCTTGAGGGCGACATTGCGCCGGCGCGTCATCCGGTAAAGGTACTCGCCGTCGAAGGCGGCGCTCAAGGGCTCGGGCGCCAGGCGGTGGAGCAGTGGGTGCAGCGCCGGGTCGGTCCCGGTCCAGTGCAAACTGCCGAAGCGCCGCGGATCGTGGTAGCGCAGCACCCATCCGCTATCCAGGCGGATATCCCAGTGGTCATGCGGCTTCGGTGGGGTATCGATATCGAGCAATCGCAGGCTTCCGGACATGCCGAGGTGCAGGATGACGGTTCCGGCATCGAAGCGGATCAAAATGTACTTGGCGCGCCGGTCGACGGCACGCACGGTTTGGCCGCGGATGGCCGCCTCGAGATGGCCGGGGATGGGCCAGCGAAGCCGACGCTCGCGCACCACGAACTCGACCACGCGCCGCCTCAGGAGTCCGGGGGCTATGCCGCGACGAGTGGTTTCTACTTCAGGGAGCTCGGGCGTGAGACGGCTCGAGGTGTACCTAGGGCGGTACTAAACTATTTGATCTTCGATTCTTTATACGGGACGTGTTTACGCACGACCGGATCGAATTTCTTGGTTTCCAGCTTGTCTGGATGCAAGCGCTTGTTTTTCGTGGTCGTGTAGTAGTGTCCGGTGCCGGCGGAGGACACCAATTTGATCTTGTCGCGCATGAATCTCGCTCCTAAACCTCGATGCCCTAAACCTTCACACCTTGGGCGCGCAGATCGGCCACGACCACATCCACCCCGCGCTTCTCGATGGTGCGCAGGCCGCGGGTCGAGACCCGCAAGCTCAAAAAGCGCTTTTCGGTCTCGGACCAGAAGCGGTGGGTGTGCAAATTCGGCAGGAAACGGCGCCGCTTGCGGTTGTTCGCATGGGAAACGGTGTTACCCGTCTTGGGGCCCTTGCCCGTAACCTGGCAGACTCGCGACATGGCCTAAACCCCTGAACTTGGACGTTGAACTCGAACGCTGGGACAGCCGCGCTTTATACCAGGGTGTATCCCATTAGACAAGACCGCGCTCGGCCAGCGAAACGCTGGCGCCGTCGCCGATGATGATGTGATCGAGCAGCCGGATGTCGACCAGGGCGAGCGCCTCCTTGACCCGCTGTGTGATCATTTCGTCGGCCTGGCTCGGTTCGGCGATCCCCGACGGATGATTGTGCGCGATGATCACTGCGGCGGAGTTGCGCTTGAGCGCGAGTTTGACGATTTCGCGCGGATGCACGCTGGCGCCGTCGATCGTTCCCCGGAACAGCTTTTCGAATTCGATCAAGCGATGACGCTTGTCGAGGAACAGGCAGCAAAACACTTCGTGTTCGAGATCGCGCAATTGCGTGGAGAGGAAATCGCGCGTGGCGCGCGGGCTCGCGAGCGAGGGGCCCGCCCGCAGGGTCTCCGACAGTTGCCGCCGGGCGATCTCGACCGCCGCCTGCAGTTCCGCAAAACGCGCGAGTCCAAGCCCCCGTTCGGCGCAAAATCGTTGCCGGTCGGCCGCGATCAATTTGCGCAGCGAGTGAAAGCTCACGAGCACATCTCGCGCGAGATCGAGCGCCGAGTGGCCCGGCGTACCGCTTCGCAGCATGATCGCCAGGAGTTCGGCGTCCGACAGCGCGGCCGCCCCCTTCTCCAGCAGCTTCTCGCGGGGTCTTTCATCGAGAGGCCAGTCCCTAATTGCCATGAGCGAGCTTGGCCCGCGGGCGGGAAACTCACCAGCTGCATTTCTCTCGCATGCGGGCAGTTACGGACTACAGCCGTTAGGATTCATCCGACGAACAATTCGGGTGACGAGAGTCACAAGTCACCAAGACGGAGCGTAAACTCATGGACGACTCTGTGATCGGCGGAGCGATCTTGACGAATCTCGACTTCAATAATGACCCCAGGGCTCGATGATGGCCAGGGACCCGCGTCGACCCGATGTGTTCAAGGGCGCATTCAAGGGTAGCGCTTCAGCGGCGCGCCGAGTGACGCCCTGGCATGCGGTTTCCATCGTGAGTTCAGAGTTGAGTTGCCCAGCCGCGCACGCCCTCCGAGCGGTACGCTTCTTATCGGCGGAGGCCCCGCGCCTACCGCTGCAGGAGTGCACTTGCACCCAGGCGTGCCCGTGCGCTTATAAGCATCATGCGGACCGGCGCAACCAAACGCGCCGCCAAGACGAACTCACGGGCCTCAGGCGAAACAAGCGAATCGGGGTGGAGCGGCGCTCGCTGCTCGGCCGGCGCCGCACGGATATTTAGTCCGTCAGCGATTAGTCCGTCAGCGATGTCCCGAACTTCCGAAACCGCCGGCGCCGCGCGCGCTCGCGGTGAAATTCTCCACCACTTCGAATCCCACCTGCACGATGGGTACGAATACCATCTGTGCGATGCGGTCGCCGGGGTTTACGGTGAACGGTGCGCTGCCGCGATTCCACAACGACACCATGAGCGGACCCTGGTAATCCGAATCGATCAGACCGACCAGGTTGCCGAGCACGATGCCGCTCTTGTGCCCGAGCCCCGAACGCGGCAGCAGCACCGCGGCGAGACCGTTATCCGCGATATAAATCGAAATACCGGTCGGAATGAGCTCCGCGGCGCCCGGCGCGAGCGCCACCGGAGCGTCGATGCAGGCTCGCAGATCCATGCCGGCCGAGCCCGCCGTCGCATGCTGCGGCAGAGGAAATTCTCGCCCGATGCGCGCATCCAAGATGCGCAACTGAACGGTATGCTGCATGCGAAACCTAGCGGCGCACGCGCCGGGTCCGCGTGCGATCCCGGGGCAGGGCGGTGCTGCGGCGCTTGCGTGAGCCGCGTCGCGGCGAGCCGTCGGGCGGCGGCAACCGCTGGGCGATCAGCGCGATGAGCTGACGCGCGATCTCGATCTTCGGTCCGCGTGCCACCTCGACCTTGCCCGCCGGCCAAATCACCGTCAACGCGTTCTCGTCGCAGTCGAACGCAATCCCATCACCCACCTGATTGGCGGCAATCATGTCGAGCTTCTTGCGCTTGAGCTTTCCGCGCGCATTCTCCTCGACGTCATTGGTCTCGGCGGCGAAACCGACGACGAAGGGCCGCTTGGCCATGTCCGCCACCGAGCGCACGATGTCCGGCGCCGGCTCGAGTTCGAGCTTGACGGACGCACCTTGCTTCTTGATCTTCTGCTTGGCAACGGTCACCGGTTGAAAATCGGCGACCGCGGCGGCGGCAATGAATATGTCGGCGTCCGCCACCTGGCGGTGGACCGCGGCATACATGTCGCGCGCGCTTTCCACATTGATGCGCGTGACGCCGGTCGGCGTCGCCAATTGCACGGGTCCGCTCACGAGGGTGACGTGCGCACCGGCTTCGCGGGCCGCGGCCGCCACGGCGAATCCCATTTTCCCGGAGCTGCGGTTGGTCAGATAGCGCACCGGATCGAGCCGTTCGCGGGTCGGCCCCGCCGTGATCAGGACATTGAGTCCCGCCAGCAGACCGGCGTTGGCCGGCGCTTCGAGCAGACTCTCGGCGAGTTGTACCGGCTCCCACATCCGGCCGGCGCCGATTTCACCGCATGCCTGATTGCCGGACGCGGGCCCCAAGATGCGGACGCCGCGCGCAATCAGTGTCTCGACATTGGCCTGAGTGGCCTTGTTGAGCCACATCACCCGATTCATCGCCGGAGCCAGGACGATCGGCGCCTCGGTGGCGACGCACAGGGTTGCCAGTAGATCATCCGCGCGGCCGCCGGCCAGCCGGGCGATGAAGTCGGCACTGGCCGGAGCGATCAACACGATCTGCGCCCAGCGCGCAAGTTCGATATGTCCCATGGCCGCTTCGGCGGCGTCATCCCATAGATCGCTGCGGGTCGGCCGGCCCGATACCGCCTGGAAACTCATCGGCGAAACGAATTTTTGTGCCGCGGCCGTCATCACGACCTGCACGTCGGCGCCACGTTCTATCAAGCGGCGCACCAGGTCCGGACTCTTATATGCCGCAATGCCGCCGGTGACGCCCAACAGGATTCGCGTCTTGGGCGTCAATGGATGCCCTTCAGTTCCTTGAAGCGATCGATGTCGCTTTCGAACTGTTTCTTCATCGCCGTTTCCTCGCCGCGCTTTTCGAGCAGGTTCTGCTGCTGGGTGCGAATGTCATTGCCCACGCGCACGAGGTCGTCCGCCAACTGGTCCGGCATCGCCGGCGCGTTCGGATCGGCGCTGTAGGGCTTGAAATGCATGCTGTTGAGTCGCAGCTTCTTGAGCTTCGCGTTCAACAATTCGAGAAACGACGAGGTGACTTTGATCTGATCCGACAGCAGCGTCACGCGTTGATCGCGCAGGCGTTCTATTTCCTGAACCGATACGTAGGTGTTGAGCAGGTTCCTATCTCGATTCAAGCTCTGTTCGGCATCGAGCCGCTTTTGTTCTTCGGCCGCCAATTGTTCGGGGGTCTTTTGTGCCTCGAGGGTCTGGACTTCGACGCCCTGAGCGTTGATCACATGCTTTTCTTGAGAGGCATACTCGGGCGGGATGCGGTCGCCATAGTGGGTAACGCCCTGGTCGTCCACCCATTTGTACAGCGTGCGCCCGGCCGAACCGCCTACCGCCACGCCGGTCGAGACGAGCAGAGTCACGGCGCAGACCATCAGAGCCACAGGCTTCAAGCGCGTATCCTTTACCATAAAAGGCCGCCATTGTGAGCGGAGCGCCCGGTGTTTTCCAGGGCCTGGGCCTCAATCTGTTACTCCATAGCGTTCCCGATACCCTTGCATGCGCTCGAGATCCGCCTCGCGCCCCAGCCGTTTGACATGCCGCATCAGGTCGGCCAGCGTGATCACCGGGATCACCGGGATTCCGAGGCGGGCGCGCACCTCCTGGACCGCCGACAGATTGCCCTGCGGCGCTCGTTCCTGACGGTCCAGCGCGATGAGTATGGCGGCGGGCTTGGCCCCGGCCGCCCGGATGATCTCGATGGACTCGCGGATCGCCGTGCCCGCCGTGATGACGTCATCAACGATCAAGACGCGACCTTGCAAAGGAGCGCCGACGAGTTGGCCGCCTTCGCCATGGTCCTTGGCTTCCTTGCGATTGAACGCGAATGGGAAATCGCGTCCTGCTTGCTCCGCGAGGGTGGCAGCCGTGATGGTCACCAGCGGGATGCCCTTGTAGGCCGGACCGAACAACATGTCGAATTCCAGTCCGGCGGCACTCGCCGCGGCCGCATAGGCACGTCCCACCGCGCCGATGGCAAGACCCGTGTTGAACAGGCCCGCATTGAAAAAATAAGGACTCTCGCGGCCGGATTTCAGCGTGAAGCTGCCGAAGCGCAGCACGCCCAAGCGCACGCACAATTCGATGAATTCTGTTTGGTATGCCGGGCTCATGGGGGCTGATACTATCGCGCGCAATGCGCATAGTGTTGTACTCATTGGCCGCGATGTCGAGCCATTGCATTTGAACGAAGCGGCCAAGCCCACCCTCTGGCAGGCGCTCGGCGATAAGCGGATGACCGCCGTGCTGTTGCTGAGCTTCGCGTCGGGGCTGCCGTTCAATCTGACCGGGTTTACCCTGCAGGCGTGGCTCGCGTCCGCCGGGGTCGACATCAAGACCATCGGCATCTTTGGTCTGGTTGGCTTTCCCTATTTCCTAAAATTTTTATGGGCGCCGCTGCTCGACCGATATCTACCGCCGCTCCTCGGCCGGCGCCGCGGCTGGATCTTCATCTACCAGGTATGCTTGGGTGCGGCCATTGCCCTGATGGGCTACGGTTCACCGACCGGGGCGCCCTATGTCTTGGGCGCGATCGCTCTGATGGTCGCCTTCTTCTCCGCCTCCCAGGACATCGTCTTCGACGCCTACCGGGTCGATCTGATTCCGCCGAGCGAACGCGCACTCGCGGCCGCGGCGAACACCTTCGGCTACCGCACGGCCGCGATGTTGGCGGGCACCGTGCTCGTGTTTGTCGCCGCCGTTCTGGAACCCATCACCGGCACGGCCCTCGCGTGGCGGTCGGCGTTCTCGATGGTCGCGGCCATCATGCTGGCGACTACCTTTGCAACGCTTTGGGCGCCCGAACCGGAGGTGCCCGGCCAGCCGCCGCCCACCCTGGCCGATGCCGTCTGGCATCCGTTGCGTGATCTGCTGTCGCACAAGGGCGCCGCCGGCTTCTTGCTGCTGGTGCTGCTCTACAAGGTGGGCGATGCGTTTGCCCTGAGCCTGTACAGCGCCTTCATGATCAAAGGCGTGGGGTTTTCGCTCGAAGAATTGAGCCTTGCCGGCAAACTCAACATGACCATCTCGACCATGATCGGCGTGGCGATCGGCGGCATCGTCTACCTACGCTGGGGTATGTTTCGGTCGCTGTTGATTTTCGGCGTCGGCCAGGCGCTCACCAATCTCTTGTATATGTGGCTCGCGTTCGCCGGCAAGAAGTTATGGCTGTTGGTGCTCGCGACCAGCTTGGATACCGGGATCGGCGGCATGGGCCAGGCGGCGTTCGTCGCATTCTTGGTTTCGCAGTGCAGCCCGAATTTCAGCGCCACCCAGTATGCATTGCTGTCGGCGATGGCGTCGTTGCCGCGGATCTTGATGGGAGCGATCGCCGGTCAGGTCGTGGCCGCCATCGGCTGGGCGAACTTCTTCATAGTCACCTGTTTGACCGCCACCCCGGGCTTGATTCTATTGGTGATTTTTCGCCGGCGAATCAATGAACTCGCGGCGCTCGAGGCGGCGAAACGCTTGTAGGGCGTGGTCGCGCGGGCCGCCACGGGCGCGACGGCCCCAGCTGGACGCCGCACACTCAGCGGCGCAGCGAGCGATCGTGCGGCTCCGACCAGGCGCCACGTGTGTTGTCTTCGAACTCGCGGCCCAGATCTTCGGCTTCCACATCGACCGCGCCCGACCAGTCCTCCGGCGCATCCGCCGGATCGATCAATTCATCGAGCAGATGCTCGTTCCAGGAATCGAATTCCATTTCGGCGACGGTGCCGTCGAAATATTGAATTTCAATGGTTTGATCCTGGTCGTCGATCGCGACCACTTCAAAGAGCTCGTTGGTACCGCCCCGATACCACTGACCTACGATCGGCTTGACTAGGTTCATCGCCGTCTCCGTCTGTTATGCTCATCGCCATTCAACTCCCAAAGAGTCATTCGCGCAATGTGTAAATTTTGCGCGCAGCAGCATCAATGGTCGAGCAGCTCGTCAAGTTCTTCGTCGTCTTCTTCGTCGTCGTTGACCCCATTTCGCTGATTCCTTTGTTCGCCGGTTTGACGCAGGGCGCGAGTTCCCGCTTCAAGAAGACGATGGCCGGCAAGGCATCGGCCATCGCCTTGGCGATCTCCGTGCTGTTCGCGTTGGTGGGGGCCAAGTTTCTCGACATCATGGGGATATCGTTGAGTTCGTTTCGCATTGCCGGCGGTACCCTGCTGTTCCTGATCGCTCTCGACATGGTGTTCGCCCGACCTTCGGGCACGCGGTCGACGACGTCCGAACGCAAGGAAACCAAGCAGCGCGAAGACATTTCGGTATTCCCGCTCGCATTCCCGTTCATCGCCGGGCCCGGCGCGCTCGCCACCATCTTGCTGACGGCCGGCGAGGTGGGCACCCGGCCGCTGTTATTCTTAGGCTTCCTGGGCGTGGTTGCCCTGGTGGTGTCGATCTGCTGGATCTTGATGCTCGCCACGCCGCGGTTGATGAAGGTGCTCGGTCTCACCGGCGCCAATGTGGTGAGCCGGCTATCCGGTGTGATTCTCGCCGCGCTCGCCGTGCAATTCATCGTCGACGGTATTCGCGGCAGCTTTCTCGCAGGGTGACAGCCGACGCAAAGCCAGGTCCCATACGCCATGGCCCAGGCGCTCTCCCCGCCTCTCGAAGCGCGTGGGCGGCCGGAACATCGGCCGCTCGACGTAGGTGCCGTCGCGGCTCAGCGATATCAACGACGGGTTGGCGTTGCACACCGCCAACATCTGTTCGGCATACTCCTCCCAGTCCGTCGCCAGGCGTAGAACACCGTCCGGGCGCAGCTTGGCCGCCAAGGTCGCAATGAATTCCGCATCGATCAAGCGGCGCTTATGGTGGCGCTTTTTATGCCAAGGGTCCGGAAAGAACACGAGCACCTCATCGAAGGACGCATTCGCAATCCCGGTGCGCAGCACTTCGACGGCGTCGTGGCAGACGATACGCAGGTTACGGAGCGCCGCCTGATCGGCGCGCAGGAGCAATCTGCCGATGCCCGCTCGATGCACCTCGATGCCCAGATAATCGTTATCGGGATTGTTCTCCGCCAGGCTCCCAATCACTTCACCGACCCCGAAACCGATCTCGAGACAGCGCCGCGATTGGCGTCCGAAGATGGCGTCCAAGTCCAGGGCCGCACCGTTAAATTCCACGCCGTAGGCCGGCCATAGCTCAACGAGTGCGCGCTCCTGGGCCGGCGTGGTGCGACCCGCGCGTAACACGAAGCTGCGAATGTGGCGCGTCGTCCGCATGAACGCAAAGTGTGCCTGATATGATCGCCCGATGCGCAATACCTCGATCGGTGCTCTGACGGGCGTTTTCGCGCTGATGCTGACTGCTTGCGCCAGTCTGCCGGCGCATGTCGAGAAGATCCGCTCCGAAGCGCTGCCGGATCCCACGATTACCTCGCTGGGTCGCATGGTTGCGCAAGAGGAGCCGGCGAAGAACCTTTCGGGGATTCGCCTGCTGACCACGGGGGAGGAGGCGCTCGCCAGCCTGATTGCGCTCGCCGACCACGCCGAGCGCACGCTCGACATCCAGTACTACATCATCCATCAAGACGAATCCGCGCGAACGCTTTTGCATCATGTGCGCCTCGCCGCGGATCGCGGCGTCCGGGTGCGGGTGCTGGTCGATGACTTGAATACCGCGGGTGAGGATCGGCGCTTCATGCATTTGGGCGCGCATGCGAATGTAGAGGTCAGGGTGTTCAATCCGTTCCCGGGCGGAAGATTCGCGATGTGGACGCGCTTCGTTGCCTCGGCATCGGATATTCCGCGCATCAACCACCGCATGCACAACAAGCTGCTGGTCGCCGACAACGCGCTCGCCATCACCGGCGGACGCAACATCGGCGATGAATACTTCACGCTAGATCAGCACTACAACTTCATCGACCTCGACGTGGTCGCCGCCGGCGCCATCGTGCCGCAGCTGTCGGCCTCCTTCGATGCCTTTTGGAACAGCAAGTACGCCTACCCGATCGCCTCCGTGGCCTCGTCGATGACCGACGCCACGGGCGCCGAGCCGCCGCCCATTGAACCGCGGGCCGAATCGGCCGCCGCCGCGTCGCCGGCCGCCGCGGCGGGGTCGGCGGCCACGACGGTGCCGGGCGACAACGACGCCGGGTCCGGCGCCAATTGGCTCGCGCGCGGTCTCGCCGCCGGCGACGTGCCGTTGAGTTGGGTGCCCGCCACCGTGCTCGCCGACCGGCCGGCCAAGATTGCGAGCGACACCTCCCCCGACGAGGAGGTGACGATCGCGAATGATATCGCCACATTGATGCGCTCGGCCAAACAAGAACTGATCGTGATTTCGCCGTACTTCGTGCCGGGTGCGGACGGCGTCGAATTGATGCGCGAACTGGTCGCGCACGGCGTACATATCCGCATACTCACCAACTCGCTGGCCGCAACCGATTCTCCGCTGGTGAACACGGGCTATTCCCGCTATCGCGTACCGCTGCTCAAGCTCGGCATCGAGCTATCCGAAGTCCGGCCGAAGCTCGGACAAAAACGCCCGCGCTTTCACCCGTTCAGAAGCTCCAATGCCAGCCTGCATGCCAAAGCGCTGGTGATCGATCAGAAGACCGTATTCATCGGATCGTTGAACATGGACGCGCGTTCGGCGCGCACCAACAGCGAACTCGGGCTAGTGATACGCAGCACCGACATCGCGCGCCAGGTCACCAATTTGCTCGACGACATCAGCACGGACGGAAGCTACCGGCTGTCATTGCTGAGCCACGGCGACCGCATCGAATGGTCGAGCGGCGAACCGGGCGCGGAAACGCATTGGTTCACCGATCCGGAAACCACGCGCTGGCAGCGTTTTGTGCTCGCGCTGCTCGCGCCGTTTGCGCCGGAGGAATTGCTATGAGAGCGTCGTCTAGCGGGTCCTGTGGGCCAGACAGACGTTACGCTGCCGAGT
>Ga0209611_10002265_pt1 | contig 33727 bp, 29 predicted proteins | sample S1TSphgellanicum_3_FD_187693 | JGI IMG/M metagenome (GOLD analysis project Ga0209611, IMG submission 187693) | Host-associated microbial communities from peat moss isolated from Minnesota, USA - S1T2_Fc - Sphagnum magellanicum MG (SPAdes) (version 2) | ecosystem: Host-associated > Plants > Peat...
AAAGAAACAAACAAGATGCTGGTCAGATGCTGCTGCCCGTGTGTGTGCGCGTGTGTGTTATGGCACGCCGCACTCCAAGACGGTGGTGTTGTTTCGTTGTTTCTTCACAGCAGCAGCGACGTGCACAAGGACGATGCGCTAAGGAGGAGGAGGAGGAGGAGGAGTAGGACGACGACGAGCAGCAACAGCCAGGAGCTACCATGGTGCTTTCGTCCACCGAAGAAATTGTGTATCGGTTTCTTGGATTTGCACAAGCCACTCGTCCTCGGACCTGCTCTCCTTTCCATCAGGTGAGTGCGTACGTGCGTTCGTGTCGTGTTCCGCTTCTTTTCTTCCCTCTCCGACTTCGCCTCCGCTAACTTTGTTGATCGATTGCTCCTCTTCTCCCTCCCTCCTTCCCTCCTCCTTCAAACAACGAAAGAAAGAAAAAAACAGCCCCTGCTTGCTTGCTTGCTTGTTTGCTGCCAACAAGAAGACCGGGTATTCCAACCTACTCTCCTTTTCCATCAGTTTCTTGTTCCCTTCTTATTTCTTCCGTCTCGGATTTCGCCTGCACCAACCTTGTCGATGCTCCTCCTCCTGCTCTTCGTTGAAGAAAGAAAAGAAAGGAAAAAGCCCCTGCTTGCTTGCTGCCAACAAGAAGACTCGGTTACTCCAACCTACTCTCCTTTCCATCAGGTGCATGTTATTTTTGTGCAAGCGAATTTCGTCTCCATCTGCCTCCTTGATGCTCCTCCTCCTCTTTTCAAGCGAGAATAGAAAAGAAAAGAAAATGCCTTGGTTGCTGCCAATAAGAAAGAAAGAAAGAAAGACCCGGTACTCTTCGTTCCTTTGCCCTTTCACCGGCAAAATTTGACCGGGTTGTAGTAGGATAAAATCATGTTTCCCGAGTTGCAGGGGTTGTTCGAATTTCTTTTATGATCCACTGCTACTGTTGCAACACCTGCGCGCTTGCTTGTCTTGTCTTGTGCTGCGCCATAAACGAGGAGGAAGTTCAACGTAACAAGGATTATGACAATTTGGATTCACCGCCTCAAGTATGAACTTCCGTTGCTGTCTGTTTATAGCTTCTTCGTTTTTCGCTGGCGGAGATTTCTGTTAGATGCTCCTTCTTCGCGGATCAGTTATGGTTTTGTTTGTTTGTTTTTGTGTGTGTATAGGTTTGATAAGGTACTTTGTTTGACGGCGCTGACTAAACAGAGCGTTTCCTTTTCGCTGTTGAACTCGGGCTCTGGACCTTGTCTCCAGTTGTAAAACCTAACATTTGCTTTTTGAGCTTGCAAATCGATCTCAAGTGCACATACAAAAGAGAATCCTGGTTCTCAACATCCCGCATAAAACAGCAGATCAGATCACGATACTTATAACCGTTCTGATTCACCTGTGTGTGTGTGTGTGTGTGTGTGATCGAAGGTCATGAAGCCACAGGTAGCATCAGCTTGGCCAAGGTGCTCTACTACAAGATGACAGTAGAACTCACCTGAATGCTCACCACCCCCCTTCTGCCCCCAAAATTACAACAGAAGTTTCGCATGGGATAGCTCAAGACAACAGAGAGACAGTCAACAGAATTAATGAGGAGGAATTGATCGGTGGTGATGTCCAACAAGCCAGGGTGGGAACTGGGAAGTTTTTCAGCATATGATGTCAAAAATCACTAGACGTCCAAAACTAGGATACTTCCTCCCAAGAAAGTGCTGCTGCTGTTCAGGTTCTGATTCTCGGAAATTGACCAGGGGGTGGTGATTATGGTGGCAGAAGAATTCATTAGCATGTAACTTCTTCAGGGAAGCCTGAGAAGAAGCATGGCACCTCTGATAGCCATGGATGCAGCGCGTCTTGCTGCAGTCATGGTCCGTGTGCATGGACCTGTGAGTTTCTTGAAACCTTGCAGTTCTCTGTTGCACATTTTGCCTGGTGTTGATGTAAATGGTGGAGGGAGAGGGAGGGCAATAACATGGGTGGGTTATGTGTCTCAAGCTCTAGGAGTTGCACCCATCCTTTGCATCCACTGTTTTTTGGCTTATGGTCACCAGGTTCAGAGAACACATGGGTCACCAACACTCTTCCTTTTGTAGCCTCTGCTGCCATGACCCTTATTAGGAGCCTGTGAGGTCAACTTTCAGTCTTCTGGACAGTATTTCACATATTTTCCTTTTGTTCATTGATCTTGTCACTCTGGACATGACAATTACCCTGTGACTATCGGCAGGATCCAAAGGGACGGAAAATGCGTCAGCATGCCTTCTTCCATGCTGAGTAAGTCAAGTCTTGTGCCTGTTGGTTGACAGCCTTATGCAGGGTTTCAGGTGATTTTGATCCATCTGGAACAAATGTGCTCTTACAGGGCACTTAAAATCTTGTAAGAGCAAACTTATTGACACAGATTTAATGAACATGGGCAGGTCAGGCGACACCACCCTGTCTGCATCAGGCTTTCTTGTGCCTTGCAATATTGACATTGAAAAGGCAGGGAACCTTTCTTCTGACTCAGGAAGGCACAATGAGACAGCGACTTCAACAGAGTCTTCAGTTGTCGTCATCACCTGTGCCTCTATTGTGGAACCATTTCTTGCTCCAAGGTCCCAAGAGGTTGACTTTGCTTGAATTCTTGACTTCAAATTCAGTGGTTTTTTGTTTTACAGCCTGTGTGATTCCAAGTACAAGTCCACTAAGATTGTCTTTTACAGTTAGGTACATGCAGCTTTCCTGCTGTGGAGATTTAAGTTTGCAGTTTCACTTGTTGTGAATCAGGAATTTCCAAAGCTCATCCAAGGCACTGAGGTGGATGTCCTTGTTGAGGTCTATTCAGCCCTTCGTCTCATGCTTTAGAAATCTCTTTTCTGTCATTCATTTTGATGCTCTACCTTGGCAGAGAAGTGTATTCCTCAGTGTTGTGGCAGTTTCGCCATGTATTGATAGTGCATAGTTCTTGCAGTGAGGTGTAGTTGTTGGATCATAAGGACTGTTCTGGTAAGTCACTAGTGGAGGTTATCCTGTTATGAGTGGTGATTAACTCAATTTGCTGTAAGAGGAAGCTGTAAGATTTTCTGGATAGGGGTTGGGACTAGAGGTGTAACCTGTGGACATTGAAATTGCTACTGATCTGCTGACTTCAGGTGCCAGATGGTGAGGATTTTTGCAGTTCTGGCGAACATTCAGTCTGCTGGCTACCTGCCCAGCTTTTGACTGTGGTATGTCTGTTTGCCAAAAAATTGTTCACTCAGGAGAGAAGAACTCTGTCAAAGAACCAAAGAATGCTGGTTTTGCTTGTTCTGTAGCATTGTGGGTGTTTTGCAATTTGCACCCTGTTTGCTGAATGTAGAAGTTGTGAGACCTCCAAAATGTCTGAGATGGTTCCAGTTGAGTTCTAGTTTATCTTTTGCTTTTCCTTTGTGCAATATGTAGTTCTCTGGAATATCATGCATGCCACTGACTGCCACTGTTGGGGTGATGTGTTGGCAAATAGGTTGATGTGCCAGCAGCAAGAGCAGCTCTGCAAGATTTATTGGATGTGCATGGTGGTAGTGCAAAGGGAGTGTGGGAGGTGGGCTGGGCTCTAGCACCTGTGGAAGACAATGCCCAACAGCTACATAGTCTCCTTACTGCTGAGGTCCTAACAGACACCCAGATCCAGGTTGCCCTTCTCTGGCTGCACATGCTCCTACGGAGACATTGATCTAAATATAGGCTTCTGCTATCTAGTTTCTTGACAGAGACTCCTTTTAACTGTGGAGTATGTCCAGTTCATACCTAATTCACAGTGTCACACCTAGTCACAGCCTGATGGTATATCTCACACCTCACAAACTACCAGCTACCATTGAATTGCTTGTTTATGCAGCAACTTGGATGCGGGGACACTACATCGCAGAGTATTTGGCTATTGTTATGGTGGCTGGTCACTACCATACATGTTGCTGTTGAATATCATTGAAAGTGCAGGTTGCTGTTGCTATTGTTCAAAGCAGTTCAGCTTTTTTCTGTGGTTTTTTGGATTGGGGTGATCTCTTTTTCCTGTTCATTGATGTGTTATGGGGTCTGAAATGCTTATAACATTGTTACGGGGTCATCTCCAATTTTATTTAGGTTTTCAGTAGGGGAATCCCAAATACTTATGAATGTATGTATTTGGTGCACTGGTTGCTTAACTGATCCTTGATCAGATCAGTGTTCAGTGTCATCATTGTAAAATGTGTATTGTTCTGCACATTAGTTTATTTGCTGGCACAGTGTGTGTTTTCCATTCAGTTCAAACAGTTTCTTTTATCAGCATGTAGCTCATGTGCCATGGGTCTTTCACTAATGCAGGAGGACATGCTTTTGCAATATGGGCCAAGAGGTGATAGAAAGCCCGCGTCCTTTTCATTAGCTGGTGTGAGCAGGTTGGGAATGGCAGCAACAACAGCTACAAGGATTGCAGTATTAAGTGTAGGGTCACAAGGTGGCAACAACTCAGTGCTTGATGCTTGTGTGCAGAAGCTGCAGCAACATTGTCAGCTTTCCCAGGTTGAGTATGAAGTTTTCTATGCAGATTCCAGTTTGAATGTAAGATGTGTTGGAAATATGGACAGGGACTGGTGGAAGTAAACAGTCAAGTTCATTCTGCATGTGTGGGTGGAGTTGCATAGAAACCCACTATGGATTTTTTTGTATTAGGAAGATGTCTGAACCAGAGGATGAGCTCTCCTTCTCTCTGCTATTGTGTGTATGAGATACCAGGTAGTAGTAAGGGTCCATGGGTATTTGGATCTGCCAAATGCATCATACTCTAATTGGGTGGCTGCTCAATGACTCACTGTCTGTTGAATGTTTCCTTTTATGCAGATGCAAGCTAGATATTTGATGGCAGAGCCGAGGAAACGAGGTGACTCTCTGATAGCTGTGGGTTCTCCTTTTGGGGCACTTTCTCCTCTTCACTTTCAAAACAGGTGGGTGCTCTTTTTGTGGTGATTTGCTATCCTTTGGGGCTCTCATTCTCAACAGGATGTCAGAAATGACTTGCTTAGAAATGACTCCTTGAGCTTCCAGAGGGCGAATTTATGGTCTGATCATTCGTAGCATATTGGTGGTAGATGTGGTGATATTGAGGAGAGGAGGAGGGGATTGGAGCCAGATAAGACTCCAAGATTTTCTGTTGCTGACAAGTCTTGGGTGTTGTTGGCTCCAGCATGTCAGTGGGCATAGTGTCCAATTTGTGGCCTCCAACAAGGCACCCTGCTTCTCTGCTGATGGCAGATTTGCGATGTCTTCCTGGTGAGCACTACCATGCCTTGCCTTTGTTGGTGATGTTGACTGCATACAGCTCAAGACCTATGTATTTTCTTTGGGTATGGCAGGCCCTTATGCCATTTTGTGGCTTGTGGGGTGGATCCATCAGCAGCAAGAAATTTTTCACAAGGCTTTGCCTGCTATTATTAGGTTTCTGTAATGTAACCATATTGGATATTTCCTGATGGATTCCTTGATCTTCATGATTGCATGCAGGAATGGAGGGAGGTCCAGTTTTTGATGAGCATGGTGTCCTTGTTGGTATGCTCACAAGACCACTGCGCCAACGAGGAGGTGCTGCTGAAGTGCAGGTTCTCTTCTAATAATGCTATTGCTTATGAATGTGGGAGAGTAAGCAGGGAATATGCAGGGGATAGTTCACACTTGATGCATCAGATGACTGGGACCATATAGGCCTCAATATATTCTCAACTCCACATTTATGAAGAGAATACTATGTCCTTTTGGTTAATGGGGCCTAAAGAGTTAGTCCTGGGGGAGGGAGGTGTTGGGAGGTGGGCATGGATATTGATTCTGGTGCAGACTTTGCAATCTGTAGGAAGCAGGCAAAGTGTTGTACAGGGCCAGTCAACATATGTTTGTGACTATATGCTCGATTCCTTATTTGTTTATGGAAAACTTAAGTCTTGCTGGCAGTGAGCACTATGTTTCACCAATCTTTGAAAATTTAGTTTCCAAATCTGGTTTCTTTGGCTTTGTGATAAGCGCAGCTGGTGATGACAACAACTGTTCTGATGCCAGTGCTTCAACGAATAGGAATTAATGTATGGGCCCCACTTGTGGGATGGTCACAATATCCTTCCCGCCATTCCCCTGAGGTGACACTGCAGTCTGCAGATAGTACTTTCCTACAGGCCCAATCTTGTCACACTGACAATATCCAATCCCACCGGAGCTTTCAGACGATGCGGTACATCCCATCAGCTGTGGAGCAAGCAGTGACATCAGTTGTGCTCATTACTATTGGGGATGGTGCATGGGCTTCTGGCATCATACTCAACAAAACTGGACTCATACTGACAAATGCACATTTGCTGGAGCCTTGGCGATTTGGGAAGTCAAGGAACTCTCGATCACCTGTGAGTCATGCAGAACTGGTGGAGGCCAGGATTCTGAATCATGAAGATACTCAAAATGCTAGATCTTACTGCTATGGTAGCCATCTTGATAATTCCAGGTTGAAGACAGATTGTGGGGACAATTCTGCACAAAGAATGTCTGTTTCTAGCTGTGGGGCACAACCTCAATTTGTGAAGAATTCAACTGCTCTGCCGACAGGTGTGGTGGGCCAACACAATTATCAGCATATAAGGGTGCGTTTGGACCATCATCAACAACACTCATGGCATGCAGCGCATCCTATATATGTGTCCCGAGGCCCTCTTGACATTGCACTGTTGCAGCTTGAGCTGCCACCGCAAGGTCTCTGCCCAATAGTTCCTGAGAAAGAATGCCCTACTCCGGGCTCCACAGCAGTGGTTCTTGGCCATGGTCTTTTTGGACCACGCTCAGGTATGATAAGCTTTGATATGATCAAATCCAGGTTTCTTATGTTGCTGAGGTGAAGGCTAGTGGACTGCGTTATTATTTGTGTCACATCACTTCTAGGTTTGAGTTTTGAAGAGGGCTTGAGATGAATTGGCTGTTATTCTGATGGAGACTTTCCTGATAGTCCATGTTTGGTTGTAACAGTCTCTAGAATGATATCCACAAATTTACCCTAGATGGGGCCTGCTATACATAGAAGAGCAATAGAGATGCATGTGTGTTTGTGTCCTCTTAGAAACGAGGATGACAGAATTGTGGTGTAATAGAGAACTATGAATTTTCTGACAGGCTACTTCCTTCAGAAAAGACAATGGCTTGTTGTGTAATTAGTTCTGTTGCAACTTGCAAGTTGGAAACAGCTTTATTCAATAGCAACTTCAGTGTGCTGTTTGTGTACTCACAGCTGGTTGTGCTTTTCCATGCAGAATTATGTCCTTCCGTCAGTGCAGGTGTAGTAGCTAGGGTTGTAAAGGCATCCAGTACTTCTTTCTTCAGTATAGTACATACGAGTGACAAAAAGGAAGAGAAGTCTTGTAATGCAGCAATGCTCCAGACCACAGCAGCTGTTCATCCAGGTGGAAGTGGTGGGGCAGTTGTAAATGGGGAAGGTCGAATGATTGGTCTTGTGACCAGGTACACAAACCATATTGCTGCTACACCTTGGATTTGAATATAGACAGCTTGAATCAGGAAATTGTGGTGAATCAATGATGTAATGAGTCTCAGTTCAAGTTCTCCTTACTCCTCTTGACATGCCCAGCTTTGGACTCTCCATTTTGTTTCACATCTGTTCAGTTCTTTTTGGATCTGGCACAATTTGAGAAGCAACATCTGATGGTTTGTCACAGATTTGCACCATTAGATTTTTAGTGATTGCATTAGCACCTTTGTAACAAATTGTTAAACCAAGTTCCATTGCTGACTTCTTGCCATGATTGTAGCAGTAATGCAAGGCATAGCGGAGGCACAGTCATTCCATACCTGAATTTTAGCGTTCCCTGTGCGGCCTTGATACCTGTCTTTGATTTTGCTTCTGGAGGCAAGTGTTGTACCAACCAACTCTTAAACTTTCTCTAGAATTTTTGACCTCAATGAAGTGCTTGCACTAAATGTGTCTTCAATTAAGGGTAGTTCAACAGGTGCAATAGAGGCACTGTGAGTTTAGATGTGAATTTCAGCTTGTAGAAACAGAAATCCCTTGCACTTTGGCAGTTTAATGGAGTGGTCCCAACTGCAGCAATGACCATTCCATGAGATACATATGTACTTCCAAGTGTTTCTTATCAGGTCAAGCCAGCCCCCACTGAATCTGTTGGGCCATGAGTAGATTGGCATGTCTCTCATGCAGCTTTTTTCCTTATTTGACAGATGGATCAGATTGGAGTTTATTGATGGAGGTAGATAAGCCCAATGAACAGCTGGCTGCAGTGTGGGCACTGGTGCCCCCAACCCCACCTCGGCCATCCCCATTGCGCATTTTGCCAATGCCCAAGTCCATGACTCAAGATACAGATGGAGAAAAAGTTCAACCCAAAGGCTCCCAGTTTGCAGAATTTATCAGTAAGAGAGGGTCAGAGCTTGCTTGGAAGTTGCCAGAGTCAGTTGAGCACGAATCTTCAGGCCATGGATCTTCTCAACCTAATCGATTGGAGCCCAGCTATGCCCCCCGCTCTTCCTTTCCAGTTCATAGCCGTCTTTGAATTCCAGGTTCATGTTGTGATTGGAGATTTGTTTGTTCACATTGATTTTAGCCACCTCACTGAAGGATTTACAAATGAACTTGCTGGCAGATAATGCTAAACATAGTGTTGCCACTCCCATCTGGAATTCTATCGAGCTGAAAAACCTCATCCTCTTCATTCAGATTTTTATTGAGATTTAAAAGATTTGACATCAATGTGGCGATGGTTGTAGGATAAGACTACTTTGTCTGTGTGCTTGATGATAAGAGTTTCAATACATCTGGTGTTTTAGATGCTTTTGTGCTGAGGTTTGAGGACTGATTTGTGCTATGCTCCTAAGTCTGCATGTTATGGCGTCTATCAATCAGCTATTTTGGATGGCTGTAACCTTTCTGAGACTGTGATGTTGAGTGTAATGGTATGAAAGATGTGCACAATTTTAGTTTTTGGCAACTGAATAAGAATTTGTGATCATGTGGTTTTATCTAAATATGGATGATATATAGATGACCTGGGCTTTGGACTTAGTTTCAAGAGTTTTGTTGAATCTTTCCCTTATATCCTTGGACTTCTAATGCTTATGAAGGATTAGCTCCACACTTTTTTAAATGGATAGAATCAATGATGGATGGAGTAATGGGATTTGAATTTTATATTTGATTATATGGGTTGAGCTTTTTTGTGAAGCTTTCTATTTGGGCAGCACATTACCTTATAGGGGAGGTCTTTTAAAAAAAATAAAAATGAGATGTCTCCAATGAGACAGGGGAGGCCTTTTCTTTTGAACTTGTTCAACTGCTAGGATGCTTAAAAACCTTGTTGCCAAGGGAAAGACACTTTAGAGACTAGCTTTTATTGGGCATAGACCCAGAGGCATCTTCACGTATGAACAAGTTCAAATTGTGTGCTTTGTTTGGTTGCGAGGTCTTAGTGCACTTTGAGATTCAAAAAACTAGTAGATGCCTTCAAAATCATGTGAAAGAATTTAAACATAACCTAGTGTCTCATTCAGGTACTTTCTTAAGGTGCATTCACACTTGGTGTTAAGGACTCTAGTGTATGGTTTTAATGTGTAGCCAAAATTCTTAAAGAGATGATTGAAGATTTGTATTTCATGTTTGGTTTATAATGAGATTTGGCTAAATATGCCTAAAGATGATTGCTACTTTTTAAAAATAAATCTTCCTATGGATGATCGTCACTTTGATTGCAAACAAAATTCCTAAAAACAATTAAATCCTACATAGTTCATAAAATATAAGCATGGAGTGCGGACGCTTTTTTGTTATCCATGGATCTGACCTCACCACAAATGAGGGATACAAATTTGGTATTCTAGACAATATATTTAAAGGCATATGCAAGTTCTTCCTCCATGTGCTAGAACCGGGCCAGAACATCACCCCAATAGTACTGAACTCAAAGTGACCACATTGATAAAAAACAAACCACAAAATTGACATGAGTCAAAATTAACTTGTTTCTAAGTTTACCACCTAATCCAATTGTTCTAAATTATGGATCATCAAGGATCAGCACACTCTGATCTCTCTCTCATGAGCACCACTGGTCTTCATAATGACAGACCTTACTAAGATAGAACCATTCCCAACACAAGATATTCCCATCCAAGAATAACCCAAAAATGCTACACAATCCCAACCACATAACATGAAGTGAATCTAAACCAGAGAGACTCTTGTTTTTCTTCCCAACACAACTTGTCCCCAATCTGATAAGAAACAACATAACATTCAGCCTACAACCTGAAAACCCACATTGAACTTATAATTGCCCAGCAATTTGACAAACATAATGTTGTGTTTCAAATGGACCTAAACAAATGAAGTCTTGGCAGCATTGGTTGTCTTCAAGACACAACACTATTTCAAAGCTCCCACCCAAGCAGGTACTCTTCCCTTGGCAACACAACACAAAACGACCCCATTCAACAAGCTGAAATACCCAACAGTAGCACAATGATCTGCCATTTAGATCACTCTGAAATCCCTAGAGATTTTCATCCTTTCTTTGATTTATGATCCCTAACTTCTATTCCTACACCTGAGAGCATATAGTGAAGCACTATGCACAACTGAGAGTTCACAGATTCAACAATACACCTTGTGCAACGTAAAAATACCACTATCTAAAAAGAATTAAGCTTAAAAATTGAGCAGCAAAAACCACCACTATCCACAGTGCTAGTCTAAATCCCTTATGAATCTGAAACTTAGCTTCTTATTTCCTTCCAAAACCAGTCCATAAAAGGATAGAGCCTTCATAATTTGCAAGAACTGAAAACCAACAAAGCAGCTCCAGCAATCCAAAATTCCAGAACAACACAAACAAACATACCCACGCCGAGCGCTGTCGTAGGCTGCCATACATAATCTGCAAAATAACAAAACCCACAAATGCAAAGCAAACCGAGAACACAAAGCACCACCCATCTCCATCAACTCCCGGAACTTTGTCGCATACTGCTTCTGGCAGTTGATGGAGCTCCTTCATCCCTTTAAGTTTTCATCCATCTGCAATTTCTCATGACACTATGCCATCTCCCAACTAGCCTCAAAGGACCAATGGTTTCTTGGGTGAATAATTATGGTGAGTTGTTCTATGGATTTGATTTAGTAGGATATGTGAGTCAAGACCTTTTCGGGGGTGAGTGAAAGGAAGGGAAAGGGTTGCAATCATAGGGCTCCAAAGGGATGCGATTGAATAGATTAAACTTTTCAAGTCATTTATTCAATTTGTCTAAATTATGGTCATCTTGGTGTGATCTTGGTCTAGGTATTTCATAAAAAATATTTAAAAAATAGATCTATAACTGATCTGATGTTTAAAATTGATTTCAAACTAATTTTGACTCAACTTCATTTACATTTACATTATGAGCTCAAGGAGTTAGCAATTTAAGGGCATGGATTTGGTTCATATGTGCGCCCATGCTACTAGATTTAGGTCTATCACAATGGGATGTGCCACTATCAATGGGTGCAATGGGATGTGCCACCCATTGATAGTGGCACATCCAATTGGGTATGGTTCAAATTGACATGATAAGATAGACAATGTAAAACTAGGAGTCTCAATAACCATCCACTTTCATCTATCTACCTAGTAGCCACCAAGTGCCTTCTTGATCTTCACAAGCTTCAGCCACTACCATGCGGCCAAGGTGAATTAGCACCTCCCTTTGTACCTTCTCTTTTTTGAGTGAAATCTCTTAGTGAAAAAACAAACCTTATAAATAAAAATCAAAGATGGAAACCCATCCAGCAAAATTACAAGGCAAATGAAAACAGAAGTAGACACAACCCAAAAGAGAAAGAAAAGCAAACAATCAACAAAAATTAGGTAAAAACCCTATGCATGGAGGACTCACGGCTAAAAAATGACATTAATAACAAAAAATACCTATGACAAAAGAGTTGTCATTTGCCACAAACTGGTTAGTGACAAAGGTGCACTAACTATGATGTGTGGAAGAGATGAGGAACCCTGATTAAGTGCAGCAGCTTGTTGAAAAATCGTTATGGCTTGCGCATGTTATAGGGTTGTGGACACATGATGTCAATAGTAAAAAATAAACATCAAAAGGATTAAAAAAAACCATTGATGACACACAATAGTGGTTTATGCACAAGTGGTAAAAATGAATCCAAACAAGAATGAAGACACCCATATGTTTCAATAGCAAGGGGAATGAAGTCATCACCTAGTGTTCATTCAACATATGATCATGTCTTCTCCTAAGCAACCATCATCGCTACATGTGATGTCATCGTCAATGTTCATTACACCATATCTATGTGAATTGGGTCAACAACGACAACGTCCATTAAGGTCTAGAAGCCATCTATGGTGATAAGGATATCCACTTGTCGTCAAATGTGGTAAGGGAAAAGGTGGGAGACCTTTTTTTGAACATGTGCTCCACTTTCCAAAGCAATAGCTGCAATAGTATTTCGAAGTGTATCGTGGGTTATTGTACGTTCACTTTCATAAGGGCATCGAAACAAATGGGTACTTAAATTGTTAATGGTATGACCATGTAAGCAAATGGGTACTTAAATTGTTAATGGTATGACCATGTAAGCAAATGGGTACTTAAATTGTCAATGGTATGACCACACTAACACCATGAAAGATGGGTGGCAAACCAAAACAATATGTAGTGAACACTATAAGGAAGTGCGTTGAGGATAAACAAAATGTAATTGTAGTACAACGAACTAATAACCAAGAACCTACCCCTGGACCTTCACATGAACGGAAACATGCTCGCATAATATTTGAAGGATAATTTACCGAAAGTGAGGCAAATTCTTCCTCATGTAGGTAATCTACCAAAAAAACCTATAACTAGTGATAAGACTAAACCACTAGGGTCTCAAAGGGTGGGACCTGAGAGTGGACAACTTGGGGTAATAGGGTTTGCGCATCTTATAGTGCCATTTGGAACAGGGAAGTGCCAATCTCAACATGCGCTATTGCATCTAAAAGAATAGGGTGATCATCTTGTTGGAAACGAATCAGAATTGTAGGAGTGATTAATGCCCAACATCCTAAAAATGCGGGGGCAATAGTCTGAACTATAGAAGGGAAGGTGAGCTTGCCCGAGGAAGCAAGAAGAGTGGCTTGACGACAAGCTAGGTGATTAATAAAACCACTGAAAGATTTTGCACCAAGTAACTTCTCTAACATAACTATGGTACAAGTATCAAACATAACATAATGTTACAAAATACCTAAAGATGGAAATATTATACGAAACAAATAACTAAGACATTAGGCATAGCACAATGAGAGCATCGCAAAAGCCACTTAAAGATTGGAAGCATAGGAAAACTAAATATCGTCCCAAAATCCTCGTGAAGAGCCCTAGGCACAAATGATTCAATGAACGATCTAGATCCCACTAGTGCACCAAAAATATGAAACCTTGAGTTGGGGGTAAGAAAGTCAGGAGGAAGTGATATAGAGTGGTCTAACCCTTGTGGAAACTAAGTTACACACTTTGTTGGCTGCAACTTTAATGCTATCAACTCCTACTGCAATTGTAAAAAAATAGGAACCACATTTGATGCAGGACCTACTATATCCATATCATCTACCAACAAAAAGAAAACACAAGTAGGGTGGCTTGTTGCTATAGGGTAAAAAACACAAAAGTGAACCAAAACAAATAATGTTCTTCCCAATGGGTCCCTTATCCTGTATTTGATTTTGATGAAATGATTATGAGATCCCCATGCAGTTGAAAAGCTTGAACAAAATACAGTAGGAATGGGAATGCATAAAATTGTTAAACAAATGGGAAAAACTAATCTAGAAAATCGGGTGAAGATCATAACTCTTGAAAAATGGTTGATTATGACATTGAATTAAAGGCATTACGAACATCCATTTGTAACACCACCCAATCTAGGTGTAAATCTAACATCGCTTCAATGCCACAAACCATTATTTCACATTTGCCACAAGTCACTACACCAAATTGATGAGGATTAAAATGTTTCATGAAAATATCCCTAAACTAAATAACCAATGTGCAAGCATCTAGGTGATAAATCACCTCACCAATCACGATGGGACATATGTCTCCAAATTGCTTCTCCAACGTTAGGAGTTGAGATGCAAAAAGTAAACACAATAATGAAGGTGGAACATGAACTCAAGCAATGTGCCCACATACCTTAAAAAAGAGGTTGAAGCTGCTTGTAGAATCATTTGGGAAAAAATAATCTTGTAAAAGTTCATACACCATACATGAAGGGCCATTAGAAGAAAGATGTGGTGAATGAACCAAGGTAGACATAAATGCCTCCCAATCTAAAATAACCTTTGTCTCATGATGGAAATCATCAACAAAAGGGGGGAGATCAACCTCAACAAGTGGATGGAAGAAGCAAAGGACCCTTGTGGTCTCATCAAATGGGGTTGCAAGTTTGTTCAAAACTAGTGCACATATTGCTTGAACATACTCCTTTACATGAGCAAGGGCATGTCCGTAGTGTAATCATGCTAATGGAGGTGGGGTAAGATTTGGAGTTGATTCCAAACATCTGGGAGAAGCTACAACAAGTGCTTTAATCGTGTGCTCCTTCTATAATGTCTCCTAGTCACCACCCATATATTGATGCAAATGAGGATGACTCTTTGGGTGTTTTCCCCACCCTGTGGAGGAAATGACAAACACCAAGAAAGGAATAACAAAAAAAATGCCAAGATGCAATATTGGAAGGATCGAATGTTAATCGAAATAAAGGGATATGCAAAGCTTGTTGAACATCAATTTGAAAAGCATATGGAATATGATGATATGAATGAGGCACCACTAAGAAATGTCCATAACTAACTAACATTAACTTACTTAATGACATTGGGCATAGGGGTAAAGTTGACTATTGGTTTTCCTAGTGGTGGCATGGTAGATCTTATGGGTTTTCCATCCCCAAAGTGTCACTAGACATCCCAACCTTCCTAGTAGGCACCATACCATCATAATCACCATTATCATTAAGCAATGCAATTGCTTGAAGTGAAAACATGTGTAGACTCTTATGGACATTATTTTACTATTTGTTATATAAATTACTAATGTGGTAATCTAAGTAGCCTAGATGAAAAAAGGTCAAACAAAGCTCTTACATAAATAGGTTTTTTCTATGCAACTTAATTAATTTTATAGGATGCAACTTGCCCACTGTTTTAAAATATCAGCCCATTAATGTGTGGAACCAGCCTAGTAAGCCATGTTGCACCTAGGAATGGATCAAAGCTTGGTACGGTGAGACACAATTCCATCAAGTTGTAAAAGGTTCTATCATGGCCTATAGTAAAACACATTTAACGAGGAATAATCTCCAGTATTGATTTACGTTACAATTAGAACTAGCAAAAATAAAAAGGTGCAAATGGGATAACATGAGTCACATTCTCCTACAATAGGACTACTTTTGGAAGAATATTCATTAGAATTTTTTTTAAAAGTCTTAATTTCTTAAAAAAATATTATGTCAAGGTTTATGTAAAAGATTTCAAAATATATGTAATTTTCAAAAGTTTTGAAGTCTATTTATAAGTCTTTTTAGTGCTAAAAAACATGCATTACAATGTTTAATGAATGTTTTGGAGAGCTTTTTATTCATCGGATATTTTTAAAATTAATTCACATGTTTCAATGATATATTATGAACCTCAATATATTTAAAAAATCTTACACTTTCAACGCTAGATTAAATTACCACTTTTAAACATGAAAAACTAAGCATGTGTTACATTTGTTGTGGCTCCTGTTAGTGTGCTTGCACTCAAAAGTGAAACTAATAGAACCAAAGTGGAACTAGCAAATGACCACCTATTCCACCTAAGAAACCCCCCATAAAAGTAGACACATAAACCCTAGTTCCATTAAGGGAAATCTCCTAGAAATTCTTTTTTCCAAGTAAAGATAATATTTTTTTGCTTGTTTTCTTTTGGTGCGTTTGGGGAAAAACAAGGTCCAAATTTGTGCAAGACATTATATCCCCCTTTCAAAATTCATGGGGCTTGTTGTTTTGTGCTTTGCATGGTTCATGTTTTGAGTTGCCCAATTCATGCTTTGATGTTTTGCACAAAAACAAAAAGTTTGACATATTTTGCAAGCTCTTAGTGAGACTTGAACCCACCACCATAGGGAATCAAGGTTTAGTCAATACTATTAGCCAATTTATTTTTGCTTGAAATGATTACATTCAATTTTAAATTTATTATTGATTTTTTAAGTTTTAAGTTAAACCTATCAATAGAACTGCATGAGGCATTGCAACCTTTTTACATTCTCCCAAATTTGGGGTTTAAAACACGGACACCATCATGTGTTCTTGACATATTCATTTTTGTTTTTTCAACAATTGTTGAGGTTTATTTGTCACCTTGATCTACATGCACACCATTTGTTGCACTTGTTTTGTACAATGTCATGTTCTCCCCTTATAATAGTTGTGATTAGCTTGTGACTAAATTTTTTATCTCATGTCTTTTGTCCTCTCTTTCAATTTTGTAAACTATATAAATATGTGTGCTCTACAAACATTCTAAAAGAAAGTGTCATTTGGGTTGAGCCAATCAAAGAAACTTGACTCTAAATATTGAACCTATTAATTAAAACAACGTCCTACCTACTTAAGCATAGCCTACCTTCCTACCCTAATGTCTACTTACTTACCTACCTTAGCCTACATACCTATCACCCTAGGCCTATTCGCTTAATTACTTAATCTAACCACCCACTAACCTATGTATTATTTATCTACCTCAATATATCTTTAATGTACCTTTTGTAAAATTGTAATATTAAACCTTAAAAAAATCATTAATATATCCATAATATACCCATAATATATCTTAAATATAACTTTGATATAACCTTAATATACACCCCTAAAACTATATCCTTAAATATTCCTAATATGCCCTAAATATATTTCTAAGGGCTAGGTTCACAAATAGGTTGTGATTAAATTTGAAAACTAATGTGATTAATAAGACATACAAGTTTGTTTATGATTAGATATAATTTAAAAAATTATCCCCATGAAAGGATGAAGCCTTCAATAGTCACAATGTAATTGTAGCATAGCCACAATACAGTTACAAAATTGACAAGGGTGGTAAATAGTTGCAATATTAGTCCCAAACAATGCATAGTGACATGTAGTCACAAAATGATTAATTGCAAAATACAAGATTTCTTCTAGTGCAACAAACGTGATGCAAGTTTGTACGAACAATGCAACATTGAACCAATCAACTAGCAAATTGTTTGTGGAACAATTTCCCATTTGTATGCACATGTTTTGCTCACATGACAACAATCTTAAAAGATTGGTCGAAATAGGAATGGATTTCCAAGTCAATTGTAGATGTGAAAATAATTGCTCATTATGTAAAATATAAACATGTTATTTTTGCAATGTTCAAAGACTACTTGTCAAACCACATAGTGGTCATTCAAATATTAACTTCATTTGGAACCAACTTCATGATGGGGAACGCCTAATGCAAGTGTGGCATGCCTTGGATTGCATGTTGTTTGATTTCAAATGGGAGGTGATATGTTCACTTTAAAGGGCAAGGAAAATCTTATGGGTATTGTAAAATTGGGTGCATCATCCACGATGATTCATTTTGGGCCCCATACAAAAACATCATGACAATTGTAGAACCCCTATTTATTGCCATGTGGGTGTCTAATGGGAGCCAATTCGCAATGGGGATTGCCTACATCAAAATTTTAAAAATCATGATGCACTTTCAAGTAGTTGAAAGACCACCTATTGTTTGAGATGGGTGAAGAAATGGCAAAATGGTTGGAAATAGAATTCATGCAAAGGTGGGTCTTGGTCATTGTCGATGACCTTGGCTTGGTTAACAATAGCAAATATGCCCTTGAACCTAGAATTAACTAAGAATGCAAACATCCCTAATAGTGTTATAGTGATGATAACATTTAACAAGGTTTTATAAAAATAGTCCCAAAGTCAAAGACCAAATTCAAGTGCATGTAGGTTGTTCAAGGCCACTTGGACCTTCCAAGTAAGTTATAAGGGGAATCCACATGGCTCCTAAAACTTACCACTTTCCTTTTTGACCTTATGGCCAAATTTTTCTAAGTCCTTTTATAGACAACTGCAAATCCACTTAAGGTAAGCATGTCGATTTTAATATTTCTAAACACTTAGGTGAAATTCTTGATCTCAATTGGGGTTCTTTGGTTTTGGGGTCTAAAAATAGATTGTAAGGCTCTTTTGGACACTTATGCTATCTTTTAGATTGATTTCTTTGGTTAAAACATGCCCAAGATATGGCCCCCCAAAGTAGGGGGGTCATTGTTTTCAAAAAAAACTCCAAACATCTCACACCCCTAATTTTAATCAATTTAACCATTATAAATGCACATTGTAAAGTTGACAAATGTCCAACATTTATGTTATCAACAAAAAAATAGAAAACCCAGGACCAACAATGTCCTTTTGAAATAAGGTTCATTTTTATTCAATGGGTTAAATTACAACTTGGAAATGGGTGAAATTTTTTGTAATGATCATGGGTCCAAATGTGATAAAGTATCCCAAAAAGGTAGTCCTAAAACAATTTAATTTCAAAAAAATCTCTTTTCAACATTAACATTAAAAATGATATTAAGAACCTATTTAAATTGCATTTTGAAATCATATAGCACTTCATTGAGTTCATTGTAAGTTGTACAAAAAGTTTAAAGGATTTTTATAAAAAAAAAATGGATGAAAAATATGTTCTAAGTTGGTTGGTTGTTCAAATTTTCCAAACTACTTTTACATTAAAACTTTGATAGATTATGACTAGAATATGAAAAGTTGAAACTACATCCATACACACTAGGCCTTCATCAACTTGAAACTATAATAATTCTAATTGATGTTTTATTTTCATGTACTTGTAACTTAATTTTGCAGAACTATGACATGTACCTTCTATACTTGCATTTCAAAAATATATATTTAAATGCATATCAAAACATGTGTTTCTTCAATATTATGCAATGAAGTCAAAGAACTTATAATCGTTGATCATTGACTTAAATGATACTCATGGATTCAATACATTAAAATATAATTTATGGATTTTTTCCAAAAAAAAGTAAGTGTCTATGGCTAACATATTTCACCATCTTATGCCAAGTAAGTATGAAAGGACATATGGTCTTATGATTTTATACTTTCATGTACCAATTCATGGTTTTTTTAATGGATATTTTAATCCAAAAATAGCTATAAATAATAGGCATAAAAAAGATCACCTTGTCAATTTGAAAAAGTTGATTTGGACTTGCTAGTGTGATTGGGTAGTCCATTTGGACCTTGTTGTTTTGATTGACAAAGTGACTAACAAAATGACCAATTATTTGACTAATAGATAGTGGACTATTTAATTAGGTCAAATTGATATTTCAATTACAATCATTTTTTGAATTATTATTTAAAAAATTAATAGGCATGTAGATAAGTAGGTAGGTAGGTAATAAATAAGTCTACGTGAGTTGAAAAATTACACTTAAGTAGGTAGGTGTTAGTTTAGCCTAACTTATTGAACCTAACCCCACTGAATTATATTATTTAACCTACCTACCTTAGCATTCTAAGCATGCACATAGGTTGCAAATATAAAAAATTAAATCCCAAAACCTTCACAACGATAAACCAAGTCTTTACCAATGGACTTCACCATCAAATGTGTTCAATTTCTATCAAGTTTTGTATTTTGGACATGTATTTCACTTCACTAAACATAATGGTTAAATGTAGGCAACAATTAATGGCTAAACCTAATGGTTAAATCAAGTTGTTAAACCTAATGATTAAATTTAGTACTTTAATCTAGCGATTAAACATAATGGTTAAACCTTGGATAAACTTATTGATCAAACTAGTGATCAAACATAGTTGCTAAAGTTGATTGATAGATTTAATGGCTAAACTTCATGGCAAAACTTTGGCTAAATCTAATTATTAAACCTTAGCAAAACATAGTGATTAAATATAGTTGATAAACCTAATCATTAAACTTTGGCTAAACCTAGTGGCTAAACATAATGACTAAATTTTTACAAAACATAATAGTAAAACCTAATTAATAAATATAATGGTTTAAATTTGGCTAAACCTAGTGGCTAAATTTATTAGTTAAACATAATGACTAAACCTTGACAAAATATAATGACTAAACTTAATGGCTAAAACTAGTGGCTAAATCTAATCACTACACATAATGACTAAATATTGACAAGACATAGTGGATAAATTTAATGGCAAAACTTTGGTTAAATCTAGTGGCTAAACATAATAATTAAACCTTGGATAAACATAGTAGCTAAACATAGGTTAAACTTAGTGACTAATTTTAATGGCTAAACATAATGACAAAAACTTGATTAAACATAGTGGTTAAACATAAGCTAAACTTAGAAAGTAAATTCTAATGGTTTGATTTAGGCTATACCTAATGGTTACACCTAGTGGTTAAATTTAAGTTAAACCTAATGGTCAAATCTAATGGTTTAATTTAGGTTAAACTTAATACTAAATATAATGGCTAAACATAACGGTTACACTTAATGCCTAATTCTAATGGCAAAAATTTGGCTAAATTTAATTGTTACATCTAGCGGTTAAACATAATGGTTACATTTAATGGTTAAACTTAAGTAAGTAAGTGGGTGTATAAGTAGATGAGTAATATGTAGGTAGGTGGGTAGGTAAGTAGGTAGGTTGTAAAAAGGTGAAAAAATACAAATAGGAAGGTAGATTATAGGTAAGTGAAAATGTATAAGTTGATAAATAAATAGTAGGGAGGTGGGTGGGTGGGTAATAGGTAAGTGAGTAGTTGGCTAGGTAAATAGTTGGGCAAATAGGTAGGAGGTATATACATAGGGTAATAGATCATGTTGTATTTGACTAAAAACCATTGGGATGAAAACATGGTCAAAGAAGCCAAGGGCACCAAGGTAAAAGTTTTTTTTCAAGGATTGCACATGACACGTGTCATTTTTGTGTTGGTTTGTAATTAAAATTTTAATATTTTAATATCTAATTTAACACTACATTTTAGATATAAATACATTCTGACTACAAATTGATTTTATATCATATATATTATGCATTCATGCCCTCTATCACATAAATATGAACAAACTTTGTTAAACTCACTTTTTCAAAATCCATAATGTTCAGGGTCAAAAACACGTTTGAACCAAATGTGTTCAAATTATATATATATATATATATATAACTTTTTTTAATAAATCCTTTTTCTTTTAAATAATCAATGTTAAAATCCTTTCCAAGTTTTAAAAGGAATGGTGCACATTTGGTAGAAAAAAAAGACGTTTGAAAAAAAAATTAAAGATTGTCCACTCTTGGGGTTTGAGTGTTTTGAACATGCAATTTTAAAAATTTGTGTCAAGATTTGAGCATATAAAATTTGTAATTAATGGAAAATATTCCATTTTTTTTAATGATAATCCAAACTATTATGTTTCCCTTGTGATTTTTCAAACATACAAAAATGTGATTTTGAGGAATGTGCATTCATTTGGGTGGCTCTTTTGACTATATTTTTACCCATTGGCCATCTTGACTAAATGTTCCATTTGTCTAAAAACCATTGAACATTTTGAATAAAAATCATTGACCATTCTGATTAAATGTTCCACTTGATCAAAGATCATTGGTCATTTTGGTTAAAGTTGTACAACTTGATTATATGTATATAGTCAAATTGATCGATCAAAAAATACATATGTCATTCAAGCCCCTGGCCTTTAGTCAAAATGTACATGTCCACTAGTCAAAAATGAAAAATTAGTCACCTTAAACCTTTTAAAAAATCATGATTTGTAATGATGCTAATTGGTGTTCTTTTCATCGTGATGGTCGCCTTTGTTTTCATTGCCCCTTGCCACCCCCCTTTTCATCAATATGGACACCTTGATTTTCATTACAATTACTTTGTAGTTAAAAATCGTCTTGCCACCCCCTTCTTCTTGTTGTGGTCAACTTGGTTTTCATTGCAACTACTTTGTAGTTAAGTATTGTATCCAACACCCCATTCTTTGTTGTTATGGTCATTGTAATCTTCATTGTAGTTACCTTTTTGTGTTTGCAAGACCTCACCTCCTTCCTAATCATGTCATGTGATTGTGTTGGTGTTTGTATGATGTGTTTGTACAATGTTGGCGCTAGGTCTTAATCATTAATCTTGTTGCACTTGCTCACCTGCTCCTATACTTTTCATCTTGTTCATGTTCATTGTTTTTCAAAACCCTTTTTGTCTTGTTGCTCATTATGCCAATGACCCTTTCCTTTAATCTTCTTCATTTGGCTATTCATTATTCCCCAAACCTTTTTTAGCCCTGCTCGTTGGTCTTTTAAACCTCAAACCCACATCCTTTATTATCTTTGGCCTACTTGTGGTCCTCCAAACTTCAAGACCCCATTTTTTCACTCCTTTTCATCGTATTCATGTTTGTGTTTGTTATAACTATTTGAAACCTCACCTTTCCTCCCACCTTTTATTTAACAAATTCCATTCTTATTTGCATGTGAACCTTTGCTTGCTCCTTGGCCTGCTTATGAGCCTTTGTTGTCCACCCAAAGTTTAGATCCTTGTAACCAAATGGGTGAGCTCATAATCCAACTTGAAAAATTTGGTGAAATTTATTTCTTATGTTTTTGATTGCATTAGTAGACCAAGCTGCCATGAAGATTATTCATTATTGTTTTAAAATTTGTTTGCCCACAAGTTCCTTACAAGCTACCCTCTCAATGATAGTCAACGAATTCGTAACTTTTTTAGTTGTTGTTCTTGCTTTTCCTTCCTTCTGTTTTCTTTGATTTTTTCTATAGTACCTCCCTAATTTCCATTGCCATCTACTGCATAATGTTCAAGTATTGACATGAAGTCACAACATGGTTTTGTGAATAGTCAACTAATGGTTTTCTACTATGGGTTTTTCTTGCAAGTAGATGTGGTAATGACAAGAAGTTGTTGGTTGATAATGTTTCTTGGGTTAGGTGTTCAAAATTCTTGGTTTCAATTTTCACATCCAACGTAAATTTGTTTATGTTCATGAACACATTTGTTGGATTTGTTGCGACTCCTTGATCCATGCTTGCAATGGTCATAGGCATATCTACATAGTATTTAGGGTGATCTTGAAACGCATCATCAACATGCATTCCATGATTTAGAATGTCCATTGTTGTTGTTGTGTTGATTAACTTTGTTTTCCCCATTATATTTTGTCATCTTCCTCCTCATTTGATATGTAACCATCCCTTTTTACCCCCTCACATTCATAGATGTGTACAAGTTATTAAGGTTTGTTTTTTCATCCATGGCCTTAAATTTAAAGACCAAATCCCTATAACTTTAAACCTTGATACTATATTTTTCTTGATTAATTCTTAGTCTAGGGTTTTGTCTACCCACCTTGCTAGGGTTATCTTACTTGGTTTATCGTAATTGCTTCTAGCCATTGCACCATCTTTTTTTCTTTTGAAAGTTGTTTTGAAAGGTTTGAAGAAAGCCACATTTAAAGGCTAAAGTGCATGGGATGTATGCGAAGGTAAAGTGATCGTGTTTAGCTTAAATTCATGTGCTTGTTCAACTTCCTATAAGGTGATATGAAATTTGTGCCCATCTAACACTAGCAAATACCTATTGGTTAAGGAAATTTGCATGGTATTGACCTTTTAAATTGTTTAAAAATTAAAAAAATCACATTTTGCAAAGGAAATGATATTCCACAGTTTTGTTTACATAGCTATGCATGTTTTTGGTTAATGTTGTATGTAGTCATCATGCAACCTCTTTTCTTTGAAGATATCAAATCTTGGTAGACATTTTATGGTTGCATTACCAACGCAGTTGGGTATGGTGTTGTATACTTGCCTTGCTTAATGATGTTGTTTCAATTTCAACAATATCCATGGCTTGCTTCAAAGCTTCATTGGTCCATTTGCCTATAATATTGATTGGGTTGCATATGTTAACCCTTCATTGTATTTTTGTTAGTTTGACATGAGAATGAGGTGGAACATGTTCCTTATCTTGTGTTGGCTAGTCCTTTTGGTCACTTTTTTCTAGATGGGAATGCAATGTGTTCAAAATGCATGGGAATTTGGAAGTCCTCCCTTCACCCCACCCCAATTCATGTGCTAATGTGCGCATCTATGGGATGCATGTGTAATGTTTAGTTAGGGATCCAAAGTTGTGCAATGGAATGTTGTTGGTGTTGTCACATTTATGGACAATTGTGTGTTGTTTAATGTCACATAGAATTTCTCACCAAACTATTTCAAATTATCCTCAAACTTGGGGTTTTCTAAAACCATCCCACCTTCTACCCATTACCAAACACAAAAAATAATATTTTGTTCCATGCCTTTTATTTTTATGTTTACTTTTTCTCATTTTTGTGGTCACCTTGTTGCCCACCACCAACCCCTATCACACTCTAAGGTGGGTGGTTTTGTGTACATCTACCAACAAGGTTACACCTATGACAAAGCAAAAAAAATTCTCCTTGGTCGAAGGTTAGAGTGAGGTCTATCTTGCTCATGAGGTTTTGCATGTGTTTTCTTACAAGCCTCCCCTTGCATTATATGAACGTTTTTGGTCACAGGCTTGTGTTTGGTGATGGGCCAACTTACCCTACCTCACAAAATTGGGAAAGAAAACCCTGAACTTGTATCACTACTTGAGCTCACCAACAAAACAAAATTTTCAAGGCCAGGCTATAACTCCCAAGGGCCATGAATCCAAACGCCACCAAAGATTGAGGTGAGAAGGGTTTTATGGACAAACCTTTGTCTAAAATTTCCCAAATGAACTTGTGGGGGGATGGAAATTCACATGTGCAACAAGAAAAAAAGAGGAGACACATGCTGAAGAAATTGAAGAGGTACAGACAAAAGTTCTGGAGGAAATTGAATACACAAAATTGCCCAAAAAACAAAACTTGTGCAATGTGCATCTCATGTGCAGGCAGGGAGGTGAATGTTTTGATGCTACACATGAGGTGGTAATTTGCAGACTTTGCAAGAGATTTAATAATTTGATTGAATAATTTTGTTGTTGTAGTTGAATGTCTCTATTGTTTTGATCCTGACTTTTAACTAGAGAGAGAGAGAGAGAGAGAGAGAGAGAGGTCTTGAGGGGAGAAATTGAAGAGGAGAGAGGAGCAATGATGGATGCAATGGTCAACATTGGACTAGTTCTGGTAACATTAGCAGCAATTTTAATGCTCAGAAGCTTATGCCGAAGACGTGGCTATTTGGCCAATGGTCCTTATGGTTCTTTCGCTTAACAAATGAATCCATTTTGTGAAGAGCCTTCCACTTAGTGGCATGCCCACCTCCATTGGGCAAATAATGCACTGAGACTTATACGCAATTGATGATCTCAACTTCTATGTTCATGAAACTACTACACCCAGGAAGTTCTTTGTTGTGGTTTTGATAATGGGTAGGAAATATTTTAGATGAGTTGTTTCTTTTTCACTGTTGCATAGGAGAACATCAAGTGCTTCACCAATGATCCACTCTTCCATGCAATTGGGAAAAAAACCTTTGTACACAATAGGTGGACAACACAAATCAAGTTGGGAAATAAGGTCACATGGGTTGGAGGAATTCATTGATCGAGTGCTGTCTGAAAACATTATGAAGAAACCTTCAAGTGGCATGTTGGGAGAACAACATCATTCAACTCCTTGGTTGAAATTACTTCCAAACTTGAAGAAGTGTTTTTTGCATTGATTTGTTGGAACAGCATTCATCTTTTCCCAAACAATTGAGAAAGAAGCAGTTTACAGAAATGTTTTAGCACAGCAAGCACTTGTTCAAGAGCTTCAGCAAGGTGGATGAAACTAAGTCATTGAATCCTCCACAAGTTTGTTGTTGCAGCTTGCCTTTGGTTGTCAATTTTGGAGATAGATGAAAGGGATCAAGATGTTTTCCTTCTAGTTTGGGATTAGGGTCCAAGATGGTCTGCCCATGATGACTACTTTTGTGGTTGAGGATGGCTAGTGTAAAACCATAACTTCTAACCCAGACTTCCTCAGATCAAGATTCTTAGTCCCAGTTCAGGACAGGAAGATCCTAAATTTCATACATTACAGCACACTACTATGCTACCCTATTTTGCAATACTCTTTGATGCAAGTGAAGGGTGCCAGACAATCCTTGTGTTCAAAAGAGAATCTTTCATTGAAACCAACTTGCAATACATAATGCAACAGGCAATACCTAAGTTGTTACCAATCTATGAACACAAAGCAATATCCTGAAAAGGTATGTTATTGTTCTGCTTACCATCTCAAAATGCTACAATCTACCAGACAGTTGACTTTTCTGATAACAAACAGGGCATGGGAAATGGAGAACCCAAGAGGGAAACCTATATGATTTTCACTGAGTCATTCATGTTCTACCTGTAGATGTTACTGAACTGTTTCTAAACTCAAATTGCAGATGTATTTTGGAGGTTTGCAGTTTGCACACCCGCATGGAAACACAGGACACACACAAGGAGTTCACTAAGAATTTGAAGAAATGGGCAAGGATGCAGAATGAGCCATCAAGAACACCCCATGATTTAAACTCCACCTATTTAGATCCCACTCATACTGAGGCCACTGTCCTGGAAAGATGCAGGAACTGAAGTGGCTATTCCACAGGATATTTTGAAGGTTGCCTGCATCTATATAAATACCCAAAAGTGGTTGCTCTAGTATCTCCAAATTATCTACTTGAGCAGAGATCTTGCCAGATGCTCTCTGGCTGTTGCCAATGCCTGGGAAATTGTCTGCATTACATAAAAATTCACCAGTGCAAATTTAGCAACTTGGACAATAGCAGCACTTGCTCAATGAGCATGAGTGAAGATGAAACATGGAGTCAAATCAACTCTGATGAGACCTACCTGTTCTGAGAGGGGAACATCTGCATCAGCTCCATGCATTTCTACTTTACCAACAATTGTGTCAGCATCCGAATCCAATATGATCCTGCATATGCCAAACCAGCCCATGAACCTAGCACAACAACAGGGAATATCTGTATATTCCCCTCCAATTTTTGGTGAAAAAAAATGCATCCGTGAACTTGGTTTGTGAATCAAATCACAGCATATCAGCATGTCCATAGATTTAGTGCTATCCATTCAAAAAATTCTGTCAGTATACTACCAGAAAAATGAACTTTGTCATGGATGCCTGTCTATACCCAGGAACTGCAGTGTTCAGTGCCAGAAAGCACTGCCTATACACTGATATGTATCTTCCAAAAGTTACTCCAGTGCCCATGAAAACCTGTAGAAGCACTTACCCACTGTCTACAATCTCATCAAGGCAGAGAAGGACCAGATCCAGGTTCTCCAAAACAGTTTTCTTCTCCATGTTGTTCCTGAAGGAATGAAACATGAACAGTTAGCCAATCCACCAAAATCCATGGAAATTGCTAATGTTGCACTTGGCAAGGAAGCCTTAGGAAGCCTCTGTAAAACAAATCAACACAGTAAACTGACTTTGGAAAAGTTCCCAGCAAACCCTTCTACAAGGTTGAAATCAAATTTGCATAAATCTTGATCATAGAAAGAATTGCTTTAAAGCACTGCAAAAAAATCAGACAGTTTTCACAAACCTGAGGAGCATGGAAACTGCATCAAAGAATCCTTGTAATACAGTAGCCAATATGAGCTCATTATCATCATCACTTCCTGTAACATAAAAATGGAGGTCGGAGATGAACTTGTAGACCACAATGTATCCATCAAACATCCCAATCTCAGCTGCAATTTTCCACATTGAAAAAACTTAGTATACAAAGTCTGCCATGGAAATTTTTTATGTCCAAAGATTTACCCCCCCCTCCTTTGGCGTGCATTAACAGAGGAGAGATGACAATGTCCACATCTACACACATCCCAAAATTTGTTGAAGGCATTTACTGAGCATTACAATGCATATCGAGAAGAAAGAAGAGGTGCAGAACCTACGGAGAACAAACAGATTTCTTGCCATAACTATCTGCCTGTTGCTCACAGATTTGCTGCAACAAACTGAACACTGCAACTGAAGGAAGAAAAGAATCACTAATCCAATAATAAACATTCTGATCCACTTACAAAAGAAAACTGGGAATTCTAAATTGATATTCTAGAATTAGGTCAGATTAGGTCAGATTCTGTGTGTGAAAGTGTGCACATTCTTCATGTCCAGCAAGAGAGGTTTTTAGCAAACCAAGAGAGGGATTTGTCTCTATAATGAGAAAGAAAACCCAAACCTTCTGCACGAGCACCTGTTCGTTGAGTTTTGGTGAAAGTGGATTTCTCAAACGAAAGCTTGGAAGCCAGAGTTGGCCAGTCGTCAGAGTAGTACTTCACCGCTACTCGCTTCCCTTCATCATCCAAAAGCAGGATGTTCTTGATGAAGGGAGCAGACACCTGCGAAAGAAAACACTATCACGAAATGCCTTCCCATACATTCCAGATCTCCTTCCGCAACCATCCATCATACCGGCATTTTGTGTATCATCATCAAACCTCTCTCTCTCTCTCTCTCTCGCTTTTAAGTATGAAGAATCTTGTTGCTTCTCGGATTGGAAAGGGAATGTCCCATTTCAAGAAAGGGAAAAGAAAATACCACTGCACTTACATCCATCTTGTCAAAGAAACTTGAAGGTTGAAGAAAACGGGCAAGTACTGAGAGGGTGATCTCTGAGATCCACGATGATCCAATCTCTTGTTCCTCTTCGATGCGAGATTCTTCTTCTTCCCTGGATCTATTGGAGACGGTCCAGTAGAGTCAGTACTGTGTCGTCTTTGATCCTCCCCCACCCCTTATAGTAGCTGTGAATGCGACGCTCTAGAGTCAAATTCCTTGTCTCTAGAGTTGCGGTTCTGGCATCAACTACAGTGTACTCAAAGAAGAAAGAAAGAAAGAATCTATCTACAATCTCAACAACAACTTGCCAGCTGAAAATGCGACCCAAAGAAGGAAAATGCAGAGTGCGAGAACAGGGATTCCGGTAGATACCCAATGGCAAAATCGTTTACCGAAATGTAGAAGAAGCAGATCTCGAAGCAGCAGGAGCTCGAAGATGGAAGACGAGGACCGAGTGCACAGAGAGAGGAGAGAGAGAGAGAGAGAGGCGGCGAGCCTTGGGCACTATATCCCACCCGGTTTTGGGTTTCTGCCGGGTCGGGCAACAAAAAAAAACTATGCCTTGCCCAGGAAAAGAAAAAAAAGATCGAAACCGTCAAAAACAAAATCCATACTTTTTTTCAAAAGTGTATGGCGCAGAAATATTTCGGAATAAGATTAGAATTTCTTAATTAGTGTGTCTATTGTCTAAGTAAGGTTTAGGATTTTTCAAGTGTTTATTTTCACTTTTTACAAAATGTATGACATTTGGAAGAATATTTGTATAACATGACTCAAAATATATGGATTTTTTAATATTAATATTATTGAATAAGATTTAGGGCTTTTGATTAGGGTTAAAATTTAGGGTTTTCCAAATGCTTGTGTGTTTTTCTTTGTGTAGGTTTCTTTTTCTTCTGTCAGTTTGATGCATGTTTTTTTCTTCCTTCCCAACTTGACTTGACGTGATTCATTTTTTTTTATTCTTCAATTTTTCATTGCCCTAAGTTAATGGAGGTGCATGTGTAGACTTTGGGTGCACCCATCCAATCGATGGGTTGTTTTGAAGTCTGCCCATCTACTCACTTGTTGGGCTTTTTCTCAAAATATGAGTGTTGGGTAACTCATTTAATCATGCCTCAATATCATTTTATTTGTCTTGGGTTGTCACTTGCTTTTTTTTAATCACAAGGTTTCATATTGCTATGAAATGTAAAAAGAAATTCATATGACTAATTTTTAAGATGAAATTTGTTTGATAAACATACAAATAATTAGCTTCAATTCTTTTAAATTTTGTTAAAATGAGATTACTAAAAAATAGATTTGAAAGATTATGCAAAAAATGATTAAAATAATACATGTCAATTTAAAAATAAATAAAATTTTTAATATAAATATTTTTGAGTTATGATTAGAAAAATTAATTTGATGTTATTTAAAAAACTTCAATAAGGCTTTGATGAAAATTTAATAATAAAAATCATAATGAAATTTATTTTTAATTGATTAATTTTTTTGTATTGTTGTTGCTTTTTATTTATAAAAATTTATTATTGCCCTAAGATAGTAGCTGTGCAAGTATGATTTTAGGTTTTAGCAAACATGTAGGGGGTCATAACTAGTTTTGCTTTTGATGTCTGTGTATTGTTTTGTGGATGTGGACTTAACCAAAAAAGTTTAGGATTCAATGTTTAAAATGTTTTGAATTCAAGTTCAAAGAAAGAAAACAAATTAAGGAATACAAGCTTAGAGAGTACAAGTTTAGTAAAGCTTAGTACAAGCTTAGAGAATATTAGTTTAATATAAGCTTAGAGAGTGCAAGTTTAAAAAAAACAGACATGGATGGTACAAACTTAGACGAAAGATAAAAATGTTAGATCAAATGATTCATTTTTTCCCCATTGACTTTTTTTGAAAATTTGGAATTTTTTAAATGTTTGAAGAATATTTAGAAAATAAAATTTCATTCTTTCATAAGATTTAAGGTTTAGGGTGTAAGGTTCATGATGTTTTGATTTCATATTTCACATCTTCATTTTCCATCGAAGATGAAGATGGCGAATCAAAGAATGCATTTTAAAAATCTTTTTGATTTTGATGAGGCCTTGGATCATGTTCCATATTTGGAGGATATCTTGAACAATGCTTTTGAAGAAGTTTTAAATATGGATGAAGCATAAGTTTTGTCTTTTCAATTTTGATTCAAACATTGATATTGATGAAGAAGTTGTGGAGACCATGCATTTTGAAAAAGATGGAGAACAAGATGGAATTGTGGAAAATGCTCTCAACTCCAAGCCACCTTCATGTGGTAATGAGTCTTCTACCCCTTCAACTTTTGGACATAATGTTAAGTTGATTGAATTTACCATGGTATGTATTGACCTTATGATGAAATGTTTGGAGGATGACAAAACACTTTTATCATTGAAGTTGATCCCAAGTTCCACCTTAAATCACAAAGCCATGTACGTCCAATTGATAATGATTTTCTTGCCATTGTAAAATAGTGGATTAATCTCCAAAAAATCTTGATATTGACCTTGTTTTCTCATGGTTTAAAGTTGGATTGTAAAAAAAAACATGAAAAGACAAATACCTTGTTCAAAAGATTAGACAACTATCATACAAGTTGCCCATGTTTCAAATACCGATAAACATTTACCTCTTCATGCTACAATTAAAATAAGACAACATTCTTGGAGTATTGATCCTAAGTGTGGTGGCATCCCACAAACATTTGTTGCATCATTTCTCAAATGTTGCAATACATGTCAACAAAAATTAGTCTTTTGGGATGAAAAAATGAGAGTGCCACGCAACACCTTAGACAATGGACTCAATGAATTGTGCATTAAATATCCAGATTTGTTGTCATTTGAAGAGGATCAACACTTGGAAGAATATCCAAGTTACATATTACGGGTGTCATAGGGGTGAGAAAAAACACATCCGGAAGAAAGTTCCAATAAATGTGGAGGAGACAATTTCACATTGTAGATTAAGAACTTCGATAAAGTGTGATTGTGAGTTTATGAAAAAGTGGTTGTATCTAGATTGGGTACATAAGATGTGAATGGTGAACATTTTATAAGGAACAAAGGTTAAGAAATTACAATTTTTATTCACCCGGTACATAGTGGATAGGTTCCCAAATTTGAAAACGATTTATTCTTTTTACTTGTGCAACCAATGGTAATCATTTATGCTATGAAAAATTTAAAGTGAATGGTGAGTACATCTACCGTGGCCCTTGCATCCTTTTGAAAATAAGAGAAGATAAAATAAGGGGCTAATATTTTGGAATGTGTCACATACGGATTTTTTCTTATTCCAAAAGAAGTGGAGTTTTTATTATGCACCATTTGAGGAAAATGCAAGAATTATTATTATGTTGAACATAATTAAGAATTTATTATGTGCATAATGATTTTCATCAATTCTTGATATAATTTTGTTTTGTCATGTGATGTTTATTTGGAATCTATCTAATCAAATTGTTAATGTTCCAAATATAATGTATATTCATTACACAAGGATGAAGTACTCTTAACATGCAAAAACAAGAGAAGGTTATTTTTTATCAAGAGTATTCTCCTTTTCATGTTGACTTTTGAAAGTGTCCATGTGTCATTGGTATACAAGACAATTTCATGAGAAAAAATTGCAATCATGGGCATTAGATTTTACTTTGAAAACCAATCAATATATGACCTACCATTGTATGCAGCTATTGTTCCAAATCAATATGGTCAAGGAATGCCAATTTTTTACATGTTATGTTTAAGGACAAAAAATCAGGTCAAGAAGGATATGCAGTTGAAATTTGTTTTGAAATCATGTTTAAAGCGATTGAAAAAATTAGACCATTGAGCATTGTTATCAGCAAGCACCTCATAATTTTGCATGTCACCAAGGCGACGGTGAGTAGAAATCCTCATTGTTGGAAAGATGGAGTGATTGGGGGTGAACAAATCATCGCAAAAGTACTTTTGTGTCAATTCCATGCATTGAAGGCATGGACTGAAAACCTTCTCCCAAAAGTGCCACATGGTTGTCATCATGAAATTTGGCATCAATTACATATCTTAGTGTATTTTGATGATGAAAGTAGTTTTGATGAAAATGTTTTCAATTTTACCAATATGGAAGGTGTGGAAAGTGTCATATTGGTGAACAATTCTTTTAGAAAAACCCACCATTTCAATATTGGATTATGATGGGATGCAAACTGTTCACATGCCCAATTGATTTGCACCTCTTGAACTCCTCGTAATTAGACCAAACGACATAGTTGCATTCTAAATGGAAGGATTAGGTGGAAAAGCTTGAGGTTATGTCTCATGAATGTTTGGAATTTTGCTACATGGTATGTCATTGGGCCTAAAATATAATGAAAATATTTGGATATTCTACAAAGCAGCCCAACATGGGCACATTTTTGGAAAGTTCATCATTTGAACCAGATGATGAAGATGCTGCAAGGAGATTATTGCGGCAACATTTTACTATTCTAGCACTATGGGTGGCAGCAATTCGTGCTGCACCCTACTTCCTTAGCATGTGGACAAAGAAAAACTGGTAAGAAAGTTGAAACCATTTGCATGTAGATTATTACAAGAATAGGTGGTCAATTCCATTTAACGTTTTGTTGCATACACCTATTGTTCAATGAGCTCTCATGTGACATTAATTTCACAAGTAATAAATAGTGCGATGAAAGGTTTTTGAATATATTTTTTGGAAAACACCCATGTTGACATTTATGTGAATTACCATACTTGGTTGGAATATCTGGGTAGCAATTAGTGTCCATCCATTCAACTCAAGAAACTAAATGTAAGTTGAAGGAAATGGTTCAGGGTAAGATGGACTCGATCTGGGTGTGGATGCTAAAGCAAGTTCCATTACAATAATTATGGGGGCATTCAAATCAAAAGTGCTTTTTATATATCATGGAAACCTT
>Ga0209611_10002266_pt1 | contig 33708 bp, 27 predicted proteins | sample S1TSphgellanicum_3_FD_187693 | JGI IMG/M metagenome (GOLD analysis project Ga0209611, IMG submission 187693) | Host-associated microbial communities from peat moss isolated from Minnesota, USA - S1T2_Fc - Sphagnum magellanicum MG (SPAdes) (version 2) | ecosystem: Host-associated > Plants > Peat...
CTCTGGGGTATCACAAGCAAAAATAAAATAAAATAAAAATTTAAAATTTTGAGTCTTGAAACACTGGCTCACTGGTTGTTTGTTTGTGTGTGTGTGTTTGTTTTCCATGGGTACCCACAGGGTATCACAAGAGGAAAAAAAATTAATAAAAAAAAAGGAGGGGGGGGAGGGGGGGGGAGGTGGGGGAGCTTTAGAGGATTTGGGGCCCATACTTGGCTTGGCTCCACCCTTGGAGGCCCTTACTGTGGTAATTCCCAGGACCTTAGCTGGGCTTGACCCTACACTTAGGGACCTCTTGGAATATTCCTGTAAAGGAGGAAAAAAGAAGTCCTTTTCACATTTGGAGTGTAGTCAGACTGTGAAGGGCATCTTTTCTCTCTCTTCTCTCTCCCTCTCTCGTCTGCTGGAGACTGCGTCCAAGCGCATTCGCCAGCCAAACTGGGTTCAAACTTCAAAAGATCGTTGTTTTCCGCACTAAAGATAGAGTCTTATTAGCTTTCACCAACAGTTGAGACTCTGGTGAAGATGGGTTTGTGTCAGAAAGTAGTCATTTTTTTGAAGCTGTCTTCACGGTAGTTCAAGAAGAGAGTTTCATGAGAACCACGGTGGGGAGGGGGCGGGGGAGGGAACAGCTCAGTTTAGCTCAGCTCAGTGAGAGGAGGGGAAACAGAAAGGTGAAGACTTGGTAGAAGAAGAAGAAGAAGTGGGGAAAAGAGAAAAAGGAAAGAGATGGATAATAATATAGGTAGAGATCAAAGAAAGCACAAGAAATGAGGAAGATATTGTTTTGTTGTTGTTGTTGTTGTTGTAAGGGAGGAAGAAGGATTTGAGAGAGAGAGAGAGAGAGAGAGATTGGGTGGGGTGGGTCATTGGGTTGCTAGAGCTTTTCTCATGGGTGATTGGAAAGGATCAAGGGATGGAAGAAGCTCAAGTGAGAGAGCATGGAGTTTGTCACGCTATACTAGCGACACTGGCTTAACAACCTTGAAGAATGGGGGGGGGAGGTTGGAAGGACTAGTAGGGAGCAGCATGCCAGGATCATCATCAACAGCCAGGAAGAGATCAGAACAGTGGATGTGGAGCTGCTGTTGTCTCATGGGTGGCTTTCTTATGCTTCTGCTTCTGTTCACCTGCATAGGAGTAGTGCTCTGGCTTGTGTTCCGACCTCACTCTCCTGAGTTCTCCCTCCAAGCTCTCAACATCACATCTCTCACTGTATGTTGTTGTTTCAATCTTTTTTGTTTCCCTCCCTCCTTCCCTCCCTCCCTCCTCTACCCTAGTTTTGGATGTGTTGCAAGGTGGATGCACAAAAGGGGAAAAAAAAAATGGTTTTTGCAAAATTTGAGAATCAGTATTTTGTTAACAATTCTTACAACTATGGAACTTCACACAAATCATAAATGTGTATTGCATGCAACAATTGTTGATCTGCATGATTTTTCTTCTGGTGCAGAAAGGAAATTAGAATGCATCATCAGGACTTAGAAGAATCAGTTGATGAGCATTTTGGAAATTTACTGAGCAGCAGGAAAATTTTGATGAGCATTTCATTTTTGTAAGCAAGATGTGTGCTGTCAAGTGAATCTCCTGGTAAAACATGTCTGTCAATCACCGTTTGAAAATCCAAATGTAACTCTTCTTTTTTGTACTAGTCTTGTGTGGGTCATGACATTTTGTCTTTTGGGTTCTTGTCATCACAAAAAGACTGGGATTCATTTTGTCATGTCAGGATTTAAACTGTAAGATACCTAGAACGGTGGAAATTTGGTGGATTTGTGACTGAAATATAACCTACCCACAGGTGAAACAAATGGCACAATCGGGAAAGACTTTGAATTCATCATCTGCACTGTTGTCCATGAACTCAACGCTCGTGTTCTCTGCTGTGAATACAAACCAGTTCCGTGTCACCTATTCAGCCATGGTTGTGAATGCCACTTACCAAGATGTGGCAGTTGGTCACACTTTGGTGCCAGCTTTTGGGCAAGAAGCGCACAGCAATGTGTCAGTTCCAACGCTTCTGATCATGGACAAGGTCAGCCTTGTTCGACCCACTGGTGCTGATCTACTCGAAGATGCTACTAATGATCAATTCCCATTGTACCTCACAGGGCGAATGGACACTTGCGTTCACACTTTTGGGTTCAAAAGTCCCAGCATTCATGTATGTTGTGTTTGCACCTTACCCCAATTTGGTCTTTTGAATTCCCTTTGTGTTGTTGGATTGCTACTTGTGACACAAACTTTTGATGGTTTGTTTTTTGTTGGTTGAGATCTAGTTTCTGAAATTCTAATTCTGATTGTTGGGTGGACGGGCTTGCTTCATTGCGCAGATTGAATTGAGGTGTGTAATTGTCCTAAGATATCATGAGCTTAAACTTGCTAGCAAACAGTGCGGTACAAATGTTGTCCATTCATGACCCAGAATGCATGGGATCTGGCAAAGCACGCAAATTGGGCTTCACCTGATTATATATCCCAGAAGACTTATTTTTGTACATATCTGCTCAGATCTCTGTTTTTCAGGACAAGATGTGATTCAATGCAGGGACTTGGTGAAACTACTTCAATTCTTAAACCTGAAAAAAAAGTGAAAGTTGGGCTGTAGAATTGCAGGAATGTGATCTATTGGACAGCACACCACTGGACATTAGTGTTCATGACCATCTCCTATTATAGTTAGGCCTAATTGTGGGATGGATGCACACACCTATTGAGAGCTTTCCTTTAGATTTTCAGAAGCGGGTGGTGTCATAATTCTCAGCTTTTACTGAGCTTGTATACACATGGCTCAATCCAACTTCAATTCCAGAATGCACCTCGTAAGAGCATTTTTCACAAAAAGGATACATAGATGGATAGTGTGGTCCCTTTGAATCTGCAATTCAGCAACAATGTCAATTGTGGTGCATGCTCTAATATTTGCAGCATCAAGTTTTGATTTCATCATTGATTCTCTAGCTGAGTTTGAATCTCAGCAGATTATCATAGGCACTTGTAAAACGAACGGCTCAAGGAGCTGATGGATTGTTTGTTGTCAATCAAATTAGATTGTGAAAGCAATCAAATGCGAATTCCAAATGCCACTAATTCATGAAGTCAAATCAAATTCAAATGTTTGCTGCATCGATCACATGTACATCTATGGGTAATCACTACTACAATTTGGCCATTTAACATGGCTTTTCTCATGGATTTGTCATAGTTTTCTCATGGCTTGAAGAGTGCAAGCCCATGTCATAGTATTGGAAATCTGTTTTTATATACCATGAAAAATGTGTTAAAATAGTGTTTTAAAATGTATCATGCAATTATTTTGTTGTTCAATGGCGTAGACTAATGAATTTGTAATAAGTTTTAATGCATTTCTCATAGACTTGGGTTTCTTGAGTTGCTTCATACTACCAATGGCAATCAATTGACAAAAGATCAAAATATTAATATTATTTAAAAGTTACTTCAATAGATTATTTTTAAAAATAATTAGTTGCCATACATTGATAATTTAGGATCATATAGATAGTCCATGAAATCATTTCCACTTCCATTTATGGGGACCCATGTTGGTTACTTCCATTTTTGGTGCCCTTGATGGCCTTTCCAACATCCTCCATTGTTCTTCCTACCAATCTTCCCAACAATGCCTAGTTCAAAAAATATAAAGCATACAATATTTCTTTCCCTAGAGCTTGCAATGTCCCCTATGTATTTCTTAGTGCCCTTGGTGTCATTCAACATTGTATCCAAGGTCCTCGACCCTCAACCTCTTGGTACCCCATGTTGCCGTTAAAGAAAAAGTCATGTTTAACCTAATGCCCTTGGTGTTTTTAGCATGCATTTTTTTAACACCCTTACTTAATTGTGTGTTGGCATTCTATTGTTCTTTGTTAAATTCTCATCTTTTTGTTGTTCCTCATCTTTCATTATTCTTGGTGTTGTCTAGGTGTGTTTTTGTTGTTGACAAAGCTTAGGTCATCCTTGAACCAAAACATCTCACCAATCTAAATTTTTATTAAGGATGTCTAGATTTGGGAATGTTTGCTTAATCAACAACCAATATTTGGGATACCTTGGTCAAGCAATAACCATAACAATTTAAACGCTCAATTTTTTAATAGAAATGTTTGATCATTTCAATCTCCATTAATTCTAAAAAGGACCAAAGTTGAAGGGGGGAATATATTTTATTGATTCCAAAAGAAAAAAACATAATTAAAAGGAATTTTATTCACCCATTTCAAGGAAAGGGTGATAAGAAAAAGCAAAATAAAACATCCACCCCCAAGTCATGTGTGGAAGTGATATTAAAATATTGCTAGATATCATTTCTCACGAAACATCAAGGAATTTGATGTTTAAAATGAATTTATTAAGTTTAACTAATTTTATAAACATAAAAAATGATGTAGACATGTCAACTTTGATGAATATTTATTTTTAATGTTGAATTGAATATGTTTTTAATTTTGATTAAAAGGTGTGCATTAAAATATTGCAAAACAGTTTAAGTTGAAATTTAATTGTTTTATGATTTTATATTTGATTGTTGTAAATTTATTATGTTGATTTTAATTTAAAATATTATTATATTGAATAATAATTCCTTCCTATGGGTGTGGATAAATGGATGAACAAGAGTAATAACTTAATTAGAACAACATGAAGGCCTTGTATGACATGCTCACAAGGAGATGGGTCAAATTGGGGTCTATTTGACCTACAATTTGTTACAAACACAATATTGATGGTGAGGGATGCAATTGTAGGTTTGATAGTTTTTTTTATAATGTATATCGTGTGACCATATTTGGGCATATTCAATGCAACAACATTTCATTTACAACCATTGCCCATCATAGGGTTTTGGGTATCGGTGGAATTTGGATTTTGCTAGCTCGCTAAGTTTGACAATCCAACATAAATTGATATGTTTTGGTTTTGATTCAACACTTTTTGAAATGGCTAGAGTTGGTGCCATGCCAGATCACAATAGTGATGGTGCTATTTATGCATTCTTGGACAAGGTGTTCAATAGGTTTCCCATTTTAGTTGAAATCTTCAACAACCCAAGTATAAAATTCCATGAGGATTTCTAAGAGTTGTGTGAGAAAACATTGATTGATTGTTGCACAACTTTATGAGTCCATCATGAAGAAAATAAGTTAGTTAAACAAATGGTGTAAATAATGAAATGAAATTTGTGAAAGTATGGGTTTCAAAAGGGCCATACTAGAGATCAAGGGACTTGTAATTACCTTGGTTTAATCAATAAATTTCTTGTGCATCCTTTTCACCATAATTTTATTATTTGGTTGTAAGCTCAAGCTACTAGCTTCAATTCGACACTAAGTGATAACAATAATAAATTTGGGTGATCTAAACATGTGGCTTTATGCATGTGAATAGCAAGTAGTTTTGTTCCAACATGTAATGCCAATGGCTATAGAGAATGTGGAAATTGTTCAACATTGATATACATTACATTATGCCACTATTTGAGAAGGTGGTTATTAGTTTCCAATTTGAAGATTCAAGCTGGGAGATTATGTATAGTTACAACAAACAACATTGATTATGTTGGATGTGATTAGAAGGTGTGTTATTTTTCCCCTTACATTTTTTCAAGGTATTCATTATTGGCCCCTTTGTACTTTGTGGTGGTTTATTTGGTTTTCTTAAGCTTTTGCCAATGTTTTAAAAAAAAAAAAAATTAACCCAAAAAAAGTTCAATTCCTTTTCCTTGCTCCAAGAGATGTGAGTTCAAACCCTTGGTGTGAAATTATGGAAAAAATGTTGAAGGGAAAAGGGGCGGGGGAAGAAAGGGGGCAAAGGCAAATGGCAAGCCTTTTTAAGGGCCTTAATTCGTGTCTAATTTTTTTCTTTTACTTCTAAAAATTCCAAATCTGAATTTGAAAATTTGATTTTCCTTGCAAAAATTCCAAGTGAACAATATGAGCTAAAAGACATTGTAAGGACTGAAATCTTACATGTTTTTTGGCATTTTGGGCAAATTCCACCGCCATCTTATGGAAAGCAATTAGTGCCTCCACATTGCAAGCCTTTCAATTTTTCTTGCTCTCTTCATCTCGATGCTCTTTGCCTTCTTTGGCCTTCACCATCTTCTTTGATGCTAGCTTCTTTCAAGGTTGTTTCATTTTGGGTGTGAATGGTGCTACATCCTCCTCTTGGGTGTCTTGAAAAATGAAAACTTCCTCAATAATTGACTTCCTTTTCAATATAAGTTTCTCTACATTCTTCAACCCTTCTCCGTTTGGAAAAATAGAATCTAAGGTCAAGATTGGCATATTAACTTTCACAGTTACAAGCATTTGAAGCGGTGAGTTGAAAGGCTGAAATGCATAAGAACCTCCATTTGACATAACCTTTTGTTTAACACTCCAAGATCCTCTACATCCCAAGGAATTTTTTTGAAACTTCCTCCATGCCTCAAAACACAAGCACACAAACTCAACAAGGAAAGTGAAAGAAATGAAATGGAGAAGGAGAGAAAGGAGGAGGAGCTGTTTAGGGTTTTCTGGGATTGTACTCTGTGGATTCCATCAAAAAATAATATTTTAATGTTATGGCATTGACCCATCATATGCATGGCATTAAGGGTCAAGTTGGCTTTGAGAACTTAGTCCAATGGTAGAAATGAAGAAATGAACAAAGCATGATGGGTGTGAAATTTTTTAGCTTGACTGTTTGATCAGGTTCCTAGAATTTAATCCACTATTTGTGACAATGTGAGATCCTTGACACAAACCAAAATGAATTTCTAATTGATCAAGGGCAGCTTGTTTGGTTGAACAATAGACTTTCCATCCTGCTAATTTGCAGTGATCTTCATGGCCAAAAACAGCTATATGTCAATCAGGAGTTCCTCTTGCCCTACTCTTTTATTTTTGCCATAATCAAATGAAGACAAATATCTTATTGAAACATTTACATACAAAAAATAAACCTTGGGTCGATTGTTCTCCCTGAAGCTGAAGGTGCTGCATGATCCTACGTTTGTACAAGCCTAATGACACAGGAGCTGTAAACAGATCAATTTGCGATAGTTGCACTGTTTACAGATCTGGTGTGTTACTGAATTTATTGGACTATACAAAAAAGGTAAGAGCTTGATGACTCACACTGACAGTTGATTGGACTGAGATACCATGCAATACCCGTGGTCAACAGATGTGCATTTTTTGTTGAATGAGTATGAGATGCAGGGATGCTCCTGCTGGTTATTCGTCCTCGGCATCACTGACAACCTGGTGCGTGTCTGAGTAGAAGTCACTACCATGGCCATCAATCATCTTTGCTCTGTGCCCACAAACATTTTCAGGTCAGCAACTGCCAAAACAGGGATGCAACACTCAGGTGTTCTTTGAGATTGTTTGAAGGTTTTTGGAAACTGGGAAGTATGAATGACAACTTTCTATGTGCTGAATGAATCCCTGGCTCATGCATGACCTGGAAGATCATGGAAGCACTTCCTAAAATCCTCAGCATGACTTATAAACACTACTTGATGGTGAGTCCCCTCACAATTCCCTCAGTTCTGAGCTTGTAACTGGAATGAACGTGATAGGCTTACCGCTCAAGAATGAATTTTCCCTCCTTGTACTTCTGGCTCTTTTCATAGGCTGATTCCTGCCAAAGTCAATAAATTGGGTTAAACAGCTTCTGGGATGGCCTAATCACATGATACTGGCATCCAAAAGCTGATGGGTGTAAGTGAACAATACATATTTCCAGCCAACAAGCTGCTGGCAGCAATTGCAGTAGATGTCAGCCACAGTGTGCCTGCCACTGGTCATCATCCGATCCTCTTGAGGCCCCACTGATACATTCACCCTGCAATTCAATACAACTCCCATTTGTATGGGTAAGTCAATGCCTATGCCAGGCTCCAACCTTCTTCCAAAAGAGCAATACTGCAAAAAGGTGATTGGCATCAACCCATCAAGAATGTTCTGGCACTGGGTAATGCACAACTTCAACATTTTTCTTTTATCACATAATGTCAGCCAATTTCAAATGTCAATTATGTTCGACAATCACACGAGTATGGAAAAAGATACAAAAAAAATTGGGGAATATCATGAGAGTGCTTACACATTGTTGAAAAGGTAAGCCTTCCCGTGTCGGCAGTGGAAAGACTGAACAAGAGAAGGAAAAGAAACGAGAGGGCTAAATCAGACACACATTGATGGAAAAATAAAAATAAAAATCATGACCAGTATTTCCACCTCACACTATCACCTCAAACTTCACAATAGCACATCCCGAGTAAACCTCATGTAGCCTTGTGAAAAGCCTTGGACAGGATTCCAGAATGATATTACAAAAACCATAACGCAAATATGTGTGGCAGCGTCCAAGTTTACAGATATGTGATTGAAGATTCTGCACATGGTCTTGTGTGAATATTATTGCAAACGTCAAGGAATGATTCACAGAGAGCACATAGGACTAGACGCTTCCTTCAGCTCTTAAAAACAAGAGTTTGGAAAAGTCACACCAAGTCCAAAAGATTTCCAACTTGACCAACTCAGGAGTCAAAACAAGGGAAGACTGGCACGCAACAAGAGGAAACATAAAGAAAAACCACGACAAACTTGCACAAAGTGAGTGCTTGGTGACACTTGTGCACTGTTGGAAACTGGGCTAAGATAGAAACCAACTTGTTGACTACTATGCCACCCTACTGGACACGGAGGAGGGGCAGACATTCTGACAACAACACAGAGACAGAGGCAGCTTGAAAGGAGTGGGGGGACTGACAATAACAACAAACACAAGAGGCATGCAAGTGCACATAATCCTTCATTCCAGACATCCTATAAATTGGAGTCCACATGAACACTGAGCAATTGCTGATTGCCTGCCTTCAGTGTAAAATCTGCTGATACAAACTTCAAAGCTGCATAGATCCTCTGCTACAATTTATCAACTGCAAACAACTACTCTGCAAGTTTTGCTTCCAATGCTGGAGCCCAGCCAGGTGACTGACAGTGTGAGGATACAGTTCCCTCCTCCTGAGCTCCAGCAAAGGAGATGCTTCTGCCGTAGACTGTAGACCAGCGATTCATGGTCAAAAGCAGTTAATATTAAAGACAGCTTTTACCCATTCTAGTGGTCACTTTCATTCTTCTACAGTTTCAGGAAAGTTTCAGAATCAAGAAAACATGAAGCATGCTTGCTGTTTGGCAGTCCAACCCCACAAAACCCATCAACCCATGTTTCAGAGACAAACCAAGAAAACCAGAAGAGAATGAGAATAGTCACAGAAGGAAGGCCGAAAGGAAAGAAAAGCAGCAGAGGCATCACCTTTGACAGTAGCTCATCACAGTTGGCTAAATGGCTATGGCAATGCTTACAACTGTAGATTGGCCCATCTAGCTGTATCAAATATAGTCGCCCCATTTTTCTCTTCTCCTCACTGTCTATTGCAGCCGGTAATAATCCAATCTAATCTAACTCCTTTTCCACCGCAAGTTCAGCCTAGACTGAACACAACAATTCACTCATGGTTTTATGCTCCTTATCTGAAAGAAAAACTCTTTCCCACAACAGGTGCATCACCTGCCACAATTGCAACAGACCACTGTCTTAGGTAACAAATCAGCAAGCCTACTACAAAGGGGCCAGGTGGCTTGGCATAGACTCAAAGGAGAGGCCACAGGATTGTTCACACCCACAAATGCAGAACAAGAAAGATGTAAAAGCGGGTCAACAGTTACCAAACAAAAATCTCAAATCATGCAAATCACAAATAGAGCTTGTCTACTGCAATAAATCTCTTCACACATTGGAGAAGAGGGACAAACTCAACACACTAGATGCTCAACACAACCCACTCTGGTTGCTTTCAGATACACTTCTGTAGAGACCCTGGATAGGTATGCAACCGACGTGAAGGGCAGATGTGGGTCCCTAAGTGCAACAGGATGGACCCACATATGCCCTTCTTGTTGCCCATCCAGATGCATATCCAGATCACAAGTGGGTCATACGCAAGAGCAGAATCTGCATAGACATAGGGCTTCTTGAATCCACATGACGACAGCTTCTTCTACCCTAGCAAATCCCCTTTCTCTAAACTTCCCAATTTCCAATGTATGTCCAGAATCTGTCCCACCCCCAACTTTCAGGGACTGCGAAAAATTTAGAAAGAAAACTGGTTCTCGAAACAACCCACATGTCGAGGAGCAAACTATGGTCTGCTCTTGACATAAAAAAACAGTGGAGAAATGAAGAGAAAGAGCGAGATTTAGGGCTCCACGCACCTGAGGTAGCCATTCCCTGCTTGACTCCCGACTCCTGCCGCACCCACACAACCTCTCATACCTGCTCAGTTTGTGTATGTGTGTGGATGGGTCTCTATATCTCTTCTATTACTCTCCTTCTGCCTCTGTCTCTCTTCTAGTGGCCTATCTCTTGCCTCTCTTGTCTCTTCCGCTTCTCAAAAGCTGCTTGTCTCTGTGTTTCTGCGACTAACTCTTGTTGGATTGAAGCAAAGCAGTGGTTTTGGGAGATTGAGGAGCAGATTGGAAGGTGACCCAATTGCTTCCTGGGATGGAATGTGGGACCTCACAAGCTTTTACCTCTCCATGTTTGTACCAGATCTCACAAACACACAACAACCCAACATACAACAACCCAAGATAAGCACCACCACCAAAGAGAAAGAGAGAGAGAGAGAGAGAGAGAGAGAGCAACACAGTTCAAGACAGAAGAGAGCCAGGCTTCGTGTGTGTCTGAGAAGAGAGAGAGAGAGAGAGAGAAATGGAAGACGAGAGACGTAACCATCCATCGCCTCCCATCCTCTACGTACACATTCTGTATAATACACCATAAGATACGTACAAAAGTTCAGTATACGAAATAATTGTACGCACTAAGTACTCAACTCAGCATTCTCAAATACACCAAACCTTCCAAGAAACTTCGAAGGTGCATTAGAAGGGGAATTCACTTGAGCCAAATCCAATGACACTTTTGTTGAAATGAAAGAGCAACTTGAGTGGGAGAGAGGAGTTGAATCATAACCCATTGTAACCAGCTTCTCGTTAATGTGGTATGTGAGTTGAATCATGACCCATTGTAACCAGCTTCTCGTTAATGTGGTATGTGAGTTGAATCATGACCCATTGTAACCAGCTTCTTGTTAATGTTATGTGGCAGCACACCGTCAGACAAGAACTCTCCCCTCCCTACTTATATCATGTATCTTGTTGCCTTCTGAAGACCTTCTCTTGTACCTCCGTAATATTTTTTTTGCACATTCCTTGTTGCTCATTGGCTGAACCTCATAACTCATGCTCTTTTGTGTCCCATAATAAGGGGTAAGCTTGGTGCTCATGGACAGTTGGTTATGTCCATTAATCCACTCCAGGTGCTCCTTGCTTACTGTGAATAGTCTGTTATTTGGAAAGTGTGTCTTATGGACTTTACATATTCATTATGATGTAGTTTTTATAACTTTTATTGTACTTATTTGTTTGAATTTTACCATTGTTCAGTACCTAAATATTTTCAATGTTTGGGCTTCACATCCTTTGGGATTGGGCATACAGTTTTGGTGTTGGGGTAGAATTTGAAAACCGTCTTTCTGGTTATGGGATTTGCTCCTTTTTCTGATGAGTGTGGTGGAATTCCAAATAGTGTGGTAAGTGAGCATGCATGGTCTCAATGTTATGTTTGGTGGTGAATGGATGGCAATTATATATACTCTAGTACCTTGGCAGCTGCAACACTAATTATCTAATTTTTAGAAATGTTGAGAATTTTCACCCAATTTTCTCCTTTTTCCCAAACGGATCTTCAAAATAAACCAATTATTCAACAGAAATGTGTCAAAGCTGCCAAGGTACTGTTATGGTACTTTGGATCAGTTTTAATTGTCGGAGTTAGGTGACTCTGGAAGCTTCTAGAAGAAAGGAAGAGAGGTGAGAGATTTGTTTTTTGGAAAAGAGGAAGAGAGATCAGTGGTGGTGTAGAGTCTGCTACTAATAAGGGGAGAAGAGAAAAGGCTGTGAGGAGGCTAGAGATAGATAGATACTTGAATCATGGCAGAAGGGTGTGTGAAGAGGCAGCAGTAGGTACCCTACCTAGTTGGTTTTTGAGCTGGAGAGAAATTTTTTGGCAGTGGAATAGATCAATTATAGTGACAAGGTAGACCTGATCCTGGTGCACAGATGATGCTGACAATTTTTTTGGGGATTTTGATCAAGTAAAGAGTCTGTGATTGGCATGTATCACATAAATGGGTAAATGGGTCCTGCCTGACTTGATTTTTGGAATGTTGTGAGTGATTCTCTTGCACTGGATTGATGATCTCTGCAGAAAGCTCATGAGTTTGAAGCTCTGTATTTTCTGCTGCGTGTTTAATGTTTGCCTCTTATTATTATTATTATCATTATACATGCTGATGCAGATTCAATTCCTGAAGTGATGATCGTTTTGAGGGTTGTGCTCTAAGATGCATGATGATTTTTTCAGGAGGAAATGACATGATGCAGCAGTGAGTCCCAAGGATGTGATGATCGTGGGTGAATTGACATGTCTTAGAGTGAAAATGAGCTCAACTGATCAAGCACATTGATGATTCAGCTTGGCTGCCTCAAAGTGTGTATGTATCTCATGAAAATTGAGTCTCTGATAAATTTTTTGGTTTTTCTAACTAAATTCTTGACTAGAGTTTTTTATTATAAAAAGAATGAGAGATTGGGTGTTGACTCCCACCCTCCCAAGAATCCAAGAAATCAATCTTGTACTTATTAAGTTTAGAAATGAGTTAAGAACTACCTACTAATTTAATACAAAAACAAGAAGTTGGTGAAGTTGATGGTTCTCAGATACACTTGGTTCTTTCATTATTATTCCATCTGATGGTTCTTACAATATGCAATTAAACATCAAGGAAGACCTATTTCATCCTCCAATTGAATAGGGGCTCACTTTTGTAATGAGAGAGTTTCTAGTCTTTGGTTTCATGCTACATATTTTTCTGAGCAACTCAACATGATAAGAAGCTGTAGGTAGCTCTATGTAACACTAATGTGAAAATTAGTGGGAAGTTTTGTTGTCAAATGTTTTTGGCATTTTGTAAACAAGAGATGAATTCAAATGATAGAACGCCATTCCTGATCAAAGTACCAAATTGTTCAAGATTTTGATTTGCCTCAAAAAGGATGAAAAGTAATTTTTTTTGCGCGACTTTTTTTACATGGTCATGTTTTTAGATGATCCATTACTTATTCATTTCAACTCTTTTTTGGACCATTTTTTTCACATGACTCATATGCATACTTTTTATCTATCATCAAACTTTTAGAATAAATGGAGCATGACGTCTTAGTCCAAGTCTTCAAACACTTGCAATTTTGAAAGTTGGCAAAAATTCGAAAATTTAAATTTTTAATGGTGACAATTTTTTATTTATCATCCAAGTCTTTATTCTTTTTGAAATTGAAACATTTTTGGGATTTTGCATATCTTTTAAGTGCATTTGTGAGGGCTGATCCATTTTTTGGATTGGGATTGTTTTGGTCAAATGTTAACTTGTTTCACAACCTCTTACTAGTAAAAAAGAATCATGTTATAACATTATTGTTTTGAATAACCTCTCAACACGGAGTCAGACTTCAAAACTCTAGGCAAGGGTCTTATTTTAGTTTCCTTATAACCTTGATTAATGATTATAAAATTTTGTATCAACCTTATAGAGCTTTCAAGCTTCTCAAGTTATGTCCTTTGCATGTTTGTTTGATCTAATAAAATTAGGTTTAACATTTCACATCTTGATATTTAATTACATCATTTTTTTGTTAAATAAATTAATAAATTAAAAGAAACACCTAGTAAGGAAAAAAGAAGAGAAAAAAGAAAAGACAAAAGTCCAAACAAAAAACCATACCCAAAAATGCACAATGGGCAGCCCTAAAAGGAGAAAACACAAAACCTAGGACCTAAACCCATCCCTAGTAGCATGAAACAGTCATGCAAGGAGATGGGCGAAAAACCTTGGAAGGACACCAAGCTTAGAAGAGGTGTCTTTTGTTGTCACAATTGCCCATTGCAAGATAATGGCAGCTTGAACTTTTTAAAGAGCCACTAACACCCTATGCCTATAAAATGAACGTACAATTGAAAGAGAAAGACCTCTAGATCCTTTCACTAACTATGCCATGTTGACACATCAATGAAAAAAATCATCCGCTTGTTGATGTAAATATCTAAACATTTTTTTTGCTAGATGGATGAAATCATCTTCAAGGGGTGTTAATCGCAATGACACAATCTTTGCCTAAGCTGCAATTATCATAGTCATTCTTCAATAATAAGCAGTTCACAAAAAAAAATTCACACAAGCCAAAGTCAACAATGATTATGTTTGTCAAAGTGCAAGTACCATTTGATGTAAGCATAATAACCATTCATCATCGTGATGATTAAAGAGATGGCATTGAGAGAACATGTGTTTGTTCGCTCACAACATGGAACTCAACATCCTTAACCATGGCGACGAAAGAATCTTGAATTACATCATTTGTGATTTTGTGTTTTCCCCCATAAGCACAATGAAGTAGGTGTATACTATTAGATCTATGGTTTGATCGCATATGCATTGAGAAAGACCATGAGCCATGGGATGGGGAAGGCCCAATTTGGTGCATAGTGTTAAGGAGAAAATGTTAGAGGCCATCCTAAAAGATAAGATGATTGAACAGATGAAAAGCCAAGCACTTGAGCTTGGGCCTATACAAGATTTCAACTGAACACGATGACAATTTGAGAATAACTTTAAGATGATGCTGAAAGATGAATGTTCATGCATAGTCTTTGAGATGCTCTCCTAAAAACAATCCACTTTTCTCTCTAATAATAGTTGCTCAAATGATGGGATAAAAGTTTGAGCAATTGAAGATAAAAAATCACGAGCCACTTAAGCTTAGGGTGAAGGGCAGAACCACTCCTCTAAGTGCCAATTAATTACATGTTATGAAACAGAAGACTTCCATCTTGCTGGGAATCTAACCATACAAATCCTCCATGCATTCAGACACTAGGGACATACAGCACCCAAATTAAGCTCTTTTTGTTTGGACATCAAAAGCATCCAAACAAAGATTGAGACAACTCTCATTCAAGCTTTTGGGTAGGGCAAAATCCTGAAAGCATTCAGACATAGAGGGACAACAACCATTGAGGTGCTTGGCCAGTTTGCTAGATCAAATCCATGGAAAACAACATTGATTGCAGCTAAATGGTGCCCACACAACATCACCATCTTTCGTAGCCAACAGTAGCACCTTCTTTGTGAACATTTGTCTAAAAGCTCCTGGCAAATGTGTGTGTTTAGTTCCAAGCTGTGATTTTCGAAGGTCCTTCTGGAATACAAAACCCTTTTTATTGCTCAGCTTTGAAAAATGTGGCTCAACCCAATGGCTCTACATCTCCTGCCTTTTGAGCACTACTCTTTCAAATTTTAACAACTGGTTTCAGAATCGGAGAAGTATTAATTAGGGCATAATTGTCAAAACAAAATTGCAGTACTGTTGTAAATTACATAGTGGTCACAGCTAGTTCAAAATAGTGTGGATTCAAACTAACTCTCAAGGTGAAAACTTTGTTTGAGTCTGTCTTTCAGACGCTTCATGCAGTGGATGAACACTTAACACACACTGCTTCAACTTCAACATATTGGACCAACAGTTGCTCTACATTAACAAACTATTTGGACACAACTGGTCTCGGAAGGAATAATTCCACCTTTGTTCTCCTGAGGAAGCAGTCGTGATCTAGACTGAAGTTTTTCCCAAATCATTGGCATCATACCAAGTGCCACCAGATTCAGACAAAACTACAATCCTCCTGAACTCCTCTAGTGATGTTTCACCTGCAATGTCATATCAGAAGAAGACGAGACTCATAAATTTAAAAAATCCATTCTCTGTGCACAACTTTACTCACTACCAATTACCCAACACTTTATCTAAACCCTAAGTTCTTTGTTTCTTCTTCTTTCCAGCTGGAACTACACCATCATTTCCTGCCAATATCCGATACTTATCCTTGCGGGTGAAGTCGGTGCATTGAAAGCCTAAGGAATTGGCAAGCATCTTTTGGATGTAATTGGCAACTTCGTGGCTGGTTTTACCACCTGTACATGTCATCTCGATTGGCAGTTGCTCCAAGAATGTGACTTCATATGTCGGGGCTGGATTCATGAAGAAGAAAAAGGGATCCATACCTTTCCAACCCCGAGCTGTTGTCCCATGGAACATTTGTATTTTGATGTTCATGGTCACAGGTACAATGTGGTCTGCAAGCTCTGCAAACAGTGAACTGAATCTCAGAAGAAATGGCTCCCGACATGTTGTACCTTCAGGACACACTGCGAGATCGCCCTCATTCAAGAGGGTAGCCATTGTCACAGCATCCTTATTCCTGCATCGAGTGAGCCGAACTGTCCTAATAGGCGATAGCACTTCAGACAATCGACTAATGCTGTAAGTCACTGCTGATACCTGTCTTCCTGCTGCAATTGACAAGAAGATTGGGTCCAGAAGGGTGCGATGAGAGCACACAAACAGCACCCCACGCTGTCGTCCTCCATTGCTGCTGTCTCCAGGAGTAGTAGTAGCACTGCTACTATTACTACTACTATATGTTGGTGGAATTCCTTTCACTGTCACAGAAACACCAAGAAGCATTGCTACCAATGGTGCCAACCACAGGGGCACTCCAATTCCCACAAACACCCGGATCACTGCAAGTGTAAACCCTATGGGTGTCCATAAAAGAATGGCCAGTGACATGAGTGGCGTTGGCCGACACACCAACCTCCCATCATGAAAAATCAAGGGCTTCAAATACTCATTCTTTGGAACCCTCTTGACGGCCTCATTGCTGGGAACAATGTATGCTTCCTGCATCACATGAGCATGCAATTAGTTCTTCCCACTGTCAGCACACATGCCAGGAGATTACAGCACGAAACAATGCAATCACCAAAAACTTTGTCAAGGTTATAAAGCTTCATTATCAGTCATCATCTGGATTGAGTTCACTGGATTCTCTGATATCTTGAGGAATTAGCCATAGATCTTCATGCAGTTGTATACTTAAATTTCACATCTGGTTTCATGGTCACCAGGTTAAAGGAATTTCTGAAGAGAAAAACACTTGGGAGTTTGTACAAGCTGTTTATAAGACCATGGACAACTCTGATCGGTGTGTCACCAGTACTGATAAAAAGTATCATGTATTGAGCTTCTGACGGGTGTCTAGGGTTTCTGAAAGATGAGGAAGAGATCTAGTACTACAACTTGGGTAAGGCAGACAAGAAGGAACATGAAGATCAGAGCTTCTGATGGGTGCCTAGGGTTTCTGAAAGATGAGGAAGCTGAGAGAAGTACACTCAGGCAAGGCGGACAAGAAGGGACATGAAGATCAGAGCTTCTCGTGATGGGTGTCTAGGGTTTATTATCTTAGATGTGAAAGACTAGACACTCGGCAAAGCTGCAGGCAGATCACAAGCTGGGGTGTGATCTGAATTCATTCTTCTTCAACAAAAGGATTGAGAACAAACAAGCAAGCAAGCTTATGGTTACAAGCTGGCCTTGATACGTACTTTGCAGATTGACATGAAAGGGTAGTCGCTCTCTCTGTCTCCCAACCCAATGTCAGGAGTGTCGTCGGCGAAGAGATTCTTAACAGCAGAGCGTTTGTTCATTCCAACCAGCACACCGGAAGATTCAGCGGCCACAAAGCCAGTAGCGAAACCGCCACTGGTGGCTTGAATCTCCGTGCCCATGACAGCTTCCACATCCAGATATTCTTTCAGGAACGGCTCGACCATGATGCGAGGGTTTGCCGTCACGACGTACCGCCTACCGCAGGCCACGAACAAACTGTAGCTGCTGGAATGCATGTCCTCCAAGTAAAACTTGGGTAACACTCCTCGCGCAACCGATTCGATGGCCGACACTTTCAGACCCGCAAACGAGACGAAGATGAGGATCTTGATCCCCGCCGACTCAGAAACGAAGTTGTACACCAGCCATGCTAACGGCGACAGAAGCAGGAGAATGGCTGCTCTCAACGGACTTCCCGCCTCAAATGCGATGAGCATGAAGTAGGGGAAAGAGCTTCGTGATCTGAGCAGAGTTCCATCCAAGTCGGATACTATCGTTTGCGCTTCTCGCCCCACGTCCTTCCTGCAGTTGTTGATCACGTCAAATGGCAGCTTATCATGATGATCAGCTGCTGCTGCTGCTGCAGCTGGCCGCCGCCTCCGCCGCCGCCGTGCATGCTGCAGATCACCACCTGCATGATGATACTTGGAAAAAAAACCCATGTTCAACATCATGTTGCAACAGAACCACCGTCGTCAAAACATGACGGCAGATCCCGTTCTTCCAGCTCCAGCAGCCAGTTACCTCCTCTAGAGATCAGATTTGTGAACTTGGCTCCTGCACTCACTGTCGAGTATCAAGCATAAACTGGTGTGTTTGTGTGTGTGTGTGTGTTCTTGCCTGCAATACCCAATGTCCCAAATACTTCTTTGCTGATTCCTTAAAGCTTGCTAGAAGCTCATACTGTTTTGTACTGACTACATGAGCTCCAGCTTATAACCCCACGTGAATATGGTGCAAGAAAAAAAATCAAAACTCATCATCATCATCATCATCATCATCATCATATTCCTACCATTCTAATCTTTCTTCCTAAATTGTATAACAACCCCTTGAATAAAACAATATTGCAGAAAGCAAGCCAACTGCACTCCATGCATGACTCACGACACCCCCCTGATCCTTTCCAATATACTCCGTGTTTTAGACCTAGCAAAGCTTCAGCTTAAGACCACTTGATCCAGCAGCCAGCCAGCCAGCCAGCTAGCTAGCTTGCTTGCTTGCTTCCCTTAGTTAGTCTCCCCCAGCAGCTTGATACATCTGGCCTTTTCCCCAAAACTTTCTCCAAAACAAGAGTAAGCTGAGCTTCCTCAAAGAAGCTCTCTCTCTCTCTCTCTCTCTCTCTTCTACGTAAGTTTTTTCAGATTTGAAGTAGCAATGCTTAAAACATTAGCTCGAAGATCGTGGGTGGCATCTGTACTGCAACAGCAATGTCAGTGAATAAAAGCAAAAGCCAAGCCAAAGATGAAGTCCTAGCCAAATGGGATTTAAGGGGTGGGAGGGGGGGAGGCGGTTTTCAATGTTTGATTATCTTGTTAAGATAATCAATAATTAATGGTCAATAGTGTTCATAATGTGATCATAAAGTACTTAAGCTTTGAACAACCCTCAAGGTTCGAATATCCTGTTCAAATAACAAAATGTCGATGATGTGATTCTCTTAGTACTACTAAGCTTCGCTGAACACTCTCAAGGTAAGATTATGTTGTTCAAATAATCAAAAATTTGAAGTGTTGATAATGTGATCATAGAGAACTAAGCTTTGAACAACCTTCAAGGTTTGATCATCTTGTTCAAATTAATCGATAATTTAAAATGTTGATAATGTGATCGTTGAGTGCAAAGCTTTGAACTTTCTCAAGGTTTGATTATCTTGTTCAAATAATTGATAAATTAAAATGTTGATAATGTGATCGTTGAGTACTAAGCTTTGAACATTCTCAAGGTTCAATTATTTTGTTCAAATAATCGATACTTTAAAATGTTGATAATGCGATCATTATTGAGTACTAAGCTATGAACATTCTCAAGGTTAGATTATCTTTTTCAAATAATCAATATTTTAAAATGTTGATAATGGGATCATTGAGTACTAAAGTTTTGAACACCTTCAAGGTTCGATTATCTTGTTCAAATAATCAATATTTAAAATTTTGATAAATGTGATCATTGAGTACTAAGCTTTGAACACCCTCGAGGGTTTGATTATCTTGTTCAAATAATCAATAATTTAAAGTGTTGATAAATGTGATCATTGAGTACAAAGCTTTGAACACCCCCTCTCCCCTTGACCAAAACGATTTCTCCACTTATATATTTCATGATTGTTCAGTCAAGAAATACTGATCATCATCAAATTTTGAGAGGGTGATGAGAAAGGGACGACCTTTGACGTCTCGATGATTCAAAACTTTATTCTTAGAGCTAAGTTTTGAATAGTTGAAAGTCAAATTAAGGGGAGAGATGAGAGAGTTTCAAGGTTTGATTATCTTGTTGAAATAATCTATGATTTATAATGTTGATAATATTAACCCAAATGAAGCTTTGAACACTCCCCCCAATGATTCTTCCACTTATCTCATAAATTTATTCATTTCAGAAATACAGCCGAGGCACTTCAATGAGGGTGACAAAGGGAAGGCTATTGAATCATCAATGATTCAAAACGTTACTTCTGAATTTGAGTGAGTTTTGAATAGTCAAGAGTCTGCGTTTTGAATCATTGACAATTGAACAAACAACCAAATGATATGTTAACCATGGAAAGATTTCAGATTAGTGATTATTATTGAGATCTCAATAATCAATTATTGCACCAAGATAATCGAACCTTGAACTTCCGCCCTTTCTTAATTAATTAGCTCAAGCAATCCCAAGAAAAAAAAAAGAAAAAAGATCAGATGGGTTTCATTTCAGATTATTGATTGATGTCGATTTGAATCCAAATAGTTTCAAGTGTGTGCAATGCGTGTGCAGTTGATGAGATCGAGCTGCAGCAGCGGCGACATGTGCGCACTGCAAGCTCCAGTACCATTCATGTCGCACATGCAATTGCAATGTGGCGCACTGCACACTTCAACAAACAACACCAACAACAACAATGGCAGGTTGATGATTTCGCCACAGCTGCAGCAGCAGCAGCTCCAAAACTAGGGTTTTTGTTTTTGCCATTTTGTCAAGTAGGTGGAATGGCGATCATCCACACAAGAGGAGGCATGAGACAAACTTGGCTAAACGTCAGACTTTAAATTTATTATAAAAAAGAATAATTCTACCTAATTTTGGCGACCTCTAAGAACTCATTGTCTAAATATGGCGACATGTGAATTTTTTCCCTCAATAAATGGCGATTTTTTTTGTATTTTTCTATTGAAAAGAATTTGTACAATTTCACACTTGGTGTTTTTTTTTGGGGTCACCACTTTGCGAAAATTTGACAAAAGAAAATACATTGCTCCAAACCCTCCATCCCTCTCCCAAACCTCCAATAAAATGAAACTCCTTGTGATGGAGTTTTAAAGTTTGTTTGGGTTTTTCAAATTTTTTTTTGAAGATAATGGAAACCTAATCTTGTAACTTTTCCTACGAGGACCAAATGGAGCGCGAGAAAAGATAAAAACAACCTAACTCTAATTTCATACTAGAATATATTTGAGAAATGGAAAAATGGATGGTTTTCTTATGGTGCTTTACTACAAACAAACACACAAAAGGTGAACAACTTAATCTTTCAAGTTTTCATTGTACGATTGAGTTATATATCATTTGGTCATTTAAGTTTATGTTGTATGAGTAACATTGTGAATGATGTCAACTCCACAACAATAAAATTAGGGTTAATAATGCTAGAGCTTTTAGGATAGAATAATACGTAAGTCTTGTTGTTGTGATGGTGGTGGTGGTTTGTCAAAACTCTCAAAGGTTAGGGTTGTGTAATTTGGAGCATGCAAATAGGTGTTGTTTGCTTTGGAGTGATTATTTCTATCAAGGTAAGTACGTAAGTGGGTGGGTAAGGTTTTTCAAGGTGGATGACTTTTGAGGCTACAACATTCATTCATTCATTCATTCATTCGAGTAAAAACACAAAGGTAACATGAGTATATATTGTACTCTATTACAAAAAAAAAAAAAAACATGGTCCTGGTGTTTGGTGGCGAGATATCTGCCATAATAAAACCAAACCCCATGACCTTTCTATCTGGCACCCAGCAATGGGGGGAACCATGGGGAGTGTGAGTGTAGTAGTAGGGAGTTTAATAAGATGCGGTTGGTGGTCATGTTCAGGACCGTAGTCGTGGTGGTGGTGGTGGAGGTAGTCTTGTAGTGAGAGAGTTAAAGAGACAAAGTTGGCAGTCGAGTCTCGTCTCTAGAGAAGGCTTTTTCAGTTCACAACCCAGTCATTTATGAGTGGCTTTTTTTCGGTTCAGATTCAGTCATTATGAGTTTTTTTCGGCAATAGAGAGAGGTTGGTTTGTTTGGGGGAGTTTTTTTACCTTTAGAGAACAGCACTGACAAAAAAGGAGATTATATGCAAACTCTGACAATAGAGATATCCATAGAGTGACTCTTCTTTGACCCTCCTTTGGGGCCTTTCTTTCAGCCTCGAAGAAGCGCTGTTATTCGCAAAGTAATGAACTTTTCTTAAATCTACTTATATAAAATAACTGGTGTCTGCACATGCTTGATTCGGTAATTCGTGATTGGCTGCTGGAGCCCTCGCCCCCTCCGTGGGCCCTGCATCCTAGTATGGGTATAAAATGTTGAAACTCAGGATTGAATGTACACGGTTCAAAAATGTTTATTTCTAGCTGCAATACAGTCAGCAACGGGCAGTGAACAGTACTGATTGGTTGAATGCCATTAAGAAACACAAAAAAAGACAGTATGAAACTCAGTTTACCACCAAAATTGGCTCCTACTCTCTTACTCTGAGTTCGAGTCTGCTTGAGCTCTGTTTAAGCTGAGTGTACTATTTTCACTGTTTTTTCAGAAATCTCATTCCCTTTATGTCCAAAAATGCGGTTGTGGTGCTGTGTTTTCCTTACATTACAACGGATAACTTTAATAGCTCAGTTGAAATTTAACAATTTTTTTGTTCAAGCATCATACAATTGCTTTTCTAGACATTGTTTCCAAAAACATCGTTAGGATTTTTTTTTGAGCACGCACACAAATTTTTCCCCCACTTTGAGTTAAGTTCAAGCCCAGTTGAGTTCAATTATTTGTGTCAATATTATTTGAGCTTGAACTGCTTGATTGGCCCCCATCAAAACTCGCATTGCCCAAAAACTCCAACATGGAATGCTGGTCTGAGTTTTGAATCGATTCATCCACCCTGAAGGAGAGTAGAGGCCAAGTCATGGGTGGATACCCAGTTTGGTGGGTTAGAACTGGGTAACCAGTGCCCGCCCTAAAGGAACTTCAGGCCTTTGTCTATCAAACTAAGTTATTGGCACAACGCACTCAAGTAGCTACCACTAAATTTGGTGGGCAGAAAAACTTTGTTTGTGACCACCAATGCCACACTTTCAGTTTTGGTTGACAAACTGTAGCAAGTTGGACTATATATATATATAATTTTTTTAATTTTTAATTTTTTTTGTTGTTTATGTTAAAAAATTTACCCCAAAAACATTTTCTTAAAGAATTTTTTTTTATGTGAAGGAAAATGAAGCATCTTTTTGGAATATTCCATTTGTCAAAATGAAAATTCCAAAATGAAAAGAATTATTTGGCAGAGCTGAGAGAGCTGGTGAACCCTGCTATTCAACTTAAGGTAGGTACCTTGGATTTAGCAGAGGTTGTTTAACTCCCTAACTCCTGCAACTCCTACAGCCCCCACAAAAGCATTCACAGGAAAATAAACAAGGGGTGTGTCACACTGTGGGCTTGCCATTTACATTAATTAAAAAGTATCTTAAGGCAAAAGAAGAATTATGGAAACTCAAATACTTCACCATGCTAAAATATATTAATCTTCAAAAAATTAATCCTCTTAAACAAACCAAAATCCTTCAAGATATTATAACTCTATAACTAACCTCAAGTTTTAACACAAGCCAAAATATCATCTTTAAAAAATCCTCATATGAAAATAAACCTATTACCTAGGGGCCTATAAAAATCCCTTAACCTACTCTACTCTACAATGAATCTAAACACAATATCCTTCTTGCCTTGGTAAGCAAGGCCAATAAAAGTGTGTGCCACTCACAATGAAGAGATCTCAATGTTGTCAGGACAAATTTAACACACTGCAGTACTGGACTGCCCCATTCATTATCACTTTTAGGGAGCGCTCTTGGCAGCCCTTGGATTTGACCCATTTCTCTTAATAAAAAAAGCCAAACTATTCAAGCACAAGTTCAGCAGTTATTATTGTTGTAGTAGCCGTTGTGTTCTCATTAATTCAATGTAGTAGCACATTTCATGTTGAAGTCCTCTTATGGGGGTTGTTTTGGAGTTAGTTGTTTGTTCCTTCAGACTTTTGTTTTCTACTTTTTACTACTACCTTAACCTCCTAACAATCCATTGACCTTTTACTAGGTATATGCTTAGAGCATCTCCAGCCAGAGTCAGTATGTGGTGACCCTTTAAAAGTATTTCTCACATCCAAGTTTAGTTATTTATATTTTTCTCAACCTCCAGTGCACAAAAGTAAAGCTGAGACTGCCGAATGGGTGGGAGACTAGTAATAGCAAACTACCTGGACGAATCATAATGATTGACCAATCAGAAACAGGGAGCAGCAATCACATCATATTTATTACACTCTTCTCTGGCAGCTGTTACGCTTTGGCTGTGCCATTTTACCAGCCTCAACAAACTATGCAAAAATGTTGCGTCAAAACCAGAATGTGTTGACTTATTACCGCACATTACATTGCAATCGCAACAGCCTTAACGAGAGAAGCTACTGAGATGGAGCCCCGTTCTTGCTGACTAGACAAGGACTTTCCATTAGAGATCTGCAATTGCGGGCTAAAATCTGTGGGTTATTAATGTTGGGTATGTTGGGAACATTTCATGTGTCAGGAATTTTGTACAAAACTTTCGGGAACATATGATCTCACAAAAGTGGATGACAAATGTCACCTTTTGCACCTTCACAATGCTCTCTGCATTTGCCCAATGCTTGACTTGGAGAGTTGTGAGATGATTGTGGGCATAGCTGGATGAAACCAATGTAATAGAAAGTTGTTGTTGGGGCAAAATTTGTGCTCAGAACAACCTCATGAAAAAAAAAGACTCCAACATTTTAATTGCATTTATTTATCTATACTCACTTATTATTCCTTCTACCCACCTCCTAACCAACCTACCCATCCTTTTATAGGCTAGGTTACAAAGTAAAACTCAACATGAACCCCATTGATGTTCATTTGCAGCTTAATTATAACAAACTTCAAATGTTGATGCATTGGTGGTTGTAGATTTACTCTAGCCAAATAGAAAGAGAGATTGATGCACACATCTATTAAATGTCTTTTTTCATTGGGTCATTGTGATCATAGCTACACATGAATAAGTTGTGATCACAAGACCTTAATGAAAAGCCATTGGCATGGGCCCTATGACAACAATTGTTTTTTCATTGCATAGTTACAATGGGTTCAAAATATATAAATTTTACTTACACACATAGGTTCTAATTTTTAAAACGTGACAAATGTCACCCTTATGGTGATTCGCAACTCTTACATCTCTTAGTATCAAATAATCCCAAAAAGTCAAAACAAAGTTCAAATCCTAAAAATTAGGGGAAAATGGATTCAAAAATCAAAGAAGGCATCCTTGAACATGTAATCATTTATTTTTTAAATCATTGTTTCTTAGTTGTTTTTTTCTTCCTAAAAATCTTTAAGGCATTGGATTATTTTATTCTATTCACACACAAAATCTAAATATGGGTTTCATGCCCCATGATATTCCTTCATGTTTGGTGATCTTTGACTTCCCAACCAAAGATTGGTGCAACATTATTTCTATGTTTGTGGGGGTCCTTTTATGCAAAACCACCTTATACTTTACACCAAGTAGACTAAACACCTTGCCATATTAGAAAGTTCTAAGTTGTCACCTTTTTCATTGACATGAACAATCTTGCTAGGAGTTGTTAATGTCTTTTATATATTCGTTTCAATTTGTTTACTATATGACATATGAGAATTTTCCACGATTCAAGGCCAAGGCTAAGTCCCCTTATCAACATTTTAGTTAATAATGCATGTTTTGGCCTCTAGATTTAGCATTTAGGTCCCTTGATTTAGTTATTGGTAGTATAGTTGTGTCCCATGCAACCTTTGCCCTTGTTTGACTATTTGTTTTGCTCAAACCAAATAAAGTTGTGAACCAATTTTTAAATTTTTTAAAAAGTAAACAATGGCAAGTATGTGCACAATGCATTAATGTACCATACAAAAGCAATAAGAATCACCTAGTTGGTAACTAAAATCATCCCAACTATTGGTAGTTTTTTAAAACTCCATAATGTTAGCTTTCTTCTCACATTTTTAACATCTTGACATCCTTCTTTTGTGGCACGTTGTAATTGATCAAGAAACCAATGTATTTATTCTTGATTATTTATCAACCAAACCAACAATTTATTTTTACCCCAAGCCCATAACTTTTTGGATGCCCATATGACACAAGACTTATGTCAATTAACCTATCCTCTTGATGTTGATTGGAATGTTTGAGGAACTTGAAATGCCCTTTGCAAGTTGTTGGTAGTCATTTAAAAAAACATCATGTCATTGGTAAACATTTGATCTCAAATCTCCATGCCAATTGGTAAAAATAATATTTTTATTCCATATATTGAATATAAAATCATGTACCCCAATTCACTAAGGATGCCCTAAGGCACAGATAAAAACAAATAAGGTGCAATGGGGCATCCTTAGTGAATTACATAATTATCTTCTTCATTTTGACTTTCCTTTTATTTCTTCATTCACAAGAACAATAATTTCAACCTATTTTGTATAGAGATGTTGTCTAACATATTTTTCATAGATTCTTGACCAATGTCTAGTTGACTTTGTTATACACTTTCTCAAAATCAAGTAAAAACATAACTAAATCATAATCATTTTCATTAACCCATTCCACAACTTCAAAACCAAAAATACATTATCTAAGATAAACATGACTTTTACAAATCTTATTTGTGTAGCCTTATCCACAATGGCAAAAAAAATTTGAAGTCTATAAATTAAAACTTTTGATGTTATTTTATATGTGGATCCTAAGATGGATGTTAGCCTATAGTTAATAATGAATCCTTGATTTCTTAGCTTGGGTACGAATGTCTTTAGGTCAACATTGAATCTTTGTGTTATGAAAAACATTTGTAATGTTTTCCCCTACCTCCATTCATAGATCATACAAAAATCCACTTTTCAAGTCTTGTGTTTAGGAAAAACAAAGGTTACCTTGTGCATCTCACCTTCATTAAGCTCCTACAACAAGATTTTGTTTTGCTCATTTGTGACCATGAATAATACCTTCTTAAAACATTGTTGCCTAACTTGACATCATTTTGTACATCAAGGTCCATCATGTAAAGTTGATGATAAAAGGATTGTACACATTTTGTTATGTTCATTCTCTTTTTAAATACTTGCCCACCATGTAACAATTCCTTAATGATATTCTCTGGTCTTTGGCCATTATGAAACTCAAAACATTCTTATGAACACCTATCACCAATTTAGGTCCATTGAACCACTATTGCATTTTTGGTGAATTTTAGTTTATCCATTTTTATTTTTTCCAATGTCTTTTGGGCCCCATTAAACTAACCCAAAATTCAATTGTTGTGACCTTAGATTTGGGTTAGGCAAAGTTGGGCAAGTATGAATCCTACCAACACATCCAAGGTAATTTGATTATTTGAGTGTTTTTTTGAGAATGTCGGGGTTTAATGGGGTTATCATGAATTTTAATTGGTTTCAAGCTACAAAGATCTTTAAATTATCCAAGGTTGTTTTCTTTATCTTGATTCTTGGTTGTTTTAGTTTCAAAGTTCATTGGGTGATTCAATTTGTGAGTTGTGTTTTGTTCAAAAAAGTTTAATCATCACCTTTTGAATCCTAGTGGATAATTAAGCTTTTATGGGTTTAGGGTTTAGGATTCCTTAAAATATCCAAATTGGAAACAAATAATCAAATTTGTCAAATTCAACAAGTTTTGGACCTTGTTACAATTTCTAAATGATACCAATATGTAGTAGAATTAGGGCAAAAATGATTAAGGCTATGGATTAGTGGGGAAAAAAAAAGGATTTAAATTATCATATAATTGTCATTTAATGATGGCAAGTGAAAATTCAAGCATGTAGGATTAATCTTTGTCAACATAATGAAAACAATATGCATAAATAATGATGGAATGATAATTGTACTCATGGATTTTGTGATGAACAAAATCATTATTTAGTTTAAAATTAGGTTTACGAAGGAACAAGTACATGTTATATCTTATATTGTATTCCAATAGGGGTTCATAACTATATGAGATCTAGAAGGTGAAATATGGTGTGAATTATGTACTCTACTTTGCAATTGAGAGAGGTAATCAATGATCAAATTATGCAACCAATGTTAATGTCCAATGCTAGGAATTGAGAATCACGTGAAAATTGAAGTTTCATCATTTTCATAAATATCTTTATAGAGGTTTCGGGTCATAGTGAATGGTAGAGTCAACTTGTAACAAAATCACCAAAATATAAAAATTGCAAACATCCTTGAGGTTGTTCCACTTCAAATCCAAGGTGCACCTACTGTACTATTTTTCAATTGTGAGGGCATTAGGTCAAGGACAAATCCAAAGATGATTCACATGGTTGTTCCTTGTCCATTTATATAGCTTGAAGCCTTCAAAACATAAACACATTTGATGTCTTGGACTTGAAGATTTTCAGTCAAATTCAAATTGTGTAAAATTAGTGGATGCATGGGGGTGGGGTTTCAATGGAACTAGGTTCAATTTATAGGTTTAAGGAAAGGATAAATGGGTGGTCAAAGATTAAGTTTAAATGAAACCCTAAATTTGATGGTGAAAAGAAAGGTGAATCCTTTGTGGGAAAACATGAAAAAATGTCAAAATGGATGTTCCCCTTCTCTTTCCATTTACCATTGAGCTTTGGGACCTTCTTTCTTCTTGAAAAGGTTATTTATTTATTTATTTATTTTATTGGTTTATTAATTTGAGCTTTCAATAGTGATAATTTTCTTCCTATCTTTCATTTTTTTGTAAAGAAAAAATAATGATTAATTTTTAATAAATGAAAGTGAGGAAAGAAGAATGTTGATAGATAGATAATATTTCTTTGACATGGGTTATGGTGTAGGATTTTAAGTTAAAAGTTTTACTTTTAAAGAAAATCTTTAAAAAACCTTTTAAAGTTTTGTGGTATATATTTTGTTTGATTGAAATGCAAAGTTTGAAATTCAATGAATTAATATGTTTTGTAATAATTTTTTTAACAAGCTTAAACATGTTGGATTTGGATAATAAATGTGATTGTGTTGATGTTTTACGTGTATGGGGCCTATTGTTAGGGTTGAACATTTTGTCCAACAATTTCAATTTTTTTCTGAAATAAATGATAGACTAACATATGACGATAAGATTTTGAAAATGATAACATTTTTTGTTATTTATTAAGCATGACTCAAATCAAATTAATTGGAAAATTTAGGTGGAAATTGTGTTTATTTTAATGAAATGGGGGTTTTTTTTTGGTTTTTTTTTTCAACGTGTGCATTTCAATCTTTTTTGGGATACCTTACACATCAAACCTTTCAATTTGTTAAGAAATTGTTTACAATTTGTGATGTTTAAATTAACTATAGTTTAGTGTAATTATATATCCATGTGTGCTCAATGATTCCTTCATTAATATGAAATCGTTTACACACCCAAACTAATGTTAGTGGTATTCAATTATGATCATGTAATGTCATAACCGTGAGAACTTGAAGGCAAAACACTTCCATGCAAAAGTTGAAAAACATTCAACAACCCAAAAAGATGAAATAACCTTTTCTTTTTATGTTCCCTCCCAAATTTTGCATAAATAACATTAAAGCCTTGGACAAAATTTGACAATGGAAAAATAATGAACAAAATTTCAAAGAAAACAAATCACCTTGTACCACTACAACAAAAATGGCATTTCATGATTAGTCTTATACAACTACAAGTGGCTTAAGTGACTAAAAATGGCATAAACGATGGGTTTGATTTTATTACAAATGGCATAAGCAACTAGTCTATTAAAAAAGGACCAATTGGATAATGCCATTTTTGCATAATGTACAATCAATAAATCATAGAATGTAACAAGTTTTTATTAACATGGGTAAAAAAATTATAGTTTTTGATCATTCCCATGGTTGTGAAAGGGGTTTATTTGATATGCACCTTGAAGGACAACAAATCCTTAGTATAAGCATCTTCTAACTCTTATAACCAAGACCCCAAGTGAGAACATAAATTTCCATCAACAAAAATGTTAGCCCAATTGGTCACATGTGCTTCCAATTTCTCTTTGGTGTATTCAATTTTTTGCAATTGAGAATTAAAGGTTGAAAAAATATTTCATAGCAAAGCAAACGGAAATGAATTCGGAATAAGCTAATTTTAAAAAAAAGTTTAAACATTTTATCCTATATATTAAAGCTACAATGTCTGTCTGTCTGTGTGGGCAGTGCCTGGAAAATTCTTCCAGTCACTGCCCGTGATCCTCCTACTCCTCCTCCTCGCTGCTGCTGCGCGGATTCCTGACGAGATCTTTTCCAGGCACTGCCCGTGATTCTCCTCCTCCTCCTCGCTGCTGCTGCGCGGATTCCTGACGAGATCTCTCCGTAAATGTGTTTTTGCGGTGCGATTTGGAGTCCGTTGCACGGGACATTGGTGTCTTAATAGAGTGCGATTCAATGCGCTGTAGTCGTAGATCGATCAAGAGCAAGGACAAGGAGATAGAGTTGTGGCAATGCGTTTGGAGTTCTTGGCGGGGACAATGGAGTTTTGAAGAGTGCGATTGAATGTGCTGTAGATCGACAGCAAGAACATACACCGAGTTTTGGCAACGTTTTTTTCTCGGGTACCTTGCAAGACTGCTCTTCCGATCTAATTTCAAGGGCAGATGAGGTTTCTCTTCTTCTTCTTCTCCGCTGCTCATCTCTGTTTCTCTCCTCCTTCTTATCATCCCCTGTTCATTGTTTGTATGTCCATTGTCTTTATTTTTATTTGCAGTGCGAGCAAGAAATGGTATCAAAAGTGGGAAAGGTGGATTTTAGCATAACTTTGTCTAATGCATCAGTTTTCTGACAATCCTGATTGCACTATGGTTGAGCTTCAGCATTCAGTTGTAGAAATTCCATGTCTGATTGACCTAATTTTCAGCTGGAAAATTTTGCAACTCATTTCCCCTGGGGCTGCTTTCCAGTTTTCTGTGCAAATGAATCAGAAGAGTAAGGGAAAATGTTTGGGATCTATGGACAGGTTGAGGGGTATTACAGTCAGTTGGAGAAGCGGATCAAGCAACTTGAGCACTTGGGCACAGGAACAGCAGCAGCAGCACCACCACCACCACCACCACCATTGCTGGTGCAAAACCCTCCTCTATTGTCTGGAGCAGCAGCAGCAACTCTCCAAGGATCTGACAACAACAACAAACAGGTGGGTGGTGTTGCCTTTTTTTCCCGTTACTGCTGAAGTTTTCCACAGCCTCAATGCAAAGCTCATTCTTCCCATTCTCATCTATCCTTTTGTGCTCTCTTGCAAGCAGAAATTGAGCAAACCCAAGCATGTTCCTGAATTCAGGGACTACGTGGAATTATTTTTTTCCTACTTCATAAGAAACCCTGAGAAAACCACTGATTCTTGGATTTGTATATTTATTTCCTTCATAAGAAACCCCAAGGAAATTCTGCAGGAGGCTATGGTACGGTGTATAGAGTGAAAAGAAAAGGTGACGGTCAACTCTTTGCAATAAAATGTAACCTCCCTCCCTCTGTCCTTCCCTCCCTCTCTCCCTCTTGCGCCTGTTTTATGCGCATGAAGGAAGCTGCCGCTGCTGCTGCTGCACACATTCAAACCAATAGGAAGTGTTTTTTATCAAGTTTAACATGCAGTACTGTATTCCATTATTCTCTTTCTAACAAGCTACTGTTTTAGATTCCTCAGGTTCCCTCTCCTCTGCAGGTCCTTTGGAGAAGACAACTTTGAATTATGTCAACCATGAAATCCGAATGCTTCAAAGAGTTGGGTTGGTCTACTAACTTCAGTCAGCGAGACCGGCATGTTTTGACTTTTTTTTGAGAATGGTCAGTTCTGAGAGTGATATTTGAGAGCGCTCCAATCAAAGCTAGCTCTCAGGTTTTAGACAGGTACATCCTTAGCCTTTCTTTTTGTCACTGAAAACAGAATTTGTGAACTCCAAAACATGGCAACATAATTTGTGAAATCCCAACATGGCAACATAATTTGATCACAAAAAAACATACAAGAAACAAAGGGTATCAATCAGATGTCCTATCTTGGTTTATCACAAAATTAACAAGATGTAACAATCCTCACAGCACCCCTTTTTGAGAATGGTCTCAGGTTTTAGACAGGTACATCTTTACCCTTTCTTTTTGTCACTGAAAACAAAATTTGTGAACTCCAAAACATGGCAACATAATTTGTGAAATCCCAACATGGCAACATAATTTGTGAAACCCCAACATGTACTTCTGTAATATCATTTTCCCTCTTCTGTAATATGTATTGTCTCTTTTTGGGTCTACAAAATGAATAAAAGTCTATCAAAAATTGAACAAAAAAGAAATTAAACAAAAATTGTCTCTTTTCAGGTCTCCATAATGAATCCCTAGCACAAATAAAGATTGAGCTATTGACAACCTCAAAAGAGAGCATATCAATCAGGTATGCTATCTTGGTTTATCAAGATCAATGAAAACATAATTTGATCACAAAAACATACAAGAAACAAAGGGTATCAATCAAATGTCCCATCTTGGTTTATCACAAAATTAACAAGATGTAACAATCCTCACAGCACCCCTTTTTGAGAACGCTCCAATCAAAGCTAGCTCTCAGGTTTTAGACAGGTACATCCTTACCCTTTCTTTTTGTCACTGAAAACAAAATTTGTGAACTCCAAAACATGGCAACATAATTTGTGAAACCCCAACATGGCAACAGATTGTACTTCTATAATATCATTTTCCCTCTTCTGTAATATGTATTGTCTCTTTTTGGGTCTACAAAATGAATAAAAGTCTATCAAAAATTGAACAAAAAAGAAATTAAACAAAAATTGTCTCTTTTCAGGTCTCCATAATGAATCCCCAACACAAATAAAGATTGAGCTATTCACAACCTCATAAAAGAGCATATCAATCAGGTATGTTATCTTGGTTTATCAAGATCAATGAAAACATAATTTGATCACAAAAACATACAAGAAACAAAAATTAAAACAAAAATTAACGAGATGTAACAATCCTCACAGCACCCCAAATAAACGCTTTTTCTTTGGTGATGTAGCCAGGCAAATGAATGTTGCCGCCATGCGCGCTGCCAGGGCAACTCAGTCCACTGAACAATAGCAAGCAGCCAGGGAACGGGATGCCTCTGCCAGGCGTGCTGCCAGGGCAGCTCAGTCCGTTGAACAGCAGCAAGTAGCCAGGGAACAGGATGCCTCTGCCAGGCGTGTTGCTAGGGCAGCCCAGCCTGCTGAACAACAATAAGTAGTCAGGGAACAGGATACCTTTGTCAGGTGTGCTGCCAGGGCAGACCAGCTTGCTGAATAGCAGCAGGCAGTCAGGGAACGGGATGCTTCTACCAGGCAAGTAGCCAGGCGAGGGGCTCGCGCCCGGCAAGCTGGGAAGCAAGCCTTGCACATTGCGGATGAGGTGGAGGGGTTGGTGGTACACTCATTGGGTGCCATGTCACATAGGTGCACACACTGCAATGCACT
>Ga0209611_10002267_pt1 | contig 33706 bp, 28 predicted proteins | sample S1TSphgellanicum_3_FD_187693 | JGI IMG/M metagenome (GOLD analysis project Ga0209611, IMG submission 187693) | Host-associated microbial communities from peat moss isolated from Minnesota, USA - S1T2_Fc - Sphagnum magellanicum MG (SPAdes) (version 2) | ecosystem: Host-associated > Plants > Peat...
TTTTTTTTTTTTTTTTTTTTAATTTTTTAAAAAAAAAAAAAAAACCAACTGGGGTAGGTTACTTTTTCAAAGTTTTTTTTTTGGGGATCACACAGGTTATCAATATCAATATATATATAGAGTGTTGAGTAAGTTATCAAAAAACCTGGGTAATATCCATCGATTAAGTGCTTAAGGGTGGGTGGGTTTTCAAATAACTAGTTAATGTCGGATTCAAAAATTGTGGCTTTTTCATGTCAATGCGCAAGGGAAAGGTGTTAATTAGTAGATAGGTTTGAAAGAGAGAGGTTATTAAGTTCTAGTGATGAGAAATTTCAAGGAATTAGTATATTGGAGATTTTGCAAAAAAAAAAAATTGTTGTATACTCGTCTCAAGACAATTGATTTTGCATAGTCCTTCAAGTGGTTGTCCTTGAACAATTTCATTAACAATTTTTAAGATAAATATTTCATTTTTAATCTTAATTCTCTCATTTCTTTCCTAATAACTCCTTTTTTTTAACACCTAATTTTTCTAATAACTAGCTAAATTTTAATAATTATTTCATTCTTTTCCTATACCCACCAACATGGATATGAAAAAACAAATTAACATGTCTCTTTTCATGACACAATGCATCAAGATTTCATTTCTGATGACTTTTTTAAAAAAATCATTGCATTACAATACTTATCATTTAGTTATGGTAGTCAAACTTCTCATTGTTTATTTTAACTATTTTTTCCCCCCCCCATTGGGTTATCTTCTTCAAGTTAACTACAATTCTAAGTATGAACAAGTTTCCAATTGTTGTGATATTTTCTTAAAACATAACCAATTTGTAAATGACTATGTTCACATAAGATTTGGGTGTAAAGTGTGAAGTTCATGCACCTTTGCTAGCAACTATTAAAGTGTTGTTGTTTATAAATGTTTGTTAAAAAGATATTGGGCATGTTGAAATTGACTTGTCCAAAATGACAATTTGGTCAACTTGGACAAGGACAAAAATCGATGTATTTTGAACAACATTTTTCGTAAAATAGGTTACATTTTCTTGTAGATGGCTTGAACAATTTATTTGGACATTAGCCTTGCATACTTAATTACAAGTTGAAATAGTAATCAAAGAAGCAATGAAACGTCGACATGAATGAAAGTCATGTTTGTTATCAACTATTAAAAATTTCATCATCACAAACAAAGTGACACATTAAAGATCACCAAAAAATTTCTTGGTTAAATAGTCTCCTTCAATTTAAGCACATACATTTAATTCACAATCACATTTAAGAAGTCCTTTAAAAGGAAAACAAAGTCATAGACTGAGCAAAATTATAAGCTTAAAGTTAAATTAAAAATATTGTTGTTAGGAATTCTTGGACAATCCAAAACCTTATATGAAGATGTTATATTAATGATCACCAGTGCAGCATGTGCCAATGGCCAAAGTGCAAACCTGTTTCAAAATTCGGGAAACTCAACATATGAAAATTGTTTTGTCGGGTTTAGGATTTGAAGTTAAATTCTTAAACCCTAGACCTCATATCCAAAATTGAAGAGTGACTGCATTCTTCATTGATTTTTCTTTCCAAAGCTTGGTTTTTTGTAATTTATTTGAATTTTTAGTGACACAAATCATTTAAATTTTGATATTTCCCACATCCTAAGTCCAAAATTTACAAAATAAACTCCATTAAATCTTGTTCATTGAAATCTTTCCAATAGTACCAAAGGCACATCCCAATTCTTCATTCTTGAATTGAATCGTAGACCTTCAAATGTGACCATGTTCTCAATTGATTCTTCCTTCCAAAACGTGATTTTTGTGATTTGTTTGAATTTTGAGTGACAAAAATACTTAAAATTCAATATCTCCCCCATCCTAAGTCCAAATCTTATAAAATATATTCCATTAAATTTTACTTTTCAAGATATTTCCAACAACACCGAAAGTACATCCCAATTTTTTTGAAATTTTTAATTATGATTTATTTTACTTTTTAGTGAAAAAATTCAATATTAAAAAAAAAATTCACTGCAAATCCAAACATCATGAAATTAAGTTGATGCACCCTTCCTCATTGAAAGCTTTTCAAATATACCAAGAACATAATTTAAAACACCACAGTTTGGTGGATTTCATAATTACAAAACAAAACAAACTATCTTACTTCATAAATAAATGTCTAACAAATAACACTTTGTGTTAGCTCTTTTTGTTTTTTCAAATTGAATGTCTATTGTTTAAATAATTTTGATGCATGTGAAAAAGGTACTTTTGTGCTAACATTACCTTATAATTGTCATTCTACAACTAGTCTTTATTGATTATACTAGTTGTTTATGCCATTTGTAGTTGATTTGGACACATCGTTTATACCATTTGGGTTTCGTGCTATTTCGCTCTGCTAGTGACGAGAAGCCAACCTTTTTTCAATATTCTGTAAATTTGGGAATGTTTCAAGGAAACAAATACAAAGATCTAAGAGTTCAAATATTGCATACAACAATTTTAATTAGCAAATTGTTTGAGACTTCTATTCATTATGCAAGATCTTTTGTACGAAAGGGCAGTTAGTAGTAAGGAAATCCTCTATTCCAACTTTAGAGTTCCTTCTTGGCATATAATAACTTTCTTTGATGAATATGCAAGTGACATCAATATTCCATATTAATTGTCATATGTATATGTGGAATATATGTTGATAGAAATATAATAATGCATTGGTTATTATAATGTGATTGTTGTTGTCCTTATAGTTCCAAGTAACCATCACACAACATTATCAAAACATGTTGGAAACACATTTTTAATTTAGATTGGCAAAATGCTTATTTGAGGATTTGATAAATCATTTGTTGCTTCAAGGTTGGATGTAGTGATGTTATGCCTATGTTGCAATCTATGCATGTAATCTTTCTCCATGATGAAGGCATTCACAAAGCCACCAAGTTGCACATTGTTCCTTAATTTGTACAATTGAGTTGCGTTTGTTAGGTTCAATCCAAACATTGGTATCACAAGCTTTGTAGAACCTTTCTTAAACTTTGTGGCAAACACCCTTGAAGCCTTGCATCATGGTTTTCTCCATGTTGAACAACACTATCCCATTGCTATTACACCTGCTTTCAAACATCATAACCATATCCTTCTTTTGTAATGTTGTTACATCCTTTGTTGCCATCACAATACCACTATTATCTTGGGCACCAAACCCTAACAACCAACTTGCCTTCTTTGTGTTGGCCATATTGTAACATTGCTGACAACGCAAGGATTCAACCCATATGTAATGAATAAGCTCACATTCACAAGTTCTACAAATATTCAAAAGATTTTCACACCTGCTTCATCATGTAGATTAATAGCTTATCACAGCAAAAAGTAAAGCTTTGGTTGTAGAATCCAATCCACTCATATGATAATTGAAGCAATTGCATTGTTGCTACATAACTACTACAACAAATTTGTTCACAACAATGTCATGAGGACCAAACCTTAAATTGTTGGAAAGAGAACTATTAGAGTTCATTTTTGAAAAAGTAAAACTTTCAGCACTTGATTGTTTTTTCATTCCCCTTGTTGCTCAACTTATTGTTGGTAAAGACTATCTATTTACTTTCCATGTTTTCTATTCACCTAATACATATGGACTTTCCAAACTTGCAACAATGAAAATGAGGACCAAAGAAATAAACAAGTGATATGATAACAATGTGGTGTGAATTAAGGAATGGGATGTGTGTGGACTCAAAGAAAGTCATATGTTTTATAGATGGGAGGAGGAGTTTGAACCACATCCATTTACCTAAAGTCATGCTTTGGTCTATGAGCAATGTGCTAAGGCTCAATGTTGTTGTTGGAATGATTGGCAAAACATCCTTCTTCAAAAATGTTTTTCACTTCAATACCATGCCCTAGATTGCCCTAGGTTTGGTGACGAGCATTTCAACATCAATTTTTTTTTTCATGTTCTTTAGCTTTCTTGACATCCTTCAAAAGTTGTGTCTTGCACCTCCTGGGAACCTATCTAACAAAAAAGGAACCACACAACCACTCCACTTCCTTCTCTTTTTCTTTCGTTTTTCCTTGCCAAAAATCAGCATGGTGCAATGGTGCTTACATAAGCAAAGGTGGTATAAACAACCAAGAAAATAAAAACAGAAAAAAATGACCAAAAAAAATTTGCCCAAACTTTTGTCATTTTGGCACATAATTGTCAAATTTTGGTCATTTTGGCGCACAATTGTTGACCAAGAGAACATTTATAATTGTCATGGTCGATGACCATGGTGTAATTGTCTTAGTGACGAAAAAAGACCCTATACTTGGTTTACATAAACTAGTTCCAATTTATCATTGTCATTGGAATTTTCAGTTGTTTATCCACTTGTAATCGTATAAAATTAATTATAAAATGACATTTTTGGTGTAATGTAATTTTTATTTGCAAATTGCATTGATAGATGACTTACGAATGTATATTGCCATTTTGAATCCATTTCAAAATCTCAAATTTGACATGACTTGATTGATTTAAGGATTGTACAATCTTCTTAAGAAGGAAACAAATGCCCTTCAGTGAGAAAAAAAATCAAATATATGAAGGTTTTGAAAATTTAAAATATTGTATTGTGTGTGTTGGTAAGAGTATACAAACGATTCTCTATCTTTTAAGATATTTCAAAAGATATTGACATAGTCTATTTGCTCTTGAAAGGCATGAACAAAATTATTGACAAAGTTCAAAAAATAAAAAATAAAAACATCTCTCAATAGGTGGTCCGCCATTCACATTGTGAATGTCAAATTCTTCCACTATTCCACTATTGGATCTCCATCTTGTTCCTTGGAAATGAGAAAATAATGCACATCAACTTCCAAAGAAGGAAACCAAAACCCTTGAGATGTTCCTTGTGGTTGATGTCTCATAAATTTCATTCTATTACAATGACATACCTAGGAAAGATAACATGATTGAATGTCTATATGTCCTGAATCTAGGTAGGTAAGTAAGTAGGTACATAAATAATAAAAAAATATAAAAATATAAAAATAAAAATAACATGATTGAAGGTTTATATGTTTTGAATCTAAGTAGGTAGGTAAGAAGGTAGATAAGTAACAAAAAAAATATAAATGAATTTTAATAAATAGATACATATAGATTGTTTTTACATAGGTAAGGGGGGCCATAGTGAACCAGCACTCACCAATGCTCCATCCATTGGATGTCTATTATTACTCAATTGTGGATGAACCACATCTGCATTAATATTTGGTTTCACCTTGGTAACTAGTTCTTTCATATATAGGTAGATAGGTAGGAAAATAGGTAATTACGAAGTAAGTAGATGGATTATACATAGAGAAGGGCTGTTTTTAATACCTTTACCCACTAACAACCTACCAACTGAGCTAACCACCATGGTTAGTTACTACAGAACTGGAACCCAACAGAAAACCGTTTCCTCACCACTTACCATCCATCATCCTTCATGGTGCGCTGATGGGTGCTGGTTCACTGAAAAAAAAAGGAAAAGAAAATAAAAATTGTAAATCAAAGAACCTGCAATTCTCATGAAGGAACGGGCAAAGAACCGTCGGTTTATGAACTTCTGTTTTTAATGTTTTTGAGGACCATGGTTATATATATTGAGAGACCCTAAACCCTAAACCCATATATATATGTATATATATTGAGAGAGAGAGAATGGGTTCTCTGATTTTCAGAGACCTTCGGTTATGAGATCAAAGAACTGCCCTGATAACTGGTCTGGTCGGGGGTTGGTTTGATGCCATTTTCTTTCGGATACCTGGCACAACAGAACACTGGTTTCAGTTCTGACCTCCTCTTTCAATCTTTGATGTAAAAATGGTAATCACAAGATCTGCATTGATTCCAGTTAATCATATCTCAACTACACCACTTTAACTTACACTTGTTGGCAATGAATCATAACCCCATAGCCTACAACAAGCAAGCAGAAGAAGAAGAAGAAGAAGACCGCCACCACCACCGCATAGGGTAGACAAAGAGAAAGAACATATAAAGAAGGGTAAATGGATTGGGTCCAGAGTCCAGAGTCCAGACTCCCAACTTAGAGTTCCCTTAAACCCTAAAACCCCCTCCCCCCCCCCTCCTCCTCTTCCCTCTTCTTGATGAGTTTTTAACTAGACAATGATGACATTACTCTTCTGGAAACACGAAAGAAAGAGAGATGGGTACCTAGGGTATAGTTAGGTTGGTACTCACGTGCTGGTTTTGTTCATGTGTCATACTATAATAATGCCAAGCACCCAAGACACACACATTCACATGAAATGAAAAATGTTATGTACTTTGAAAACTGGCACAAGGACACCCAATACACACACACTCATATGAAACCTTCTGCATACACATACAGAGAGACACCCAATGCACACACTCTCACGTGAAACCTTCCAGATACACATACAGAGGGACACCCAATACACACACTCTCACATCAAACCTTCCAGACATACAGAGATGCCCAATACACTCACATGAAATGTTTCATACAGATACAGAGACACCCAATACACTCACATGAAACCTTCCCAGACACAAATACAGAGACACCCAATACACTCACACGAAATTATAGGCACCTTCCACACACACACACGCACACACACACACACACCCAATACACTCATGTGTCAAAAATTTAAATACCTTCTTCTTGTTAGTTTGAGGTCTGGGGTGGTAGATTATGTTCGTTTCTTGACCCTTGTTATATATGACATTATCTTCCAGTGAGAGTTTAATCTGCAGAATGAGAGTGAGAGTGGGAGAGAGAGAGGTAGCTTTCTCTTATTACTGTTGTAAATCTGTTGGGAAAATTTTGTGGAGCTTTTAGCTGCAAAAACCCAAGAGAGGAAATGCTCTGATTTGCGTTGCAGAGAGAGAGAGAGAGAGAGAGACACACACACACACACACACACATATCTCCTTAGTAGCTCTTTCTGGACTCTTTGTGGTAGAACTTGTGCATTTGAGTGTGTTGGGAGTTAAAGCAGTAACCAAACACCCATTGGGTTGATCAGTTGTTTTGTTGATGCTTTTGCAAGAAGAAATATTAGACTTACACTCTTTACATCAGTCCTCTTTCATTGTTGCCACATATTCAAAGCTTGGAAAAGAAGAGGAAAAAAGAGAAAGAGGTAGACCAGCTGCTGGAGGAGGAGGAGGAACTGCAGATTCTGGAGCTGAGGAAATTCTGGTTTGTTGCAGCTAGCTAGCTGGCTAGGAGTTGACAAGGTCCTGCAGCATGCATCAAGAAGTTTTGGTTTCTTGCACGTTGTGCAGCTGATGATCTCTGGCTTTGATTTCATAGCTGCTGATCTTCTTCCATCATCATTGAGCTGCAGATGATCAAGCTTTGGAGGAGCTGGAGGAGTTTGAAATCTTTGATAAACTCATGGTAAAATTTTGTTTAGACTGTGAGTCTACCAGAGTCTCCATGAAGACTGTGATGGGGTCCTGCAGATTTTCTGGAGCTGCAGCTGAGGAGGAAATTCTTCTATTTGCAAAACTTAGCTAGGATCAGTGCTTGACAGCCTGCATTGAGCAATCAAAAAAAATTTGGCTCCTTTGCACACATTACTGATATATCTCTGGCTTCTTAATTTCCACAGTTGCTCATGTGCCTGCTATATATGTGGCAGATGATGATGATGATGATCAAGCTGATTTGGAGGAGGAGTTTCAGATCAAAAAAAAAGGGGGGGATTTGTGACAGACAGACAATCAAGAGAGTCTCGGCCATGAAGAAGACTTGCTGATGAGGGCATTGAACTATGTCCATTCCCATGTCTTGTGCTTTTCCATGGGTCTTTTCCAAGGCTGCTTAGTTTTCATCATGAGATCATGAAGCTCAAGCAAGTCTAGAGTTCAGAAGCTGAACTTCCCTTGAGCACTGTTACATTGCCAGCTATGGAGAATGTTTTCATCGGTTCCTGCTCAAGAAGAGAAGGAGTTACTAAGAGAAAAGTCTAAGCTTTGAGTCTAAGCTTTCAGCTTCATGGTCAGAGGAAGAAGAAGCTTCAGAAGCTTCAGAAGCAGCTCAGAGTGATGGGTATCAATCTTCTCTAGCTCCATGAGCTTGATGAAGCAGCTCATGATCAGCATTGGAAGAAGAAGAACCACCACCCAGTTTGTTGTTACTGCTGCTTTTGCTCAGCTTCCTGGACAGTTGATGGCTCAGAGATCATGGAGCTTCATCAAGCTGCTGCTGCTGCTGATCCTACTGCTGCTACTGTTTCTTGTGGGCCGTCCAGCTGGAAGAAGAAACCACCTTCATGTTGTCATGGTTGTTACTGCAGCAGCTGCATCTGTGGTCAACGACAATGACGTAGCAGCATTATGGGCATTCAAGCAAGGAACTACATGGCAAGGAGCAGATCCATATCCAGATTGGGTGCAAGCAGGTCCTGACATGCAAGGACCATGTCACTGGACAGGAGTTTCCTGCAACAGCTTGGGGCAAGTCTCAGAAGTGAGTCTTCACCAACTGGGTCTTTCTGGCACCCTGTCTCCCAAGCTTTTCTCCATCACAACTCTGCAGCATCTGGATCTGAGCTCCAACTCCTTCACAGGAACAATCCCAACTGAAATCGGAAATCTAGTTGCATTGCAGTATTTGGATTTGAACTCGAACCAACTCTCTGGAGTTGTTCCTGTTTCCTTCTTTGCTTCAAACCTGTCTTCTTCTCTTCAGTACTTGGACTTGAGCTATAATCTGTTCTCTGGCCCGATTGCATCTGGTTTTGGCAACATGACAAGCTTGCAGAGTTTGGTTTTGAGCTACAACTCTTTCCAGGGTTCCATCCCAAGCAGTCTCCAGAGCTTAACCCAGCTGCAATTGCTGGACTTGAGCTTCAACTCCTTGTCAGGTCCTGTACTGCCTGCAAACATCTTCCAAGCTTTTGTGAAGCTCCAGTACTTGGATCTCAGTGGGAATTCTCTCACGGGAGATGTACCTGTGGTCAACAGGATGACACAGCTTGTTCACATGGACATGAGTGGGAATCTCTTCTCAGGACCCATCTCTCCTCTCTTTGCAAGCTTGTACAATTTGTCCTACTTGGATTTGAGCAACAATTCGTTCTCTGGCAACATACCCGACGAGATTTGGGGGATGCAATCACTGGTGGAGCTTGACCTCGGTGCGAATTCAGGTCTGACTGGTACCATCCCCAAGGAGATTGGCAACTTGGTGAATTTGCAGAATGTTTACCTGGGGAATTGTCATCTCACAGGCTCAATCCCTGACGAAATTTCCCAGCTGATCCAGTTGGAGAAACTCGACCTTGGTGGCAATTTCTTTTCAGGTTCTATCCCACCATCCATTGGGCGATTGAATAAGCTTGTCACACTCAATTTGCCAAGTGCACAGTTGAATGGCTCCATTCCCACATCTCTCGGCAATTGCACAAGCTTGCAGGTCAGTCTAGTATATATACAAACATACCCCCTTTCACCCCACACCAACTTTACAAAATGAACACCTTCCATAAACCAAAATTTGGCGATTTGTTAATCTCTTGCCTTAATTAATTATGTTTTCGTCATTGTATCACTGATTGTGCCTGCCTGCCTGCCTGCCTGCCTGTCTGCTGTTATTCTTTCCACCAAATTAGTGCAATTTGGATTTGTGGAAATTAGGGATAGTTTTCATTTGCTCCCACATTTTCAGGGATCAGTGTTCACTAGGCTTCAGTGTGTTCAGACCAGAACTGTGAGAATTCATTTTTCGGGAACTTTTACAGAACACGTTCGTGTTTTTAATTTGTTGCTGGTTTGAACTTTTTTGCCATAAGGAGGAGTAGAGCTATTATGTGATGAGCTGCTTGTTCCATCTGCTGTAATGCATTAAATTAGCTTCACTTTCTGGGTATTGCAATTTTATCATCTCATGGGTGTAAATTGGGCGGTTTGAGAAACTCCCCATAACTCTAACAATTGGGTGTTGATTTTTGAATTTGATTAATCCTCACTTGTTTATGTAAATTCACTCAATGTTGATAATTCTTTCAAAGGCTTAAACTTGAGAAAATTGCTCTTGTTTCCAGAGCTACTACCATGTTCATGAAAAAGCAAATTCGTTCCAGTTTTTGTTTTCTAAGTTATGATCCTTAGAAACAAGGTAGTGTTGGCATTCCAACTTGAGCCAGCCAGCTTTTTAAGAAGAAGTACTATTGACAAAGTGACAAGTGATGAAAAATTCAGTGTCTCTCTACTAATTAATGTTGGATTGTTTATCTGCTACAGGTACTGGATTTGGCATTCAACAGCCTAAGTGGTCCCATTCCTGATGAATTAAGTGGGCTTCACAGTGTGATCTCCTTCTCGGTTGAAGGCAATGCACTCTCGGGTGCTGTGCCTTCATGGTTTGGAAGCTGGCAAAACCTTTCAAGCCTCCTCTTGTCATCCAATGCGTTCAATGCTACCATTCCTCCTGAGCTGGGCAACTGCTCCAAGCTGCAGATCTTGGCGCTCGACGACAACCAGCTAACAGGGAACATCCCGGCATCCCTCTGCAATGCACCTTTGTTGGGCACACTGACATTGAACATGAACAACTTGTCTGGAACCATCAATGATGCTTTGTTGTGGTGTTCAAGTGTCTTGGAGATTGACCTTGCTGCCAATCAGTTCTTGGGTCCTGTGCCTGGGTATTTTGGGAATCTGCCTAGCTTGCTGCTGTTGTCACTTAGCAGCAATCAGTTCTCAGGAGTACTTCCAGATGAGCTTTGGAATTCAAGGACACTACTTGAGATTCGGCTGGACTCCAATCATCTGAGTGGGCAGTTGTCACCACTGTTGGGTAATGTGTCAAGCTTGCAGTATCTCATTCTTGATAACAACCAGTTTGTGGGTTCAATTCCACCTGAGATTGGAAAGCTTCGAGCCCTCACCGTGTTGTCAACTTTTGGGAACAATTTCAGCGGTGAGATCCCTCTTGAGCTTTGTAACTGTGTGCAGATCACAAGCCTGAACTTAGGGAGTAATGCACTTGAAGGCACAATCCCGCCCCAAATTGGTCAACTCATTAACCTTCAATACCTTGTGTTGTCACACAACAAGCTTGTTGGGAAGATCCCGAGTGAGATTTGTTCAGATTTCCAAGTGATCAACATACCTGTCTCCAGCTTTATTCAGCACCATGGCACTCTTGACCTCTCTTGGAACCAGCTGAATGGCAGCATTCCACAGGAAATTGGCAACTGCACAGTCTTGGTTGAATTGTTACTGGCAGGAAACAACCTCGAGGGCTTGATACCACTGGATCTCATGAGGCTCAGTAATCTCACAACACTTGACTTGTCATGCAATTTGTTGTCTGGTGAGATACCCACTCTCCTTGGCGAGTTGCATAACCTCCAGGGCTTGAACCTGGCATTCAATGCGCTTACGGGCTCAATTCCAGCTGAGTTTGGTTGCATCACCAGTCTCGTGCAGTTCAATGTGACAGGGAACCAGCTCTCCGGGCCAATTCCTGATCAACTTGGAAACCTCACAAGCCTGACGCACCTGGATGTCAGCAACAACCGGTTGACGGGAAACCTCTCTCCATCTCTTGCCAATATGGTGTCAATAGTCGGGCTGAATCTTGAATTCAATGAGTTCACTGGCTCCATTGCTGGGCTGTTGTCACAAAGCTGGGTGTGGCACCAGGTTCAATCACTGAACCTGAGCCATAATTCTTTCTCAGGTGCCATCCCAAGCTCAATAGGCAACTTGACAGGTCTCTCCTTCTTGGACCTGAGCAGCAACTGTTTATCAGGATGTATCCCAGCTGACATTACGCAGCTCGCGCAGCTCATTTACTTGGACCTTTCCAACAATAGCCTGATGGGCACCTTCCCTGCAAGCTTGTGTACTCTTCCAAACCTTGAGCTCCTCAACCTTTCAAGAAACGCCATCACAAGTCCCATCATACCTGATGTAGGAGTCTGTTCCAAGCTGTGCCCAGCTCATCAACCCAGCACTGTGCAGGATGATGATGATGATGATCAATGTAGCATGATGAGCTTCATGATCATCCCGATGACAATGCAGCAACATGGCAACAAAATCTCAATGAGACGAGTGAAAGCGATCATCGGGATGTCTGTGTGCACTGGAGCTTTCATCCTGCTTCTCCTCTTCCTCATGACCTTGCGCTACTACTATCATTGGATTCGAGGAAACCCCAACAAAGACCCTGAGTCAAAGATGAAGCTGAACTCATTTGCTGAAGTTGCAGATGGGCTGATGATGATGTCAAGCTCCACAGGCACAACAAGCTCAGGTGGCAAGGAGCAGCTACTGATGATGAGCACACCGCCTATGTTTGAAGAGCGTCCTCTGCTCAAGCTCTCCCTTTCCCAAGTCTTGCAGGTACATACATATTAATAAGGTTTTGAATTTTTCAAGGTTTTTTTCTTTTGAGGATCTCATTTAAAACTTGATGAGTAAGAGAAGTGCAATTGACTGTTGGTGGTGACCTCTGAAAAAAAATTGATGATGCCAGCAGTTGTGGTTTCTCTTTGCTCACAGGCGACCAACAAGTTCTGTAAGACGAATGTAATAGGTGATGGTGGCTTTGGCACAGTATACAAAGCCACACTTCCTGATGGGAGGACAGTGGCAATCAAAAAGCTGGGAGCTTCAACAACACAAGGAAACAGGGAGTTTTTAGCAGAGATGGAAACCCTAGGCAAAGTGCAGCACCCGAATTTGGTCCCATTGCTTGGCTATTGTGCATTGGGAGAAGAGAAGATCCTTGTGTATGAGTACATGGCAAATGGGAGTCTTGACATATGGCTACGATCCCATAGCCATGCTCACCAAACGTTGGACTGGAGCAAGAGATTGAGGATTGCAATGGGCTCGGCGAGGGGACTTGCATTCCTACACCATGGATTTGTGCCACATATTATCCACCGAGATATCAAGGCAAGCAACATCTTGTTGGACACAGAATTCGAACCACGAGTGGCAGATTTCGGGCTGGCGAGGTTGATCAGTGCATATGACACACATGTGAGCACAGATATCGCGGGCACATTTGGCTATATTCCTCCAGAATATGGCCATTGTTGGCGATCCACCACACGCGGTGACGTGTACAGCTTCGGAGTGATACTACTGGAGTTGGTGACTGGCAAGGAACCAACTGGGATCGAATTCAAGGACATCGAGGGTGGCAATTTGGTTGGATGGGTACGCCAAATGTTGAAACAAGGGCATGCACCCCAAGTCTTGGACCCAGATATCATCATCATCTCCTCCTCCTGCAGCAGCAGGGCAAGTCTACAGAATCTTCAAAACCAAATGCTGAAGTTGCTACACATTGCCACTCTGTGTACAGCTGAAGAGCCTGCCAGACGGCCTACAATGCAACAAGTTGTCACTCTTCTTAAGGAAATTGATGCTGCTGCTGCTGCTGCTGCTGCTGCCACCTCCACTGCCGCCGCTACTGCACCGAGTTCTCCCAGCATCAGCAACCGCTAGTGTGAATATACTTCACCCCTCATCTAATCACACCATACTATTGAGTCTGACTATCTATTTTTACACTGAATTTTTAGGGTTAATTGGCCAGTGATTTCTTTTGCAAAGTGTAAAGTAGTAGCCAGAGATTATGATGATGATGATGATAATCAAGTTATGATGATGTTATGATGATGATGATGATGATGAGCTTGCAATCCAGTTTGTAGATGAAATATCATATTTGCTGTTCAATTCAACTCTTATTATGGCAACAAAAAATGAGCTTTTTTGATGTGAGGATTAAATCAGTGTTGAAAGGCTCTGCCATTAAACAAAGCAGCAGCAGCAGCATTTGGAGGAAAGATTTTGATTAATTTGATGAGGGGCTTGGTTTCTGTATTGTGCAGGAAAGTTACAATAAGCGGGTCATGGTGGTGATCTACCATATCATACTACTACGATGTAACATATGTCATACAAATCATGCTTCCTCATCTGTTGGGGCAGCGGATCTGCTGTTGAGAGAGGAGCTGCAAATCAAGCCACCAAGACCAGCGTTGTGTGCTTTGTCTTCATTACCATTAGAAGGATTTTTACTTTTTTTTGCATTTATGCAATTAGAAAATGCATGGTCCTTGAATTTGCACACTTTGTAAGTTGATCATCTTTTTTGGTTTCGCAGTGTAATATTTGGAGACTTGCTTTGTTGAACAAATGTAATCTCGGGTGTGTAGGGTAGGTAACTCTGCTACAAGTCAGTAGTTATTGGAACAACAATGGGCTGCTTCAACATGATATGCATTTTGGTAATCAGCAAATTTATGATTTAAAATTCCAAGCACAATTACAGGATTTGGGTGGGGCGGGGGGCGGGGCTCTGCCACATGCATTATATCCAAGAAACACTAAATTATAATTACAAAACATGAATGTCAAAAACCCTTGATGATAGCTATGATAAAGAACATGAAAAGTGAAAGTTGCGTTGCTATGAAATCTCTTGCAGCCCACCCACCAGGGTCAAACTTCACAGTCCATCTACTTTCCATCTTCATACATCTTGCTCAATTTGGAGATAATTTTGAAATTACAAAAGAATCACAGCCATCTAAATTTTGTTTCAAATAGACATGAACTCCTGCAAGTTGTTATAATGCTGAAAGAAAAAAGAAATCCAGTTTCTCTTCATCATTCCCCCCTACTCGATTGCAGTTTAGAGTGTGAGCAGGATTTGTGTTGGGCAAGTTGGCGTTCAGTCAAACTTCTCTCTTATATAATGCTTGGAAGAGGAAGGAGGGACATAAAGAAAGAAAAGAGTCAAAGAGAGTGGACACTCTGACCTTCATCTTGCAATTTTGAATTTCCCGCATTGAAGAATCGATTGACTATGTACAGGTGAAGTTGGGCTCCTCCATGGTGTAGTAGAGTGATATTTTGATGGGGTATTTTGACACCAGGCAGTGAAAGCAAGAGCTAAGTGTTGGCACTCCTTGAGACATTGATGCTGGGGACCAGCAGCTTGCCTGTCACCCCATAAAGGTCTATGGAGTATTGCACCAGCCGGTCTCGCACATCTGGTAGACGAATGCAACCCCCGCACAACAGAAACTGGAAGTTACCATTGAGGGTTTTCCTCACAAAGAACTCTCCCACCTTCCCACATGCTCGGCATGCATGCCTGTAATACAATGACCGCCACTGGCAGACAGAAGTTTCATCAACTCTCAGACTTACAGAATGTCAGTTATTCCACCAACTAGGGTGGTCAATCTGGACCCTTACAGCCCATTCAAAGGCTTTCAGGTGTGAAAAAAAACTATTGGAACATGTACAGATAAGGACCATATGAACAGAAAAGAAAGTAAGATAAGATGGTGAATGTCATTCACATCTGGAGTTTCTGTATTTTCCACACATTGTCAATCATGATTTCATGAATGGAACTTAAAACAATTTCAAAACCATGTGTCTGTATTTTCCACACACATTGTCAATCATGATTTCATGCATGGAACTTGAACAATTTCAAAACCATGTGTCTGTCTTTAGAGAGACCTTAACAGTTCAACACAAGCAGCAGTGTTCATTGCAGTTACATACTGGAAAAGCAGGAGGAGTCCCTCGAGGATGCCGGGGCAAAGACCATCCTTTGCGGTAGCATTCCTCCTTAAATGCTGGTTCACACAACCTTGCCCATGACCTACACACCTGCAGGCAGGACATGCAATCATGGTAAGCAAGAAACTGTTTCCTACTTAACACACGGAAAATAACAGATCACTTTTCTAGATAGAGACAACAGGTACAGCATTGCCTTTGGTGGATATCATGCTACTTGCCCTTCAGTTGACATTTTTTACAGTGGAACAATCTGTTGACAGTGTTCAACAATTGTCTGTTTCTGCCTGATGGAGATCTGTTTATCTTGTTCCACATCTGGCTTTTTTCAAACTACAAGTAACAAATCAAACAAAGATAAAAAGGTTAATACCCGGGCAGCCTGAAGAAGAATGGCTGGAGGTAGTTTCTCAAGAATACTTTGAAGCAAGTCTTCTTCCCCCCACTCAGTCAGTCGTTGCAGGGCAGGCCTACACAGCTGCTTGCTAGATGGAGAAACTGCCATTGTACTACCATCTAAACAAGGTGTCCAAGGGTTTTAGTTTGAAGCTCCTTCAGAAAGCAAACAATAAAATCAAGAGAATCTTATGCTGATCAATACACGCAAGAAGAAGACAACTTGCTACCGTTTTGCACCCACAAATACTTGTGCAACGCAATGTGAGAAACTGGGGAAATCAGTAGCATGTTTTCCCCGGTTTTTGGCTGGCATCTCCAACCACTGACAATGTGCAAAGGCGACAGTCCAGTTGGAAAACTGATTTGTTTCTTAATCCTTTGCCTTATGCAGAACTTGTGCAAGAGGGACATTCTTTTAAAACCTAAGCAGCCTGTGAAGAAGCACTTGCCTTCTACAAAACTGAAATAGAATTTAGTAGGACTTGTCAATTCCTCCAAACATTGCTAAATTATACATTAAATTATTATGGATAATTGATTAATGATCCATCCCTCTTTGCCTCTCTGAATGCACAATAGTGCAAGGCAGATACCTTGAATTTCAAAAGTGGAATCCCTTCCACAGCCTCTCCCTCTCTTGTCATCAGCAAGATCACCCAACATCTTGGAGTAAGAGCCACCCATCCATGGCGTGCCTTTATACAACCAGCAAATGTGCTTACGCTTGCGTTTGAATTCAGAAACTCTGTGTCTGGCACTGCTAGCTCTCCTTGCTGTCCGACAACTCAGCAGTGAGGCTGATTGTTTCTCAAGCAAGCGAGCACTTTTCCTACGAGGCTGTGGCTGGGAGGAGCCTCCACTTACTCCTTTTTGAGCTTCCCTCTCTGGTTTTGCTGAACGTCATTAGTTGCCATACTACCAATACATTCAACCACAATGAATCTCTTGCTAACACATTTATGTGTAAGAATTCTGCAGATGCACATGGTGATCTGTATCATTTTTGGATTGGGTTTTGCATCCTTAATTACCTGAGGGATAGAGAGATTTCACAGAGACCAGTAGAGATCTCTTGTTCCCTTTTGATCTCGTACGTAACCAGTATTGTGGGCCTCCACGAGTGCACCGCAGAAGAGCTGCTCTTTTCTCGAACAGCCGGGCACTTTTTCTCAATGCTGGCACATTTGGTACCACTGTATTGCTTACAGTCCTCATACTGGCACCATCGGTCCTTCGATTTTCCTTGAAAATGTTGTAAAGTGAGTTGACAGAAACTATGATCTTGGCACGAGTCCTATTGCCACTTCTTGCTCTTAACCAATACTTGGAATGGCCAACATTCAATCTTGGAGGAACCATTGTAAACTACTGTGTGCAAGATCAGATTTTTCAACCAATTCTCTCAAGCTACAAAACCAAAGTTCCTCAGCTCAAATGGCCTGGCACTGGCATAGATTATCCAGCAATGCCATGAATATAACCAATTCTGTAATGTCAGTCCTGCAAAATTCAATTAGTTTCTACTCAGCATGCCTCCCATCAGAATTGGAGTTCTACTCAATTGAGCTTAGCATTCCCAAGAGGTTCTTGATACATGCAAATACAAATTGTCATCTTCTTTGCCATGATGCAAGATCAAGATTTGGGCAATCAGTTGTAACAATTCTTTGCAGATCAATAACAAGGATGCAAATCCCATACGGAACCATTTTGCCTGGTATTATTTTGATGTTCTGCTAGTCTAACAGAATCCAGAATTCTACTCATGGCTTAGCAGTAGCATTCTTGCAGGTATTGCTTTGCTATATAGTTGACATCTTTATTATACTTCTGACCACTTGCTACTCTGTGACTCCAACAGCTCAACTCAGAATGCACTTTGATAGAAAAGTAAAGGGAAAAGTTAGAGGTTTCTTACCATCTTGACTAGGAGTTGCTGTTGTGTAGCCTGTTGTTGCTGATGCTCAAGATTGTAGTGAGGTGTTCTAATGAAGCTATCTTGAATTTGATAACCCCCAATGGCAATGTTCTAGTCTCAAGGCACATGCAGAGTTTCATCAAATAGAAGCATGTCTCTAGCTACTTGAGCACACGATGTGTGCACACATGGCAACTCCCCTCTGTGTTCTGCAAAACCCAAAACTTCATTTTCCCGACTATCACAGAAACTTCCACAAACAACCATGGTGTGTGTGTTCATCAGAATTCATGTGCAAAGAAGAATGATGTGTTGACGAGCAAGACTAAGTGTTTCTTCAGCTACCAAGGCTATTTCCTAATGCTTAATAATCAACAGATTTACAATACAAACAGCTTGTAAGCATTTAAGACATTTCCAAGGTCAAGCTTAGGGATTAATTGATCTTGGAAGTAATAAGAAACAAGAATTCTGTGGTTGATTAGCATAAGTTAGCTAATCAAATGATTCAGCTGATAAATAGGAATGACAACTACACATTTTGCAGTTACGATGTTCAATGACAACCTAAGTTGCTTCAAAACAAAATAATCTATAACACCAAGCATGAGCCCTTTTTACATTTTCTAAAACAGGAAAACTCAACTGTGAGATCCTATAATGCTATGTACTAATGTGCACATGGATGGATCATTTGAAGATGATCAAAAAGTGCACAGCAATATGTGCAATATTTGACAAAGTTGCCATTGAGTCTTTGATGAGAAAACAACTGTTTGCACTTTAATCAAACATTTTCAGAGTATGTACATTTAGATCATATTCAAAAATGATTTATATACCTCTTGCATTGATTGCCTACCTTTGATTGCCACCAAATCCCTAGATGTTCAATGAGACTATGATGACATGGAATACAATTCCCTAAAAAAAATGCCAGTCCTGAGAAGGAAATTGCACAATTTTGTCAGTTGTGAGATTGCCACCTCTTCACTCTGAAAGAGTTCAACATGTTGAAACAACACTACATTGTGATTTCTCAGTGTTTGGAGGGATAAAACATTGGAGAATGGCTTGTTGATATAATCCATGTCCCAAGGATTTTTGTGATATTTCTTGGCATGCCAGGAAAATAAAAAACCCAACCATAGAATTCTTCCATACCCTAAGTGCCCCATATCATAAATGCTGAAAGACTAAAATCCCTTAGCCTAAAAAACAGTTGTAAGACCTAAACTATCAAGTTGAATTTTATTGCACAATGCATTGGCTCATGAGAGTTTTTGGCATTCAAAATTTTTAAAAAAACATGAACGTGCAGATTAAAACCCTAAACACCTGTGGTTCTATTAAGGTCTAGTGTATTCAGTTCCACAAGCAAAAGGGAGGCAATTGGATTTCATGTTCTGATCCATAGAATAACATATGGTTTAGTGAATCTTACCTCAAGGAGAAATTCCAAAGGGAGTTGAGCCATGGTCCAGGACCTCTCATCCTTCATCAGTCAACCTTTGGCATTGAAGAATTCTTCTATCTGGATTATGTACATGTCAACCAAACTGCAGCAACATCTCAATGTCTCAGTTCAAAGGAAAAAATGGAGCATTCCAAATTCTTTGGATTAAGGGGTAATTGAGGTGGCCACAAACACAAAGTTCTCTCTCTCACAAAAATCTACTAGACCTTGAACAAGACCAAGAATCGTCCGTTCTACCAAGAACAACAGAAATCGTACATGTCGAGTTATACGGTCTAAATCCAACAACATCCACTCAGCACTTTACAAAAATGGAAATTCCAACATATTGTATGTAGCAAATACAATGAATTTCGCAGTCTTGAAAAACTGTCTGATTTCCGTATTCTTCTTGGTGGAAAGAACGAACGCCAAGTCTGGTAACGTGCTCGATGCTCTCTCACAATTTCTCACACAAGTTCTGAAAAATGGAAAGAGCTTTTGGACAACGTGTTTGTTTGTTGGACATCGTCTTCGTCCGATGCGGATCTCCGATCCTCTTGCGTACAAGGTTCAGAAAGTTCTCGACACACGGAACGACGCTTAATTATTATGTTTTCGATGCAGTCTACCGACTTCTTCTTCTTCTTCTTCTAACGTCGTGACAAATCTCACAGGAAGAAAAAGCAAGACTCGAAGAAAACAAAACTACAAAGCACTATGTTCATTTAAACAGAAAGAACAGGTACATAGACGTTCTGTTCTTCAAGCGAAACAACGGAGAAAAAACCACCAAAAAACAGAAAAAAGAAGGAGAAAAATGAAGAAGAAGAACCGTGCCAATTACATCACACGTTTCTCCTAAACGAACTTAGTCATGCAACGACGCCATGCATGCTGCATATTGTGACACCGATGTGCACATTATTCAATTTCTAGTAAGTACGTACCGACAACAAACGGTCGAAATCATTCCAATAGTTCCCTTCACCAAAACCAAAAGAGTTTGGCTTACGCTTGAGCGCGTCTCCAGGTTGAATTCTTCCGTTTTTCGCAAAGGAAAAAAGGCGGATTCAAGACTTGCAGTAAAACTATCTAAGCGGGGAGAAAACAAAGCGCATAAAAATAAAAAAATAATTTTTTTGAAGAACAAGAACAAGAACAAGTGCGAACAAGGGAATTACATTTTATCCACGACACTTGCTCCATCGTTCTCAAACCAAACCGCTCGACGTCGTCGTCATCGTCGTCGTCGTGGTGCTTGCTCCTGCTGCATGGGAAAAACGCAAGCGTGGAGAAAAGGGAACAGGCCACAGCAGTAAGCGAACCAGCAAGCCTCTGGCCCTGCCCGGATCTGTTTGCCAGTGTCTGCCCAATCTGCCCCTGCCCGTCTCAGAGATTCCAAACGAACGCGACCTTTCTTCTTTCTGTGAAGAGTCGTACTACTCAGTAGGAAATAGGTAGGTAGGTAGGAAACTTAGCCTAGGTAGGTTACTGTACAGTGTTTATTATTATTTTTAATTAATATTTTTTGGTTATTTTGCTCAAGTGGTGATAGTCTGTCCATAAGTATATTTTATTAGAATTTGGTGATATTCAAAAATATGAAAATATTGTTATACCTTTACCATTTCAAAATATTTCAAAATATTTTTCATTTCAGCCCTACTACAATCCTAAATTTCTTAAAAATTCAAATGTAGTAAAAGTGACAAAATAATAATTCAACAAAGTATTGCAAATAGGTACTTATGGTAGTTACATAGGTGTTGATTAAGTAGGTAATTTAAATGTCATTAAACTAGACCCTAACAACAAAGCAGTCACTCGTGATAATTTAAGGTAAGTATTGATTTGGAGTAGTTGTTATTGGAATTCAATTGGCATTTTTTGCAATTTTTAGGCTTGCTCTTTTACTTTTTTGAGTTTAATTTAATCTCAACTTTGTGGGAAATGGTTAAAAATGAGGGATGTCAATGATACATTATTTGTTTGTTTCATACAATTTCAAGTGAAGAAAGGATGCAAATTGTGGAGAAGGAGCTTGCACAAATGAAAAAGAATAATAAGAATGTAACATTGTGCAATGTGTAAAAAGAGAAACGCCTCATTGGTAGGCCTAAAATCCAACAAAATGTGAGGATTTTGAGTGAACATGAGATCATGAAAGAGGATAATGAAAGAAAGAGACCCTCAAAATCGGTTTTAATCTCATCTTTGGCCCCAAATACTAGTGGAAGTGAAGAAATATGGAAACAACAAGACTACTCTTAGATTCTTGTAGAATGTTTACAAATCATTAGGAATGCATAGTCCTTATGCAAAGTTGACTAGGAGTACAGTGTGGGAATGGCTCACAAAAGAAGGTGAATTGAAAGAAAATTACGTGGAAGTTGTTTAACATGGAACAACAATGAAAAATCCGAAACAAAACTTGCCAAAACTTGAAGAATATCTTAAACTGTGTGATGGGATGGTTTGTGTCCTACAAACGATGAGGAAAACTAGTTAGCCATTATCAACAATGATTGTGTAAATCAACAACGATTGTGCAACCCATTTTCAAAAGTATCATATAATCTCTTGCTCATCAACTCATTAAACTTGCATGTGGGGGGTTTAATGTCATAAAAGAGTGATCAAGGCAATTCATGAAACAATACATGTGTTGGACTTACCAAATGGCAACCATTGCTGCAAGCAAACTCCCAATAAATTGGGTTATTCAAGGCTTGACCATGGCTTATATAAGGTTGCTTACCTAGCAAAATCATACTCCATTCCACTTGCATTTGTTGTGAATAGTAACCAAACTAGAATCCATTTAGTTCTTAATGCCAATGAAAAAACTTTGGAACCAAAAGGAATGAAACATGTGCAAGTGCTAAGTTTGGAGGATATGAAACAAGTGACAATGGTTGTTTCATCTAGCACTACCAATGGCCTACTTCCACCTCAAATAATGTTCATTAGTTCTATTTTTAAGACATTACAACCATATAACAAAAGGAAAACAAATTGCATCAATGATGGTTAGGATTTTACTTTTAGTGAAGATGAAAGGATGTAATAATCATGGTAGCATTGGAGTTTGCAAAAGTAATAGTAGTTAGAGAACAATTGCGAAATCCAACTTTTTGTTATAGCACCTAGAAAATAGCTACAATAACAAATTTTTGCTATTGTTGTAACATTATTGGGAGGTTGATGATCTATAACACCATCATAATCTTGTACCTTGTTTACCTTGTTTTGCATAATAGATCCACACTGATTTCATCCTCTTAATGTGTGAAAAGCACCAAGATGTCATTAGGAAAAGAAGAATATAAGAACCATCTCATCAAGAAAAGAAAAGAAAAAATCAACACCTCATTCGGAAAAGAAGATGACCACACTTTATTATTCCCTCACTACTTTATGGAAACTAAGTGCTTCCAAGGTGTTGTTGATGATGATTTTAAAAGGGTTCCTTGAAGATGATGTAGCTATTGATGATGGTCTTTTGCTTCAACTAGTGACTATAACAATGTGGCTATAGAAGAATCTCCAAATCAACAACATTGTTGTTGATAGAATTGACCATTTCTTTAAGTCAAGTTTCAAACTCCAAACACAACGATCATGTGATGTTGAAGATCATGAGGTGCTCATGGACAAATGAATGTAATGATCCATAAGTTTTGGCACTTTAAGTTGAGGTTTTTTGGAACTTCCAACAAGGCACCTAGGAATGTTTTTGAAATTTTGATTATTATTATTATTATTTTAATTATGCCAAAATGGTAAAGGTAGTACATTATAAAATCTTAAACACCCTTTCATATTCTAGGAAATTGTGGTGATTTTTTGGAAATTAAAAAAAAAAATTATGACAAAATATTTCATTTTGAAAATGTTTTTCACAAAATGGCAAAATTTTGCCAAGAATAATCATTGGGTAGGTACCCATTGATTTTATTTTTTATCATTTTTGGTAAATTTGTTTGTAATTAAGGCAAGGGCCTGCAAGGTTGTGGGCCAAGAGGGAAGTTCGGGAATCACATTTCATGCTCCCGGGAGTGTAAGAAAGTGTGAGGGAAGGAACCCTCACACTCCCAAGTGAGCTCCCATTTTAGGAGCTGAAGTCTTGATTGAATTGAGGACAATTGTAGGGGTCAAAATTCATTGAATTGAGGCGTCCCTTATATCATTGGAAAGCTCTAGGAACATAGATGTCGGAAATGGGTTCATATGACCCATTTGGACACTTGAAACACAAGTTATGGTCAAAAGAAGGGCCATGAGTCAAATTGGCAATTTGACTCTCGACCACTAAAAGTCGGGAATCGCCCCAATTCCCTTGCGTGCAAGTGGTGTGCGACATATTGTTGGAAAGCTCTTGACAAGGGCTATAACTTTGCTTCAGACCTCATATAAATTAGAGGTCTGCAGACAAAGTTATGGGCCCCAAAGTTGCGGGAGTCCCAACTTTGGGAATTTTGGGAGTCCCGAAACAAAATGCCATTTGGATGCTGGTCCCGTGGCCAGCCACATAGTATACTATAAAGGGGAAAGTGAGGACTTCCCCCAAGTCCGGGCCATGGTGAGTCCTGTGAGTCCAAGTTTGCCCGTGGCTCGTTTTAACACCAAAAGTGCTCCAGCTATGCACTAACCAACTTGTTGTTTAGTTTTGTGCACATCTGTGTGAATGATTAAAGTGCTTGTCAATTTTTTTAGTCCCATCCCGGAGCTCCAACACACCCTTTTACCCTCGAAGTGTTACAAACCAAGGAGCGTGCCCCAACTTCCCACTATTTCGCTGTTTTGATTTTAGACTCACATTTGAATATCTTGAGGAGATTGGGAGTGCATCATTTTTCACAAAATGGCAAAATTTTGCCAAGAATAATCATTGGGTAGGTACCCACTGATTTTTTTTCATATTATTTCTGGCAAATTTTTGCCATTTTGTGAATTCTTTTTGAAAATTTTTTTTTTGTCCCAAATTTCCTTTTCATGGAATTTAAAATTTGTGAAAAAACTCATAATTGCCTACAATATGAAAGGTGTTTAAAATTTTATACTTTCATATTTTGAATATTGCCAAATTTGGCTAAAGGTTCTTATGGGTGATTGCCATTCGAGTAACATCACAAAATCAAAAGGAATAATAAAATTAAATTAAGCCCTTTTTTGAAAATTGGAGAAATTTCACCAAAAATAAAATAAAATAAAAAATAAAAAAATGAAATGATTTTGGAAAGTTTCAATCACTAGAAGTGAGAGAGGGAAAAATAAAAAAATAAAATTCACGAAAATTAGGATATATATATATCAATGTGTAGCCATAAATAGATTATATTGATTAAAGATTTTTACTTCATATTTGGTTTATAGCCAGATTTGGCTAATTCGTCCTAGGGATGATTGCCATTTTCTTTTACATCTTGTTATGGATGATCACCACTTGGGCTACATAAAAAATTCCTAGAAAAAACATTGTGTTGTATTGGAAAAGTGGATGAATATTTTTTTGTATTGTGGAAAGGTCAAACTTTTGCTTATAATGTTGGGTAAGGTGCCCAACATGCAAGCCTATTAAGGTGAGTTAGGTGATGCACCCAAAATAATGTGGTAGTAAACCATTTCATGACAACAATGGGCGAGGCCATTCCATAACATTAAAGTAATTGGGTGGCAAACATTTAACCATTTTTCCATTAAAAAAGTTCAACAAACACATTTTGGGTGACTATTGCACAATATCATCATCATTGGAAGATTACATAATATAATGTGGTGTGGATAATGATGCAAGCTACCACCCCATACCATAATGTACTATAAAATAAGGCTTATGAATTATGAAGGTTGACCATAGAATTAAAGATATTAGAATTGTGTAGAATTGTGTTTTTATCATGTAAACAGTAATTTTAAATAAACATTTTTGTCATGAATTTTCTATGTTTAAACATGAACATTTTTATTTTCCTTCATTACGGTTTACATTCACTTAATGTTACACAACAAGTGACGTTCATGTCATTATGTGTGCATTATGTGAAAAGAAACATGACTAAAAACATTAGTGGACCAAAAAAAAGAATGACATACTATTTTCCTCAATGTTTTTCATATGTATTTTTCATTTTGGCTAAAAACTTATTTTCATATGTGTTCCAATAATTTGATTAATTTTTATTTATCACATCATTATTATAGAGTACAAGCCATATGATATCAACCCATTAATACTTTTACAAATGTCATGCTTTAAGTGACATGAATATTGATTTTTCAAAAATGCAATAATATAAAAGAAAAGTGATCAAATAATGGTTAAAGAAATATATTTGTGAATAATATTTCCTTTGAAATCCACATTGACATTTTGTTATCTTGTAAGTCATTTTCTAGCAAAATTGAATAATGAAATTTTATGAGTTTTTACAAGACATTATACATACAAAATGCCACTTGATTATGGTTACAAGATTGTGTACACGATATGAATAAATAAACTAAAGTAAATTTACTTATGTCTTGTGACAAAATCACATTGATTGTCAAACATGCCACAATCTACTAGGATAATGGCATGTTTGACAATCCAACTTTTTTTTATCATAAATATATAGAAAGACCTTTGCATGAAACTTTTATTGAATAAAAATGATACTTGTATGTATTCATGATGGATTAAGTCTATAATATTTTCATTAGTTTTTTTGAAGATTCATTAATTAAAAATTCAATTTGGAATATCTTAATTATATGGGTAAATGACCAACATTGTCCTCATTATAAATGTCGTTGTTTGATGATAAATCTTAATAAACTTATAATATAAGAATTAATGATTTCCTATTATATGAACATAAAATATCCTTGTAACTTATGAAAACCCGTAAAATTATTATTGACATTTTAGAAAAGGATAAAAAATGAAAATGTTGACATAAAACAAGCATTTGATGAATTCAAATGGTTTGTAAATCCTTTCAAGTTCGTTTGATGATCCTTGTCCCTTGTGCAAATATGGCATATTAGGAAAAAAAAATCCATTTTTTTATTGCATAATTCATTGACATTTTTAAATTTAAATTTAATTTATTGTCATAGTACCTTGGCATCTTTGACATAAAATATTTTATGTCTAAAAATGTTATTATTTTCAATTTTAATTTTCTCAAAAAAAAATTAAATTATGTGTGTTTTTTACATCCCATGAATATCTTGAAAGGGTTACAACTTTTTCTCAATGTGTCATTAATTGGACTAAATGCATGGGAGGATGAATGATTTGTTGCCATATGAGGTTTGCAAAACAAACAAAGGGAAGCAAAAAAGGTGGCAAATAATAATAAAAATAATAAAATGATTTAATTTGTGGGCAATACACCAATGGTTGCAAATTGGGTGCAAATTGAAAAGGGCAAAAAAATTTTAACTATAAAGTTGACCATAACAATTTTTAATTATTTTAATTATAATTTTTTTGTATGTTTTATGTAGTCAAAACATGTTCAAAGTTTAGTTCTTGATTTCAAATTCTAAATTATTAAAATATATTATATTCTGGTTAAATCAATTACATGTTAATCATAAATCACATGTATTTAAACCTATTATCACTATATATCACAACAAAGTCACAAAAACTTTAGGATTCCTTTATGCATGTTGTTATTTAAAAGTGCATGATTCACATTCAAATGTTTTTGTGTTTCACTTTTTTTATTCAACAAGTACACTTTTATGTGTAATGACCTATTAAACAATACATTTAAAAATATTTTTAAACATGAATTTTAAATTGTAATTAATTATTTCAGCCTAATATGCATTATGATTGCAAATTGTATTGGATGTTTTAAATTTCATCATATTTTTCCATATGAAAGGAACATCTCTTGTTGTATTTTAAACCATTAAACCACATTTTATATCCATTATATTTTTTTAATGGGTTTGATATTGATTAATTTTTATACTGTTCATAATTCCAACAAGTGGTAACATTGAATTTAACATGATGGTACCTATTGGATTGTATTGAAAATCGAAATTATAAATGAATAAATACGAAATTTCATTATAATTATAATTATAAAACTAAACTATTTACATTTATTTTCATAATTGATATTTTCTGTATTTTCAATTTAATAATGGCTTTAATCAAAATTAAAAATAAAATAGTAAATTTACATTAATCATATTTTATTAAAAGTGATAAGTTTACAACACTTTTATTAATGTTAGATTTAATAAACTCATTCTTAAACATCACATTCATTAATATTTAACAAGAAGTGGCATCTAACCATCTTTTAATATCATCTTCACACATGACTTGGGGGTGGACATTTTATTTTGTCCCTTTTAACCAACCCTTCTTTGTAATGAATAAACATTTTTCTCTCCTAGTTACTTTCTCTTTTCAAATTAATAAAATTTATTTCCTCTTTCGACTTTGGTCTTTTTAAAAATTAATGAAAACTTGACCTGTAAATAACACTTCCAAAGTGTTCTAAGCCTTTAAAGCACTATGAAACATCATGGGTGCCAAAAACATTTAATGTTTTAGTAGGTGAAGATTAAATCTTATATTCTAGATTTAATGAAAGTGAAAATGATTTTGATGAAAATCTATATGATCATGGATTATCAATGTTTGGTCACTAATTATTTTTTAAATAATTTATTTAAGTAAATTTTAAATATATTAATATTTAAACCTTATATCAATTGATCATCACTAATAGCATCAAAGCACAAGTTATAGGATATACAAACATTGTCAATTATTGAATAGTTGTTCTCCAATGGTGGACTAGCTTGAAGATCATAGGTTTCCACCAATTTTTTTATTTTCTCCCTCCCTTGTAATTTTTAAAAAATTTGGCATTTTAAACAAATAATCTCTTAAATTCAGTATTTTCAGAAATAATTTACTTACCACCAAAACTGAAAAGGTAATGAAGAAAAATAATTAATTTAAATGTGATGAGTTTGAACAATGGAATAGAACTAGTAGTAAGGCCTTGTACGACCTATTCCACCTAGGACCATGGTTAGCCCCTTAGATCAAGTAGTGTTCCTTAAGGTGGTAAGGGCCTACCCAAGCTTGCTCCAAAGAGCAATTGTTGAGTTCCCCCATTGAATCAGATCAACAACTATCTTGTATACGAGGTATAAAATATTTTGGGCATGCATTTGTAATATGCTTCAATTTTTTGGTATGAGTAGAGCTTCTCAATACCTAGTGAAGAAATATGGGTAGACCAATGCCAATCCTACCATTGTGGGAGAAAAACTAATATATTGTAGTAACGCCACAAAATAGGTTAGGGTTTAACATTTGATGTAGGGTAAAGGCCAAAGTTGGAGGTATCCCCAAAATAAGGGGCCTAGGATGACATGGTGGTAAAGTCTAGCCCCCACATTTTGGGAATGTCCCCCACCTATGTGAGCTTTACAAATTGTAAAATGCAAGATGAACATTATTATGAACTTAAACATGTGTAAGTCATGAGGCATAGGAGGTGAAGCCTTAGCTCTTATAGGCATAAGATCCTTTCCACTCTTAAGGGGGGTTGTAAGATCCATCATCCTTGGGACAAGAAAAATAAAATGCAAGGCATTTAAAAAAAAACAAAACTCCCATTGAGGTAGGCATTCCATTTTTTTGAAACACCCAATGGGAATTCCATTTTTCAAAATGCCCCGCAAATAGTGCTTGAAAATAAGGTACTCTCTTTAATTACATTAAGACTAGTTTGAACCCTGTGCCTAATGCACAGGTTTGTGTGCATTTGAACGGTACATATTACAAAATTACAATTACAAACTACATTTCCAAAACCTCTTTATATACGACATTCCACATGTATCTATCGGGACCCTGGCCGTTGAAAATCTTGATGTTTGCACTACTTGTGACCCGTGAAATAGCAACATATAGTTGACCATGGAAATCGACCGAAGACGACAAATATACCCCAACGTTGTTGAATGTCTGACCTTGACTCTTGTTGATTGTGATCATAAATGCCACTCGAACTGGAAATTGACGACGATGCAAAACAAATGGCCAATCAGTCCCAAAGGGGGACATGATGATGCTAGGTATGAACACATGTTTGCCGACATTGTTTCCTGTGATGATTTCCGCTTCAATGACACGTTAACCCAATCTTTTGACAATCAACCTTGTACCATTGCACAATTCTATTGATTGATTGAAATTACGTAACAAAAGGATTGGCACACCCACTTTGAGTTCTAGCTCATGATTTGCGATACCATTAAATTGCAAAGTGTTTAGAAATTCCACCGAATACAATGAATCCATTGAAACTCTTGCAGCAACACTTACACCTTCTTCTATTGGAGTCAAAGAATTTGCGCTCAGGTATGTGTGCGATTCTTCAAATAGCGATTCTAAAATTGCATTGTTAACTTCATCAACGTCAGTATTTTTGGGGGCTAGAATGTTGCATTGCATAAGATACATGGCATCTCCAGAGTGGCACCAGTGATCCGGATAGATGGTTCGGATTAATCCTCTTAAACTACAATCTTCTGCTGGTAGCTTCATATGGGATGGAATCTCGATCCAGTCTGGATCGACACCTTCTTCTTCTGCAATGGCAGGAAGATTATCGTCTCCAACATTCAACACCCATTTGGCAAACTCTTGTTGCTCTTCAGAATTGGTTGCCATGACTCGCATGTTGATATGAAGACGAAGAATTATAACATGCTGCCAAAGATGCGATCGAACAAGGAAGCACTGACAATGTCTTCTCGTCCCCCCTTGGGAACAACAGGCAAGATCTATCGAAAATCCCCACCAAGGACCACGGTTTTCCCACCAAAGATTTTCTCGGTTGCCTGTGCGTCATCCAATTGCATCAAATCACGTAGGGTGCGATCAATAACTTCAAAAGCTCGGCGATGCATCATTGGTGCCTCATCCCAAATGATCAAATCAACTTTACGCACCAACTCGGCTACTTTCATCTGTTGTGTGATGTTGTAAGTTGACTCATCGTGCAGATCAATCGGAATCTTGAATCTTGAATGGGCAATTCTACCGCCTAGAAGCAACAAAGATGCAATTCCTGATGAGGCAACTACAAGCACGATTTTGCCTTGCCCTCGTAGACGAGACAGAAGTGTTGTCCAAACAAATGTTTTATCGGTTCCACTGCTGCCATACACAAAGAATAGTTTGCCCTCTTTGTTTGTCATGCCATTCAAAATAGTTTCATATGCATTTAGTTGATCGTCATTGAGCCTATCTTTTGCATTGTCTGCATCTGCGGTCAATGAATGTCGATCATAAGCCAACTCTTCTTCAACCAATCGGTTTCCTCCATGAACAAAAGGGATGTAATTAGACTTGGGAAACATTGGAAAATCTTCCAAGCGGTGCCCATTGCGCATGAAAACCTGATCGATTTCATACAATGCACAATCCTTTAACTCATCCTCAGAAAGCGTAACAGTTGGATCAACACGCTTGCAGCGTGTCATTGCTTCAATGTCATCGCTCAAAAACTCCCAATGTGCATCCCATAGCTGTTTAGGATTCGTGACTTCACAAAACATCAACATGGAGGCGAACATGTCACGCAGTTGTCGTCTCGAGGCCCAAACACCGGTTTCTTCCAATGCTTGATCCCATTCATTGTCGTCTGCAAACAAACCCATCACAATGCATGCATCTTTGAATGTGTCGTGTTCTCTGCCATCCACTATCTGCAAATGCTCGTAGGATGTGGCACCTTTGACGCAGTTCAACAACATGCGCAAATAATAACGTTCACTCGATGTCGGGTGTGCATAATACATGCGACCAATGGCAAAGCCTCTCTTGCGTAGTGTCCATCACTTCAACTTCCGATTCTTGGTTTGTTTTGAACCATTCTGTGAGCATCGTTTTGGAAATGGCTGACCATGTTGCCACTTCCTGCAGATCATCATCATCGTTAAACAACACCATTTGCATATTGGGCAAATGGTATTACAGACGTTCAATGGTAGGAAACCGCTCATGCATATCAAACTTGAAGATGCGCCACGCTACTTCCAATACAGATACATAGTGACAATCGAAATATTTTTTAATTTCATCAGTTTCGACCATATTCCCTTCGGTGGCATTGTCGCTTTGGTGGGAGATCTCAACAGTTGCACGATCATGTCCTTTATATACGTACTTGAATAGATATTTGACTACATGAATATTGTTGTAGACCTTAATGTTGATGTGCGCATCATATTTTGTCAATAAATAGACATTGTGCGATACCACCCAACGATTGTCCAATTCAATGCCATGAACCAAAATTGTGTGCCCTGTATCTCTACGCCGATAAATAGGGTATCCGTTTACATCCGTCACCGTCTCGGATTAGAACTTGCGTGGGTATTGTTTTTTGCATTTGCCTTCTTCCATGCACGGGGCATTTGGAAACCCAGCTCCACATGGACCATGCATCATGCATTTGGCAACCGTCTCGTGGGCCAACTTGTTTGTTTCTGAATTTGGAAGTTCAGCATTGATCATGCGGTTTACATCCTCGACCGTGTGTGGCTTACAGTCTTCGGTAAAGAAGATGAGAATGTGTGCATGTGGTAACCCACGCTTTTGAAATTCAACGACATAGATTCCCGCAATTGTGCATCCCAAAATATGCTTCTTGTGAATGCCATTGATCAACTCCTTTAGCTTGATTTTGAACACTCGGGTTACCAAATCCGGTCGATCCTGAGGTTGCTGTCCAAGTAGCAACGCTCTCTTGATTTCAAGCCATTGGGGATTGCAAGTGAATGTAATAAATGCATCCGGGCAGCCGACCCATCTACAAATTGCCATGGCATCTTGATAATTTTGAACCATGTGATGTGGACCTACTATGAAAGAAGATGGCAGAATGATCCTCTATTCGATGGCAGCAGCGTTATTGTCACCTGCAGCGATGGCATCTTGAAGGCCTTGATAAAGATCCACACGAAATTTTTTTTTATTCAGGCGCAAATACTTCAAGCAATTTTGTTTGATAACTACATAAACATCCACAATGTATTAATGCTTCCATTGGTCACCCTGAAGCAACGTAATGCCATCAGTGTCTCAATGTTGAAGTCGATAACCATAAAATTCGACCATTGTCACATTGCAATGCTTTCTTTGAAGCTTAGATTCTTTCGCATGGTCTTCATCCAAATTTGCATCAGCAACAACACCATTAAGCGGAATATTCGGATGCCATCCATCTTCACCGTAAGGAAATAGCAACGGATAATGTAAAGCCATGTATCCCACATGTAGTTTGGAAATGTGCTAAAATGGGCCAGCTTGCTGAGCAACAACGACGTAACGTCTGTCTACAACCTCAGAACCATCTCCTACCATCAATGCAGCGACTTCATCGGCTGTCAGCACATTGTATCGACGGGCATCCTTTGTTCGAGACGCAATGAGACGCAATTTCAGATCCATGGGAACACCTTCTATTGCCATCATATCCCTTGCCATTTTGAACATTTCGACATAGGGATTGATATTGTACATCATGGTCAACAACCGATCTAACGTCGTTGGATCAAGCGAGGGCATAACGGCATGGCGGTTTTGATGTTCATGTTTCGTATCATGAATGTACAACTGTGCAAACTATGGTCGTTGTCCTTTGGCAGGACGTAAGGATCTGATTTTGTGATAAGGTTCACCTTGAATGCGAAAGGAGTACGGTCCAGAGCTTCTTGTTACCGACTCATCAACTTTGGCACCAAACGAAGTGAATGCCAACACCAAATTATACATGCGAATCTTATCTCGAAATTTGACGGCACTACTTTCTTTGCTGGTTAAAAAAACTTCTAGCTCTTGCGGTGTTGTAGGAAGATTCGGCAACAGAACTTTGCCATTCTCACAACATAGAGAAAATTATGGGTTGTTGTTTATCGACTTTGCCGATCGTTTTTTGATCCACATTTTCGCGTTGTAAAATCCACATATTGTGTCCATTTTTCCACAATCCCATCGTCTCGGGGTTGATGTGACGCGCTCCCAAGTCACGGGGTGAAACCCACTTGAGGGTTCCACAAAGTCAAGTTGCGGAAAGTTGAAACTTGGTAGCACGCTCCCGGCTTCCAACTCTAAAAAGGGGTAGAGGGTCAAGTTGGGAGCCCAGGGATTAGACTAGGAAGAGGGACTAGCTTAGCTCGTGTGAATCTGCATCCAAAAACCAACCAAATCGGGTTAGTTTAGCATTCGGGACACCCTTGGGTGTTGGGACTTGCCACGGGCACTTGGACAC
>Ga0209611_10002270_pt1 | contig 33699 bp, 25 predicted proteins | sample S1TSphgellanicum_3_FD_187693 | JGI IMG/M metagenome (GOLD analysis project Ga0209611, IMG submission 187693) | Host-associated microbial communities from peat moss isolated from Minnesota, USA - S1T2_Fc - Sphagnum magellanicum MG (SPAdes) (version 2) | ecosystem: Host-associated > Plants > Peat...
TCTGAATCAAGCCAAGAGTCTACCAATTCCACTCAATACAGATATCTTTGTGTTGACAATGTGGCAAATACCCTTTGTTTCTTGTATGTTTTTGTGATCAAAATATGTTTCATTGATCTTGATAAACCAAGATAGCATACCTGATTGATATGCTCTTTTCTAAGGTTGTCAATAGCTCAATCTTTATTTGTGCTAGGGATTCATTATGGAGACCTGAAAATATACAATTTTTCTTTAATTTCTTTTTTGTTCAAATTTTGACAGACTTTGATTCATTTTGTAGACCCAAAAAGAGACAATATTTTTCTGATGTCTTCTGTGTTTAAATTTTGAGAGTTTGATGTCATAAATGTCCTTGCAGGCAGCCACCATTTCCAGCTTCCGGCGAGCTCCAAGTCCATCGGCATTACCTACTTAGACAAAAGACCAACATCATCATCATCAGGTGTGTCTCCAGCAAAGCTTAAATAAGAATGCTTACACTTTGAGGGGGGAAAAGACTTCCGATTGGGGACTTGTAGCAGTTCAAAGAGAAAGTTTCTTGAAAAATCTGTCTGCCGAATTGAATAAACCTGTTGACAGACAGATCATTCGAATCCTATGATGATGATGATCTGGTTACAGACCATAGAGCTCAAAACCAGGAGAGCAGGAGACACACAAAATCTCAGGTATCACAACTTCTCCATTATCACAACCCTAATTGCAAAACTCCTGCACAGTCTTTTGAGTCTTTGTATCTTCTTGCGAGGACACAATCCTGCAAGATGATGACGATGAAGAAGAAGAAAAGAAGATGCTTCAACAGACGGATCGACTTCAGCCATATCCATCTTTGTTTAGGTCTCACCTAAAGAAGATATGAATGTTGTCGGTGAATCCAAACACACACAGAGTCTCATGCAATTCCTCTCTTCCTTTGATCTCTGAGACCCTGGCTACTTTGTGTATACGCCTCCAGGGGTGTCATTGAGATGACAGGGTTTCCCCATGATCCAAATCTTGCCAGGAGTCATCGGCAGCAACAACCCCTTGTTGATCGTAGTAGCAGAAGCAACCACGACAAAGAGGAACTGGCAACTGCAGAATTCTTCCCCCACCGCGACAATCGACCAAGTAAACAAAACCCATCAAAAAAAAAAACAAAGGTCTGGGCAGTGCCTGGAAACTGCCTGGACAAACAAACAGACAGACACCATTGTAGATTTAATATATAAGATCCTAAACCTTATCAATGGGATTGACATTTGTAGGCGACCCTAATCCTAGACATGCCTACAAAAAATGTGTACCTAGCTTACCAAAATACTATAGTTGGCCTATTTTGGTTGCACATGCAATTATGAGTATATGCATATCAAATATATACGATGATATATCACAAAAATCATCCAAAGGTTGGGATGAAGGTGATCATAGTTGCACCATAGTTGCATACACACTCAAAAAGGGGGCAAAAATCCATTATAGTTGCATAAAAAACCTTGCATAGTTGCATACGACCGGTAGTTGCATCCCAGTTGCAAACATGGTGGTTGCATATGACAAAATTTCTAGTAGTGATATGGTTTAACATGTGACCGAATTTTGGTCGCAATCTAGACATGGGTCACAACTAAACAAACAAGGTCCAACCTGCAACCAAATTTTCGTCGTAATTTGAACATGATTCATAACCAAAGTAAACAAGGTCCAACCTATGATCGAATTTCAATCATAATTTGGATAAAGGTGGTAGTTAAATGAACCTAGGTCTAGCTAACGACCTCATTTTGGTCACAACCAAAACAACCTAGGTCTAAAATGCGACCAAATTTTGGTCGCAAGGTCATCAAGGGCTATAACCAAAACGACCTAGGTCTAATTTGTGATTGAATTTTTGTTAAGCAATAAAGGTTACATAAAATATCAATGTCAAGTAGCCTACATATATGGGGATTTGTACAACCCATGTTGGGATTCTTTGAAAGTTATAAGATTTGAGCCCAAGTGTTGCCATCTTCTAAGTAGTAAGAACCTTTTATGTTACCATCGATCCACTTGGTGTTTGCCAAATATCAACTCCTTCCATGTCATCCATCACAGTCAAAATGAATTTTTAAAATATTTGCATTACGGATAAGATACTTTATTAAGGTTCAAGCCATGTCATATTGTAAGTCTTTGTATGTGATGTGGCTTTTTGTGGGCATGTTTATCATCCATTTCACAATGCTTGAAAAGAGAGTTGCAATCCCAAAAAAAAAATAATTAAATTTCCCAAAATAACATGTTAGACAATAGTCCATATGCAATGGACAAGAAACTATATGTTTCCATCATTAATTGTTTTCAACAAACATTATTTATTTTTTAGCATTGCAACAAGCCGTCCTTGGAGATGTAAAATAGATGGCAAACCCAACGCACACAAAGCCATTTCACAAAAAAAAACCAACCACATGACAAAATTTCCCACTTAATAAAATACATTATTCAAAACGCAAATATTTTATTCTTTCCATAATGAAAGTAAATAAAACTGCAAATATCTTGGACTCAAACATTATGACTTGTTAATGCAAATTTGATTTGATATGTAGAAAGACATTGTTTTATTCTTTAGGAATACCTATTATCATGGACCTAACCATCCATCTACATTATTCACGTTCACTCATTAGTGACACAAGACTTGTGTTCTATGATGACAAAAGACCAAGTCAACGTTGTTTCAAATAGGAAAGGATGTTGTTTTGTTGTCATAGTACCACTATAAGTCATGTGCCAACGTGTGGATGAAAGTGAGTTTAAGTTGGATGGTTAGACTCGTGAAACAAATGTTCCCACAAAAGCAACATTGGCCCACTCTTTTATCATCATGGTACCACTATAAATCACTTTTCAACATATGGATGAAAGTGAGTTGAAGTTGGATGGTTAAATTCATGAAACAAAACAAATTAAGAAACACATTTTTTTGCAAGTCTAGGAATACATTTGAACATGGACCTAGCCATCCATCTACATCATTTGCATTCACTCATTTCAACTTGTGGACCCAGGTTACCATGACAACAATCAATGAAGTCAATGTTGCTTAGATGTGGAAGAGTCGATTATGACCTTCTTCCACCTAAACAACATTTGGTCCATTCTTTTGTCACCATAGAACACAAGTACACAAGTCTTGAGATGGGTGAAAGTGAGTTTAGGTGGATGGCTATAGTTGTGAGGCATATTTCACAATTACAACCAATGGTCATGGGTTCAAAATCCTTTTAATCTCCAAAGCACAAGCAAAATCACAATTTCCATAAATATAGCCTACCCAAGGGGGGTTAGAAGCATTGATTGCATAAAGCAACTAAGGTTTTGCATCCCCATTAGACTTTCAAATCCCGGCCCCCAATATTCATAGGTTCCAAGCATTGATTGCTTACTACAATCAAGGTTTTAGAATTAAAATGAACTAATGAGGCCAGGAATTGATTGAAAAACATTTGGATCTCACCATATTTATAACCCCCCATTTTTTACCGCTTGTAGGAGTCCTCCACTCTTTGGTCAACCAAAGAACTCCTCACAATCCTTCAGTCACTTCATTTAATTTGTTAGTCATTTGCATGCATCCTATGCATCCAATGTTTAAACTTTCGACCAAATTTGGTCACCAACCCTTCTTGCCATTCGATCACTAGTTGTTTCAATCATTTAGTTGCAAGTTGTTGCAACCTTAACATTGAATTTGCAATTAAAAGTGGAGTACAAGGGCACATGAGGCTAAGAAAGTGTGTTTGGGAATGAAACACACCTTCACAAATGGGGGAAAATGTGAGAGATTGAGCCTAATGACTCCCAATTACACTCCCACTTTAGGAGTTACACTCGTGCAGAAGTCTCGAATGTTCAAGGCTTTAGTTGAAAAGTATACAAGCACCAAATGGGGGCACCTAGGATATCATTAGAAAGCTCTAAATGTAGATGCCTGAACTACCCTCATGTTGTCCATTTAGATCTAGGATGCATGAGTTATGATCAAAAAAAGGTTTGGGAGTCATCCTAACCATAAATCCCTTTAGATTAGGGGTCAAATGAACTCTGATTTGAGCGCACAATACATCGTTGGAAAGGTCTTTTTAAAGGATATAAGTTATTGCGCTTGTATGCTAAAAATAGGCTTGATTTGAAGAAAATATGGGCACCTAAAGTTTTGGGATAATAAAAGTCATAGTTTTGGGACTCCCAAGTGGGAGTCATGGGAAAAAGTGCCATTTGGATGTAGCCCCCTTGGAGAGTCATAGAATATACTATAGGGAGGGGAGTGATGTTTATTCCCAAAGGTTGCAAGTTGTGTAAAGCTTATGTTTGAGGTTATCCCTATTAAGTCCATCGCACCATTTGCATTCAACTTACACTAAGCTTTTTTTCCTTGGTTGTATAGGTTGATTTCATCTTGAATTCTTGCTTGTGAGTTCATTTTAGTCCTATCCTAGAACTCCAACATGCCCTCCTACCCCCGAAGTGTTACAAACTAAAGAATGTGTTTTGACTTTCTTCTTTTTCCATTGTTTCATTCTGGGACCCACATTTGGGTTTCTTAAGGAGTTTAGGGGTGCATCACTTGGTATCAGAACTTTGGTAAGAACTTGATCCATTGAGAGTGTAGTCTAATGGCATTTAAGAGGAATCGTAAGCCAATGGAGGAGGCTTGGTGGAAGAACCCACCCAAATGTTCCACTCAAAACCACTATGGAGGAACAAAAAGATTATGAAGAACAAAAGGACCGTGATGATCATGAAAGCAAAGATGAACAACACTCCACAATTCTTTTCACACCAAACAATTGGAAGTTCTATTAAAAATGAATAGGTTCGATTTCACTAGGTTGGTTAAGACCCTCAAAGGAGGATCCCTTAAAAGTGTAGGATTCAAGCCCATTAAGTTGGGAATTTTGTTGGAGTCCAAGATCAAAAGGTTGTAGATGCTTAGCTTATAGAGATGGAAGATTACTTTCATGCGACCAAAGTTAGGTGGGAGTCTATTGTGGAACTTATTCAGTCCTATTTAAAGGGTTATGCTTCAACATGGTGGAGGACAATGAGGCAAAGGGAAGGGAAGACCCCTGGTTACACATGGAAATTCTTCAAGTTTGCATTAAATTCATTCCAAAGAATTCTAACTACATCTCACAATGCAAACTTCGCAACCTTGTGAATGCAACAAATGATAACTTGTGCTAATATGTGAGGGCATACATCGAACTCATGTTGGAGATCCGATATATGCATGAATTAGACTAGGTGTGCCATTTTGTGATGGGGCTCCTAACGTGGGCGAAGTGCAAGCTTGAGGAGAATTGGTTCGCTTCATTGTCCAAGGCCATCAAAAAGTGAAAGGTTTCTCGGATGTGGGACAGGGTGAAAAGTCCGAGTTCAAGATAGAAAAAAAATTCCCTCATAAAAAAGCACGCCATGAAGGGGAATGGAACCAAGGGCAAGACATTTCAAAGGGGGAAAAACCCAAATAATTTCAAAGCTCGGGTTTTAAACCCAAAAGTAATTTTGTCAAGAAGGGGGTTCCCATGAAAAGGAGCCAACCCAAGGGGGACGCTAATGGGAAGCCCAAAGGAACGTGTTTTAATTGCAATGAAATGGGACATTATTCCAAAAATTGTTCCTAACTTAAACTAGGTAATGGGGGCTCTACTGCCAACTTAGCCGAAGGTGAACACAATCACCCTTTTTTTTAAAAAGGAAAGGTTTCCAAGCGAGAGATGTTATATCTTATAGACATAAGGGCCTCTTACAACTTCGTAACCCATGATAGTGCTGAAAGAACGGAGCTCCGATTGGAGGAGCTTAAAGCACCCATTGAAGTGAACTTTGTGGATGGGGTTTCCCATCCAATCATGTTGTAAGTAAGAAATGTGCCTCTTTGATTGGGGAATTAGAAAGGAAAGGTGGATTTGTTGTTTCCACCTTAGGGGGAATAGAATGCATTTGAGAATGGCGTTCATTACTAATAGCAATGTGCTCATAGAAGGGCATAATAGGCTAATCAAAATCCCATCAAAGAATGGGATCGTTTAGGTGAAGGCATATGAAGTGCTTAATGTGGGTGGATTGACCATCCATTTGATGTTAGGTGAAACTTGGAAAAAGGAATGCATGGGAGGTTGTGGCATGTTGTGTGTGATGTGTGTGGTGGATGAATTTGAGCCAAAAGAGGCTACCAACTTGTTAAATTTTCTTAAATGTGTTAAATGAATGTTGGACGAATTCTTGGATGTGATGCCCAAAGAATTGCCTGATTAGTTGCCCTCGAGAAGACAAGTTGACTATGCGATCGAGGTGATGCCAAAAATGACACCTCATGCCAAGGCCCCATGTTAAAGGTTTCTTATATTTTTCTTAAATTTAGGATTTTTTGTATTTTAACTTCCTAATTTTAGTTTAAATTTCATCAACAAGTTACTTCAAATTAAGAATTCAAATATAATTATTTTTTCCCAAATGCAAAAGTACAACAAAATTTTATTTTACATAGCAAATTGAAAGAAATAAAAATATCAAAGTTCAAATGAACATGTTCATAGACCAAAAATACAAGCAAGAAGTGATCTTACAAATGTTTTGGTGATTGCCTTTGGTAAGTAGGTGGTCCATTTTGAACCCCAAAAGGCATTACAATCCATACAAAAGCCCCCCAATCAATAACATAAGTGGTTTAGTATTAGTCATTTGGTGCTATGGAAATCTGATGGTATTTAGAAAAACCATTTAAAATTGTATAAACTTCGTGTCCAGCTATAGTGTTAATAACCTCATAAGTAAAAGGTAATGGGTATGGGTTTTTCTTAATAACAACATTAAACTTTATAAAGTCCACACAAATTTTCAATTTTCCATTTTCTTGGGCTTTACAACTATAAGTGATAGCCAAATAGCCTCTTTAATAGATTTAGTGAACCCTGCAACAAGTGATTTGTCAATATGTTGTTTGACAATAATTACATAATTAGGATTTAACCAGTACCTTGCATGATGAGCGAGTGGTATCAATGTGTCCAATTCAATTAAATGTTCAATTATCTCATGTGGTATATACTCTTCAAGTCTTTGTAAGTCCATGAAAAGATGTCTTTGAACTCCTTTAACAATTCAATTAGTTGATAATTGACAGTAGGTTCCAAATCAATATTTTTTTAACTTGTTGCAAGTTCTTTTCAAAACCTAGATTGATTTTAGTTAATTCCTGTTCTTTAGTGACAGTCCATCTAGTAATGTAAAGATTTTGAACTTTGATTTGAGGAAACGTTTTGTTAATCTCCATTTCTCCTACTTTAGGTTGGAAAAAAAATCTTTAATCACTACTAGAAATTTTGTCTTTTGCAACTTGTCTTATGCAACTAAAAAATCTCACATGCAACTATTTGGGAGTTACATGCGACATGTGCAGTTGCATGCGACATTTTTTAGATGCATAAGACAATTGCAAAAGACAAAATTTCTAGTAGTGAATAAATGTTGTTTAAAAGTGTCAAGGGGCATAACTATATTGACAATAATTTATATATCGATTTGACAAGTATATTAAAGACGAAACATGTAGTTTAAACACAATTTCAACATGTACATATACATGTTCAACTAGATCCAAACATGTTGATGTAGTCAACTTAATAAGTTGATATGACTAAACTAATGTAGGGACAACTATGGTTCCTATTGAAAACAATCTTGGTTTTGTGGCAAACATCAAATCCTCTTCTTTGTCAGATATTCTAGAATGGAAATCATAACATATTAACATTTCTAGATGTTCAGTTGGTGCTCCAGGTTTCTTAGTAATAGGCATTTTTTTACTATACCAATTCCTTATATAATGATAATATTATTACCCCCAATCGTGAGACACTTTAGCATCCTTTAGCTAAGTATGACCTAACAACATGGAGTAATTAAAGTCTAACACATTACTCTGAATTATTGTAAAAGTCACTACATAGGGAATTCCATGAACAAGAATTTAAAGATCTTTTTATCAGACCTAAAGGTTTGGCAATGGTTGATCAGCCATATGTAGATTGTAAGGTGCGGGTTTTGGTTTTGACAAACCTAACTACACCCTCAGCTTTTTCATAATGATATTAACTCCATAACCACCATCTATAAGTACATTTTTAATAAAGTTCTTCCCTACTTGAACTTGTATCATTGCCATTTGATGATCAATGGTAATTGACACAACTACCTATTTTGGTAAAATAGGTTTTGATAGTACCGAGTTAAGAATGTAATGTTTGATATCAAGAATCATTCAAGATAATTGACCCGAGTTCAATGTATACTTGGTATCCAATGCTTATTTATTGATCCATTAAGATTTCTTTTGAAGTATTTTTTGTTGTAACTTGTTCTGAAATCATAGGTTGTTGTTTGTATCATTGATTCAATATTTTCAACTATTGAATTGTAGTAGAATTATCAAACAGTTCAACCCAATTACTTTGCAATAACTATTCATTGATGATAACGAGTTGTTTATTAGTCTTACCATGTTATAGTTGTTTAACCATTTCAATAAATGAATCTCGTAGATGTTCTTCTTCTTGTTAATTTTTAGCTCCCTTGGTTTTAACCAGCTCCCTTTTTTTAAACACATGTTTTGACTATTGACTATGAGTGGTAACAACAACTATTACATTAACTGGCAAATTGTCAGTTTTCGTTCTGAACATGTTTTGTACTTCAATCTTCCTAGGGCATTGTCTAGATCTATGTTCTGCATTATAATAAATTATATAGGGATGACAAACAAGTATTTTTCCTGATTTGATAGGTTGGGTTTTAGTTCTTACTACAAGTTCAATAGTGTCACAACCCTAGCTTTGAGCTCGTAACTAACCCAGGTTGCAGGCCAAAAGGAAGCTCATGAGTCAAGGCAAAGGGGTTGCAAGGGTGTGGGCCAAGAAGAAGCCCGAGAGTCACATCACATACTCCCAAGAGTGAGAAAATGTGAGGGAGTATGAAGGAGTGAACCTTCACACTCCCAAGGGAACTCCCACTTTGGGAGATGAAGTCCCGGTGGACTCTCAAAACTTCAGAGAACGATTTTAGGGGTCAAAACTCAATGGATTGTGACGTTCTTTATATCATTGGAAAGCTCTTAGAATTTAGATGTCTAAAATGGGCTTGCATTACTCATTTGGATATCTGAAACACAAGTTATGTCCAAAAGAAGGGCCGGGAGTCAAACTGCCAGTTTGACTCCCAACTAGAAAAAGTTGGGAATTGACCTAATTTACTTTGTTGTAGAGGGCGTGCGACATACCATTGGAAAGCTCTCGATGAGAATTACAACTTTGCTTTAGAGGTACATATCGATCCAAGGTTTGCTCGCGCAGTTATGGGGCTCCAAAGTCATGGGAATCCCAATTGGCGCGATTCCGGGAAAGAAAAGCCATTTGTTTGTGGGCTCCGTGGCCAGCCACAGAGTATACTATAAGGGGGAAGGTGGTGGCTTCCCCCAATTCTGGGCCGTGGTGAGTCTAGTGTGTCCGTGTTGCTCGTGGCTCATCCTAGCACCAAAGGTGCTCCAACTAACCACTTTGTGTGGGTTGTGTGGAGGCCTGTGTGAGTGAGTGAAACTTGTCAACTCTTCCTAGTCCCATCCCGAAGCTCCAACATGCCCCTCTACCTCTCAAAATGTTGTGAGCTAGAGAGCGTGCCCCGACTCCTCCCTCTTTCGCTATCTTCTACTTGGACTCACATTTTAGTCTTTCAAAGAGTTGGGAGTGCGTCAATTAGATTTAATTATAATGATTGGCATAATTGGTACTTCTTTTTTCTTGTTATGACAGGTCTCCATTAAATGACTAATTTTACCACAATTGGTATAGGTTAATGTTGATTTAGTTGTAACAACATGTACTACATGTTTAACCATTGTATTATCCTTTGGTGTGGTTAATATAACATTGTAATCCTATTAATAGGTCCACTTTCCTCACATACTACAACAGTTTCCTTGTGTTCAATTAAGGTATTTCTCTTCATACTTGCAGTTGCTAATCTTAGGTAAGGTAATAAACCTACCTTTAAAATAATGGTGAAAGAAACATTCGTTGCTTTAACTTGTAGACAATTTGTTAGTTTCAACAGGCGTTCATAGTAAACTTCATCACGTTCGGTGATTTGTTGTTGTATATTTTGTAATTGCATGTAGACTTCTTCATTATTCTTTACAACTTTGAATCATTTGCAAAATGCTTATTCTAATTTTTCAAAAAGTGCAATTTGGATGGTCTTGAACATAATTTTCCCCCCATTTAGAAATATTATCCCTTAAAATAAAACCAAACATGTTGATGATGTTAGCTTCCATTATTTCACCATTAGCTTTAATGACATTTTTGAATACTTTGATATGGGCATCAAGATCAATGTCTTTGACATAGGTTGGATATTGTAATGTCCTGTATGGTAGTTTGGTTACTAGTTATGATACAGGTTGCACAATAGCTGGTTGATACCATGGTGGTATAAACATGTGTGGGTCCGTTACCGGCCATCCATAAGATCCAACAAGTGGATTAAAAGGTGGTCCTTGGGGCGGATCTCCTCCAGGTGAACTTCTTCCATGTGATTTCTAGGTTGTCCTCCATTCAATGGTTGGTGAACAAAACCTCTGGGTACATAAATTAGTAAATTAGTAGTAACTTGTATAGTGGTTGGAATTAGTGCAGTAATAGGTTGTTGAACAAGTTATTGATCCCTACTAGCCATTGGTTGAACCACTATAAGAAACTAATTTCCAATAAAATATGGTGGATATGTTGGTGGTACAACATGTTATTCAGGTACCAAGTACACACATTAAAAGAAAAGTGGTTTTTTTTACTTGTCCAATGTGACGATTTTTGTCCAAGGCGACTAATTTTTGTCGCATGCAACTAAAACACTAGTTGCCTTGGACAAAAATAGTCACAAAAATTGGTTACAAAACCCCATGTTTTTTTTAATGACATTCCTAAATACAACTTGTATAATTCCTAAAGATTGAAAAATAAAATCATTTTATTGTAGTTGGATACATTGGATACAAACTAAGATTTTAGGTACTACCGTATGATTTATATTAAGATTCATGGCTTGAGTTCCTAACATAACACATTGGGTATTACTGTTATAGTGGTTGGAAGAACAAGTTGATGAACATTCAGCACCTCTTATCGTAATAATTGTCTTAATTTATCATCAACAAATGGGCAACGATTGAACAAGTGTCCCACATGTTAGCAATATGAACATGTTATAGTTATAGCAACTTGGTTTCCTCTTGAAACCAGTATGTGACACAAAACTTGTGATCTTTTAGTTGGATTAGGTATTAATCTGATAAGCCATGTGTCTTATGGATATGTGATTCCCTATCGAACAATTGTGGATGTTGCTCAGGGTTCAATAGGTTCTAAATGTGGTATAAAAACTAATTGATTAGATGGTTTTCGGTTGATGTGACGAAATTGTTCCAACCTATTGAGTAGGTGAAATCGTTCCATCACCAAACTAGTGGGTACCAAATTAATGTTGGTGTTTGGTGGTTAGTTTTGAAAATTAGCAATGTTGCAATTGGTGTACATGCACCAATTCTGGGTAAATTGTAACCTCAGGTTGCAAATCACCATGGTTGTCGTATGAAGACAACTTCATCTAATGGTTGAATAGGTTCCTAATTGTCATCATGATAAACATTCATTACTCATAGTTGGGTTATTGTTCGTGGTGTTTCTTAATGACTGATTGAAAGCATTATTGGGTCTCTTTACACAACTGATTTTGCTACATTTTGATGTTGTTCATTGACTTTTCCCCTCTATGCTACATTCGTGTTTGGTGCATTTATAGGTTCATTTCCCATAGGTTGCATTTGCTATTCATTTTGTTTTTGTTTAGGTTTCGAAATAAGTCAATGTCTAACCTATTCTAAATGTTTTCTAAAACTACTAGTAATTACTTTTGACATTTTTTGAAATCAATAGGTTCTAGGAAAGTCCTTGCATTATTTTTTAACAATTAAAAAATAATTTGACCCCTCTTAACAATCAAAAGTTTATAGAATTTTTTTTTTACAAATTGGGTGCATGTTTTACTTCAAAAAAATTACATTAACCTCACCCTATTCCTAATGTTTTAAACTAAATCAAGAAGCAAAAACTTAAATACTAAAATTACCATAAAAACAAGCAAACATGAAACAAATCAAAATTTCAAACATGATGGTTTTTCAAACTTGATATATTAAAACTACTTAACCAAACCAAAAATTCTAAACATGGTTGCTTCTAAATTATGATCCACTACATGGTCGCCAAATGTTAACGGGCTTTTTTATTCCCAATAAGGTCATTCAAATTTTGAATTCTTTAATAACGAGTTCTTTTTACAACAATAGGTATATACAAAAACTAACAAAACTAAAACTAACTACAAATCCTAAATTAACATGTACACAAATTATTAAAAGCTTGAAGAAAGTTTGTTGAAGAAAACAATTCATGTTCCATAAGTGAAAGAATGAAACACAAAATCAAAAATGAAATCAAAAGTCCTTAAAATAGGTCTGTCCTCCTAATCTTATATTAGTCATTTCAAAATACAATAGTCATAACTAACCACTATAAATAATCATTAGCCAATACCTAGATTAATAGTCCCTGATTTCAAAAAAAGACATCTTGTTTAACTACTTGTTCAACTATTTGTTTTGCCAAATATAGGTTCTGCAAACTATATGTTGATTAACCTATCAACCTTTCTTCTTAACCCAATATAATATTACTTATCAAATTCAGTAATTGGTTAGGTCAATACTACATGTTAGGTTAAATAACAAGTTAAGTCACTTATTAAGTTCAACAACCTATTTACATTTTCAACCTAATAGGTCACATGTTGTTAAATCTGAGTACCAATTATGTTTATCCATTATACTTAATCATTAAATAAATTTTGGTACTAAATGTAACTATTCAATTTAGTCATTAAATAAATTTAACCATTAATTGTAATCATTGAATTTAGTCTTTAAATAAGTTTAGCCACTAAATTTAATCATTGAATTTAATCATTAACTAAATTTAACTATTAAATTTTGCCATTAGAGTTAATGATAAGTCCACTTATCTTAATTAATAAAATTAATCATTAAATAAGTTTAGCCATTAAATGTAGCCATTGAATTGAATTATTAAATAAGTTTAACCATTAAATGTGGCCATTGAAATTTGTCATTAAATAGGTTTAGCCATTAAGTCTAATCATTAAATATATTTAGTTATTAAACTTAACCATTGGATTTAATCATTGAATACGTTTGACCATTAAGTTTAGTCATTAGATTTAATCATTAAATATGTTTAATCATTAAGTTTAACCATTAAATATGTTTAGCCATTAAGTTTAACCATTGAATTTAGTCATTAAATATGTTTAGTTATTAAATTTAGCCATTATATTTAGTCATTAAATAGTTTTAAGCATTAAGTTTAAACATTGGATTTAATTGATAAATAAATTTAACCATTATATTTAGCCATTAAGTTTAACCACTAAATTTAATCATTATATTTAGTCATTTAGTAGGTTTAGCCATTAAGTTTAACCATTAGATTTAATCATAAAATAGGTGTCGTCATTATGTAAACCATTGAATTTAATCATTAAATAGATTTAGCCATTGAATTTAATCACTAATAAATAAATTTAGCCATCGTATTTAGCCATTAGTTTTAACCAACTACTTTCTTGCAATTTTGTAACATGTGAAATAGAAAATTTGACAACATTGTCTTCTTTTGATGGTGTAATCCATAGGTAAGGACTTGGTTTATTATGATAAAGGTGAGAGGTTCAATTCCTAACACTTGCAACCTATGTGTATGTCTAAAGGCAAGGGTGATAAGTAGATTAAATATGTTAGGTTAGGTTAAGGTAGATTAACCTAGGGTAGGTTAGGTCATCACCTACCTATCTATATTTTTTATTTATTAATTAACCCATTGACTTATATTTGACCAATCAAATGACGACATGTGGAGCGTTGAACTAACCTTACAACATGTCACATTTTATCATTAGTCAAAATTTTTAATCAAAAACGTTGCCTTACGGTTGGTTCCAAACACCATTCAAAGGTTGGTAAAAAAAACCATCCTTGTTGTATTGGACTTGTTAAAATCGATTTGTCCTAGAAAACCAAAGTGGTCTTTTGACCCCTGTCACTTTGGGGTACTTTTTAGTTTCAAAATCTAATTTGAAAAACCTATAATTCTAGTACTAATGCTACTTAGGTCAATATGCAAGTAGGTAGGTAGGTAGGTAAGGAATAAGGTTAAGTAATTATAAGTAGGTAAGTTGGTGATAAATATACTTAAATAAGTTGTAGCATGGTAAGTTAGACATACCTAGAGGAAGCTACTTTAAGTTAGTAGGTAGGTAGGTAAGCAAATGGGTAATGAGGAAAAAGGTCAGGTAATTATGTGAGCAGGTTATAAGATGGTAGGTAGGTAGTACCTAGAAGTTACCTAAGTCAATAGGTAGGTAAATAGGTAAGTATTTTGTAAAACATGGTAGATAGGATGCCCCATTTGATGATAATAACATTGACAATCTTGACTATGTGTCTTACTTGATTAAAAATCCATTGGCCATTTCGACTAAAAGTGTCATTCATTCGTGAATGTGCTTATCGACCTTGAATTCATAAATTCAAGATGGGAGATCATGTGTACCTTCAACAAATAACACCAATTACTTTGGATGTGATTATAAGATGTATTGTTTTGAAGGTATAAAAGATGTTACTTTTTCAAGTGTTATTGTTGAAGGGATGAAATGGTCAAATCTAGAAAGATCACGTGTGTAATTGTGCGTTGTGTCACCTTCCGCATGTTGATAGTTAAGTTGATTTGTCTTTGGTAATCATTTATATTGGATCACGTTGTTGTGTAGGGAATCCATATGGGTTTCATGACATTGATTTGCGATTAGTGTTCCAAAGGTTACAATATGGGATGCCCTATTGGGAAAAATACAAATGGTTTTGCCCTTGGTACACTTAATAGATTCAAGTGTTTATCCACATGTTAGTAGTTTAGGGATCATTTACAAAAATTATCCATGATGATTTGGGAGATTGTAATTAGGCAATTAACAATGGGGTTCACATTTATAGTTAATCTATTGGTCCTCCCACTTTTAAAACTTGAAATGGATTTATAGAATGGAGTTTCCACATACATTTGACTTATTACGTGGCAAAAGGTGACTTTAATTCCAAATAGGGGGGCAATTTGGTGTGATATGCTTTGTAGGAGGGTGTGTTGCTATTTATATTTCATTTGTGGACAATAGTAGGTGTAGGTGTTCATGTGGTAATGCACAACAGATTTCCGACATAAAAGTTGACATTTCAAATTACTTATTTTCATTGTTACATTGTGTCATGCAAATGAAGATGAAGGGTTAGATTCACAATGAAGGAAATAGGGTGGGTTTTGTTGAGGTTACATTCATGTGATGATGAACACATACCTTGAAACTTCTAAACAATTATAATGTGGAGCATGCAACTTGGTTGCTAGGTTTTATTAGATTACCTCTTAATTAAATAAACATAAGGCAACACATCATCTATCTTTTCTAATAGTGAAATTAAGAACATGATCCCAACTCACATAAACTATGTCTACTTTATTGAATTTAGTTATTTTATTGACAACTATGAAATGCGAGGAAACATGCCAATGAATATCCTTGTTAACGAATGGGCCTTGAAGTGGTGGGCATTGAACTAGACCTTTGAGATTTGTAAAAATGTTTATTAGTGAAATGATACAATGTAACCCAAATTGGGGCCCAAAAGTCCTACCTACAATAATACTAATTTATCTGATACCAACAATTTGGATACATAGGTTCTACATACGAGACTATATGTATTCAACACCCATACACAACTCATACACACATTTGAAATACTTTATTTATAAAGTCCTGGAAACATATTTCCAGGGACCAATACTAAACTTAGAAGTCAAAACATTACATATAATGCCATGTTCTTGTAATCTTTATAGAACCTAGACTAGGGAGCATATATCAGTCTTCTATGTTCACTTCTCAAATCAAATGACAAGTATCATCCCATGTTTTAGTGAAGAAATCTAGAATGTCCACCCATGCTTCATAAACTATGAATTCCACCTAGCCCTTTTTGCAATTGGGACTTGTCTTACTTATGAACCTAGACTATCATCCCTTCCATGTCTCTAGTTTCAAGTTAAGGAAAACACTAAACATGGTTGATGATGTTCCACTTTATTGCTTCACAACAAACTATTCATATGCACCAGAAGATAAAAGTTGGATATAGTTGCTATTGTCAAGAAACAAAGTCAAGAAAATCAAAAGAACAACATCAAAAACAATAATTTAGCTTCATTCTGTCTATGTTTCTTCAGGATTATGCTCGCTTTAAATCCATGCTCCAACTCCCTTGGTTCATCCTCTTCTTGCATTTCCTTCACACATCGAATCCACATAAACCTTATTAGTTAACACACCAAGCTTACACGCAAACCTGATATAGAACAAAAGAAATAATGGTAGAGCCTTCCCTAGTTGCCATTGCCTTCCTCCTTCAAAGACAAATTGTCAAAAGGTGACAAAGCACAAAAAGTTAAAACCCTAACTACGTCTTGCAACATGCATGACATGCCTTTAGATCACAACACAATGTCAAACATAACAATGTTTTCCCCAACGTTGTCCATGATGCGAAGTGTTGCTACCAAACCCTTGAAGTTGTCTAAATATATATGTAAGAATAATGCACTACAAAGTGACTTCAAATTCCAACTAGGTACCCCTTCTTATGTGTGTTCAGAAACACAAAGCGAAGGAGCAATAAATAATGTTCAAATGAGTTGAACAAGCAAGAAAACAATGTTCCCACAATGCTCCTTGTTCTCTTTAGTTTTCGTTACCTAGTCCATAAAGAGCACGCAAAACTTAAAAGTTTGGTGACCAAACCCTAACAAAAGCCATTATATAGACCAACTAAAATGTACTGGCTATAATGTGGATGTGAGATCTTTAGTCTTTTGGGTATGTGTTTGTTTTCCTTTTTTCAGCAGACAGATATGAGATGAGAATCTGTCTTATGTAGGAAGAAATCAAGATTCTTGTATGCGGAAGAAGGATTGGGGTAATGGGTGTGATTGACTGATTGATATTTTACTGCTGTTGGTGATCTAGCCGAGTAATCATGGGTTTTGGAGCTTTTGAGGATGCAGAATGTAGTACAGATTTTGTGGGGTTAAGTTGGCGTATTGGGGGGTGGTGTTGACGATATTGTGAGTTTTTTTGTTGCGGGAGTGTGGGAAGTGAGTGGAGTGGAGAGAGTTTTATGTGCAGATCTATTGGCAGTGGAGGAGGAGAGATGCAGCAGAACACCCACAAATTAGCTAGGATGTGTATTTTCCATGCGATTCTAAAACGGGTCAAGTTCTTCTATGAGCTTTGGTTTGGAACTTTGGGAGAGGATGGGGAAAAATCTTTGTTGACACATACTTCAACGCTGGGGTGTGAGATTTGTGCTCTAGTTTCTTTTTCATGTGAGTATCTTGGACACGGTTTGGTGAAGACTGTTGGAGCTTAAAATTTGCTCTTGTCATGTAATCATCTGTTGCGAGATTTACAGCCCTAAAAGAGCAAGAGAATCATGGCACTCACGTTATGTTGTGATGTGAATGCGTGTGGATTGATATCCTGTTGTAGAGGAGACTTTGAACAATTTTGACACACAAATCATAGTGGTTTATGTTATGTTGAAGAGGTGTGGATTGTAAGGGTTTTTATTTCAGGGTGGGTGAGAGGTGGCAAGGGCAGTATGAGAGTCTTAAGATGGGGAATAGCTTTACTGTTATTGTTGCAATGCCACCGACCTAGAAGCTCTGGTGGTGGTGTTGTTACAGACTCTCTTGATGGTGCTTCTTCTAATCATAACAAGTTGGCATCCATCCCATCTGTTGGTGCTGAGGGAGTTGGGTGCTCAAGCACATCCATTGGGGATGGTTCTCCCTCTGGGCAATTTTGTGTTGCTGGGTCTATGCAAGCAGGCAATTCTGGGGCTACTGGCGCACATGTTGCGGCTAAGGGGCAATTCCGGAATGTGAAGCCTGGAGGAGCAGGTGATACGATGACAAGCCTGTCCTTAGAGACTGACTTTGAATTGAAACAATTCTGCAGTGTAGAGTCTGCCGACGAAGGGGTAGCAGAGGCCATGATTGCAAGCTCTTGTGGTGCAACTGACTTGCCCAACGAAGAGTTTTCTCGCACACAGAGTGTACAAGGAGGGGTTGAGGAGATAAAGGGAGCAAAACGAGAGTTTTCTGCAGAGGAGGAATGCAGAATAACCCAACGGGAAGTTGGGCCAGTAAGAGCTTCAGGAGAAGTAGCAGATGAGTATATTGTCAGGTTTAGGGAGTATCAGCACGCTGCCTTGCACAGACGGGCATTGGAGGAGGTTGGACAGACAGAAAAGTGGCAGTGGGTGGAAAGGAATAATCCTGCATCTGCCTTCCCCACAGATTTTGCATTGCTCCAAATAGAGAGGAGCATCAGTGCAATTTTTGTTATAGAGCTTAGAAAGCTGAGTTTTGTGAAGGATGTTACACCACAAATGCGTTTCACAAGGGCTTTGATGACGCCAAGGAGTGAAGAAGAGAGCTCTGCAGCCCGGAGTGGTAGGGGCTCAGACTCTAATTTGGAGCCACCTTGGGGCGATGACAAGTCTGTTACTGATCAGGCACAGGTGAAGCCACCAGGTCGCCTTCAAACAAGCATGTCACATGAGGATGGATCCCCTCTCCCTGGCAATGCTTCACTTGTTAATCATGGCCGCACCCTTCTTCTGCAGGTACTCAATCCTTTTCCCTGTGGTTTGAAGCAAGATCCTGGCAACATTGTCAGATTCAGGACAGCAAGAAATTGAGCTCCTGTACAATTTCTTGGTTGTGCTTCATTGTGATTGTGATTTCAGCAATGTTGGGCACTAGGAAATGGGGAAGCACGTTAGTTGTGGGAGATGTATTTGCTGTAAGTTGATCTTGAGCAAAACATGAATCAAAATGTTCAGAAGACAACTTTTTGGAACTTTTTGCTGCTGTCTAGAGATGGCCAGAGCAGAGGTTGTGGGTGGTTCTAGGGGCTGGAAAATTGAACAGTAAAGTATGCTTTGAGACCCTTGTTTCAAGCCTCTGGGTTGTATGCTGTGCTAGAGCATACAAGCATTTGCACATCATAGAGTGATCCTCAGATCACACTGTTTGTGATTGCCAGTGTATTACAATGTGACCACTTATCAGAAATAAGTTGCTGAGACAAAATACATCTGCTAGATGCTCTGTTATGATGTGATGAATCAGAGAAATGTTCTTTTGTTTATTAAGCTGGGAGTGAAATCTGTTGACAAGATAGCGGGGTATAGGATATGAGGTATTAAAGGCACATGCATGTCATAACAACTCAATGCAACTCCCAGTTCTTTGCACAAGTTTTGATGCATCCACATGATAAGCATGTGCTGCTAGGAGGCATGCCAAGAGATGTTGATTTTCATTGACATTTTTGAATGTTTGGGTTGTCTGACATGTGAAGCAGAGGTCACAGATCACATCCATGTTCGAAGCAGAGAAACTGTGGGCCAAGGGTTTCACAGGTGCAAAAGTAAGGATGGCAGTTTTTGACACAGGTGTACGTGCTGATCACCCACATTTCCGCAACATCAAGGTAGAGTCTGTGAAACCTAGACAAAGTTTCAATCCTTTCTTGGCACATCAGTAGCTGAGGTTGTTAAATACAGCATGATTTAAAAGTGTACCTGAGTCAAGCCACATATTGCAAAGTTTGCACTTTTTGTGAGCTTTTGTGAAGCATTCTTGTGAATTTGTTTATAGATTAGAAGGGTGATCTGGCAGGTGATTTAGAAGGGTCAGGAAGATTTCTTGTTAATTGGTGTATGCTTATCATCATTTGTGAAACATCCAGGGATTGTATTTGGGTTGGTGATAGAGGGTTTGTGGGATGATTGACTGCAGGAGAGAACAAATTGGACAAATGAGGACACATTAAATGACAATCTTGGCCATGGTACATTTGTTGCAGGAGTAATTTCAAGCCAGGACTCCCAATGCTTAGGGTTTGCTCCTGATGTAGAGATATATGCTTTTCGTGTCTTCACTGATGCTCAGGTGCTTTCCTAATTTCTAGAGTTGCTAATTGTTGGGCATGTGAAATACTAGTGGTCTACACATTTGAGGGAGATCTAAGCTTAAACTTGAGCAAGGAAGAATGTGAAGAGCCAAGATCTGATGACGTAGAGGTGGTTTGACACATTCAATTTACTTGGGGATATGAGTGGGGATGTTGAAGTAGACAGAGGGTTCTTTGGAACTCTTTGGAGAGATGTGTGTCCTGTTGATTTCCATTTTGGTCAGTCAGTTTGGAGTTGAAAAGTGGATGTTCTGTTATGATGCAGGTATCTTACACATCCTGGTTCTTGGATGCCTTCAACTATGCAATTGCAACCAAAATGAATGTTCTCAACCTAAGCATTGGTGGACCTGACTATTTGGACTCCCCCTTTGTGGAGAAGGCAAGCTCTCTGTTCCTTGGGACCCTCAATATTTCAGTTTGACCAAGATCCAATTTTCCCATATGGTAGTGAATGTTGCACAGGTTCTTTTGACATTGCTTGTTAATGCCATTGCTTGTTTGCATCTCAGGTCTGGGAGATGACAGCAAACAATATCATTATGGTTTCAGCTATTGGCAATGATGGGCCACTATATGGCACCCTGAACAACCCAGCAGACCAAAGTGATGTCATCGGAGTTGGAGGCATTGACTACAGCGATCACATTGCCTCGTTTTCCTCGCGTGGAATGAGCACTTGGGAACTCCCACACGGGTAAGTTGGTTCCTTTGATTCTTTGCATATGTGCACTTTTGAATGAACTCATCTCTCATATGGTCATTGTGTCTGTCCTTCCTGATGAGCACGCTTTGTATGGAGGTGAGATGTGCAGATATGGTCGTGTGAAGCCAGATATTGTGGCATATGGGCGAGAGGTGATTGGGTCCAAGATGACCACTGGGTGCAAGAGCCTATCTGGTACCAGTGTGGCCAGTCCTGTGGTGGCAGGGGCTGTGTGTCTACTTGCCAGTGTGGTCCCAGAGAAGGAGCGATGGCAGCTGTTGAATCCAGCTAGTATGAAACAGGCCTTGATGGAAGGAGCCTTGCGCCTTCCTGGTCCCAACATGTTTGAGCAAGGTGCTGGGCGCCTTAATTTGTATGTGTCCATTTGCTTTCATACCCTACATAGTTCTGCACCAATTCAGTGGCATGAGAGTTGCTTCTATTTGGAGTAGGATATCTAGTTGTCACTCAAATTGTCAATTGAAAACTGGAGTTTTTTATGGTGGTCTGAGTCTTTGAATTTTTGTGCAAGATCAAGTGCACGATACTAGACCAATGTCATCATTTGCATGTTGTCATGCTCAACCTTGTCAGTCTGTGATTCTTGTTCCTTGTTGAGATGGTTTCAAGCTCAAGTAAAACTTACATACAGATGCACTGCCAATGTTGTTCTGTTTTCAGGTTGAAGTCATTTGAAATACTGGCAAATTATAAACCGCGGGTAAGCATTATGCCAAATTTTCTCGATTTCACTGATTGCCCATATTCCTGGCCTTTCTGTAGACAGCCTCTTTATGCAGGTGCCATGCCTACGATTTTCAATGCAACCATCATTAATGGAATGGGTGTTGTTGGCTATATTGAAGCACCACCCACATGGGTTCCCTTTGAAGATGCAGGAAACTTGCTCCACATACAGTTCACTTATTCAGATGTTATTTGGCCTTGGACTGGCTTCCTTGGACTACACCTCCGGATCAAGTCTAATGGTTCCAGTTTCCAAGGTACAATAGAAGGCAATATTGTCTTCAAAGTCTTATCTCCTCCAGTGAAGGGAGAGAATATACCTCGAAGTTGGGAGTGCATCCTTCCTTTGAAAGTAGCAGTTATTCCAACCCCAGCACGTGAGAAACGGGTGCTTTGGGATCAATTTCACAGCGTGCATTATCCACCTGGATACATCCCACGTGATTCCCTGGATGTGCGCAATGATATTTTGGATTGGCATGGAGATCACCTGCACACCAATTTTCATGGGATGTTTGACAGTCTCCGAGATGCTGGCTATTTTGTGGAAACCTTGGGCTCTCCACTAACATGCTTTGATGCTGCTCAGTACGGAACCCTTCTTATGGTGGACTTGGAGGATGAGTATTATGATGAGGAGATTGAGAAACTGAAGGAGGATGTTGAAACCAGCGGTCTTGGATTGATCGTCTTTGCTGACTGGTACCATGTGGATACCATGGTGAAGATGAAGTTTTTTGATGACAACACACGAAGCTGGTGGACTCCTGCCACTGGTGGGGCCAATATCCCAGCATTGAATGACCTGCTTGCTCCTTTTGGCATTGCTTTTGGAGATACCATTTTGAATGGTGTTTACTCCATTGGTGGAGAAAGAGCACATTATGCCTCAGGCACTGACATTCAGCGTTTTCCTGCTGGAGGCTTTGTGCATCGATTTCTTTTCCAAGACCATTCTGGAGGTCATTCAGGCATAACATCTTCACGTACATCTGTACATGCACAGGTCTTCTATATGAGCCCTGGCCTATTTGCATGTGGCAGTGAGCTCTGATGGAAATGAGCTACTGTTTATTTACACATATTGCTCATATCCTATCCTTGTTTGTGTTGATTGCTCTACTGTCTGATACACCAGGTCTTCATAATCCTTGCAATTGGCTATTACATCAGGTCAATGAAATTGCAGGTGGAGTCTCCAATTTTGGGAGCAGTGGACGCAGGATCAGGGCGTATTGCAGTGTATGGAGACTCCAACTGTTTGGACAGTAGCCACATCATGAGCAATTGTTATTGGTTACTGAAAAAGCTGTTGGATTTCACCAGCTGCAACATTCGGGATCCTGTCATATTTCCAGCCACAAATGAGCTTGGAACTGCACTTGGGATGCAAGATTCTCCCCTGCCGATGCGTAGGGACGATGTGAATTTTAGTTCATACTCTCTAGTATTAGGTCAGCCATTGAGATGTGGAACAGATGCACCTCTTGCTGTTCAAGGCACGAGAGGCTATAAACAGGAGCAGAGAGAGCCCTTTCCAAATGTGGGCTCAAAGAGTGCATTCTCACAGCGTGAAGCTATGGATGCTACTGTCACAGAGCAGGTTGTACTGCCCACTCCTGTAGATGTCAACATGATGGCTACATCTCCTGCTGCTTCTGGCATGCATCATGGGATTGCTTCTCCCCTAGTGGATCCAATGATATCTGCACATGAAAAATCCCACAAAAGTGAGGATGTGGAGCATCACCAGCAGCAGCAGGGATCAGCTTCAGTCAAGAAATCAAAGTTAGAAGGATTTCAGACTGTTCCTGTAGACAACCACAAAGACGATTGGAATCTATACAATTTGGAACAGCAGGCGAACAAGGTTAGATCACATTTGGCAGCTGGTTGGTGGATTGTGATGATGTATTGTTGACAGTTGTTTGAATGGCCTCCCCTGACTATTTTAGGTTCTGACATACCTGGAAAACATGTACATGAGTAACGCCTGCTGTGTGTGGCAATAGTATTTATCTTATTGTTTGAAGGGTTCATCTTCTACTTTGATCGTCGGTTGAACTTATCAAAGGATTTTGGTTCGCTTACCAGCATTAGTGGGTGAAACAAGCTGAAGAAGGTTCCTCTTATTGTGGTATATATATGTGTTGGGGTGCAGCTGGATCTAACAACACTGACAGCTATCCAATGGCTTATCCCTGCCCTCCTCTGTACAACAGGTACACTAGATCCCTCAAGCTCTCACGTGCTTGTTTCTTTCACCTAGCATAGCAGCACAGGTGCAAGTCAGACAAATGTTGTAATGAGAACTGATTGATGGCAATCCTCTTTATAATGCAATTTATTCAGAAGGTACCAGTATGTCCTTGTGTTGCTTATGACTAGAAGCTTGAAAATGTACCAGAGAAATTGGCTGCAAGGAATTTGTGTTGTGGTTCTGAAGTGGGCATTATTGTAGTTCTGGTTTTTGTTATTGGTTTTAACAAAGATGCTTCTAGGTGATGGAACTGTGTGCATTTATTTTTGCAGGCTTTGTTCTCATTATTAGCTTGTGGCGTGTTCGCCAAAGAAAACGCAGACGAGCACGAAAGGGATCTTCACGCTCTTTATCAAATTTGTAGTAATTTTTCTCTCACCCATCTCTGCATGGTGTTCAAAAGACATTGGTAGCGCAGAAGCTAAAGGTGAAACAGTGTAATGCAACAACACAAACACACTTGGTCACATTTGCCAAATTCTTTCTAAGAATTTACAAGGAATCTTTTTAGTGCCACAGTAATAATTGCACCGGACTCAAAGTGAAAAATATTTTGCAAGTAGTGGAATTTCAATTCACAAAATTGATGTTTTGTGTGCCAAGAACATTACAATCTCCATGAAAGCAACAATTTGCATGGGTCATGGAGAAATGCATTTTGATAAACAATATGATCACACATGCAGGTTTTGGTAGAAAGCAAAGCTTTAGATCCCTTGGGGGCAGGTGATTCTCAATCTTTGTATAATGTATATTGTAGCTTTTATTAAGAACAGTGGATTGAAGTTGTGACGCTAAACTTTATTCCATTCCCCATCTCTTAACCTGCATAGTTAATGTATGTAAACAGCAAAAATGTGTTTATAGTAAAGAAAGGATGTTTATAAAAACTGAATGCATGTTAGCAGCAATGAAAAACTGTCTGCAGTTTTGAAAGTAGCTGTGTTTAGAACAGGTCAACACAATTTGCACAAAAAGCCAAGAAATGTAACCAAATCAAGATTTGATGTTCATACCATAAGATTATCAATTCAGGACTTGGCTGTTATGTACTGCAATGTACGCAGAACTCAATTCAGCATTCAAGTGGTGCAATCTATATGTTACATAATGAAGTAGAAAACAAAGATTGTGCTGTTGATGGTCTACTTCAAGCAGAGAGTATTCTGATGATCTTTGAACAAGACTTTGAATGCAAATCATGTAAAGAATTTTGCATAAACCACAAGGAAGGAAAAGGATACATACCAAGATGACACTGATTGTAGTACATTCTTCACATATTGTACAAATCAATGTGGTTTCTTCTTTGGAGAGTCATGTGAAAAGCCAACAACAACGACAGCTATGCTGTAGTACGGCATCATTCATAGAAAGAAGAACTTTGAGACTTCTGCACTCCTAAATGTACACAAATTTTCAGCAGATACCAAGCCCACCATAATCTCAATGTCGTGGTTCCAAAAAATCCACAAGAGTTTCTTTAACCAAAAGCAGTAACCACTTTGGAATTTCAATGTCTATAATTGTGTCGTGTGAGAGTGTAACAAAAAGAATGGGGTTCACAAACCATTACACATTCACATGGAAGCAACCATGAGGTCAAGACATGCAATAACTACTAAGACAATCATCAACAATATAAACATCAATTGTGCATAATCATGATCTCACTACTAAAACTAAGGCACTATTAGGGGATGAGATCTCTCTGAGTTCCCTCTCTTGAGCTATCTTTGCCTTCTCTCTTGATTTTGGCAACAAAACACAAAGCCTATACCACCTTGCATACTCATAATCAAATTTCCCAACTTTGTAGATGACAATAATTCTTGAATAAGTTACAACACAAAGACCATAGACCATGCCGACTTGACCATGTCACATCAACAAATGCATGTACCCTAAACCCACACATCACTCACTTATTTCCGTGGTATCAAAAGTTGTTACAAGACACCCTTCAACAAACTATGACTACCGACAAAATATGCATTTGTAAAAACTAGTTAAGTATACCTCAGAGTTCCTATCAATGCAGGTCTTGTTCCCCAAACACCTTAAATCCACCTAACCTCCAAACAGATGAAACTGACAACCACATGGAATCAACACAGGCAAGCTCACAACTCCCTATGGCTCTTCATCATATCCCAATGTGCCTCTAATGCATGTACCTAGCATAACTCCTAACAAGAAGTTCTAAACTATCTATGCAATGGAAAGAAAGTAACCAAGGAATGCATAAAAACAAGCCAAAGTTTCCTCCCAACTAAAAATTCTCTACTATTTTTTGCCTCCTATGCATCTAGAAAAACCTACTTATTTGCATATTGAGCCCAATTCGACCTCTTAAAAACTCCTCCACATGTCTAATGCATAATGTGCAAACAACATCTTGCTACATTCAAGCTCCATAGACCACAAAAGAACCTTATCTCTAAATCCAAACAACCAACAAAAGTTCGCGCTTATCCCAAACATTTCGTTCACCATAACTAAAAACCATTGCATATAGCCACCCAACTCCTCCTTTCAATATTGAAAGACAAGAAGGTGGTAAACATTGCCAACGCAACTAATATGTACACTCCACACACATAAAAAAACACCTAAGCCTTAAATCTACATCATAGATGTAACATCTCCCATACAATTTAGAATGAATGCTTCAGTCATCCACAATCCATAATGTAGTCTCTTCTAGGCTTGTCCCAAAGTTGTTCCTCCTTGCCTTGTACCACACAAATCCTACTTCCTTCATCTTGATCCATGTAGCCATTTCCATCAAGGCACTTTATAAAGAAAAAAGATCCCTCCTAATTGGATGCTAAAGACTTCTTACCCAGTTTTTTCATTTTCACATATGTCTCCCCTTCCTTAAATCCAAGAAACATTTGCTTTCCCTTTTGAGACACATATGCCTTCTTTTGCCTTACTTGTGCTTGATTGACATTTTCTGCCACCTTTCGATGCATCTTGGCAATGAGACAAAGTTTACTGATCATATGTTCAACTAGAGCTGTTAAATCTCCATTGTCTTCAAAAGCTTGAACCAACACGCTTAGGAAATTGTTGGCCTTCAATCGAGGAGTTTAATCAATCAATAACATGTGTGGTGAAAACTTTGTATTAGCTTGTATCCCACACTAGTATCCAAACAATTTTTTTGGTAACTGCTTATCTTAGTCTTAAGCATGTTCTAGTGTGGCAAACAAAATAGTAAATCCATGTTTTAGTGTCTCCACCAACACTCAGCCATCATGTTGCACCTAGGCCATTGAGGTGCAATGTATTGATGTATAATGCCATAATTTTTGCATAAATGATCAAATTCTACTACCTACTCAAACCCATTATTACTTGAGATGTATTTTGGTAAACCAAATTTACATATGACTTTGTCTTCCAAAAATCTTGTAGCAATTTTTATATCATGGTCAACCAGCACTTTAGTTTTGCACCACTTAAAATAGTGGTCAATGGCCACCAAAATGTACATGTTGCCATTATAAGTTTTAGGTAGAGCCCCAATTATATTAAGAGCCCACTTGATAAAAATGGTCCCAAAAATAAAAATATTTTTGAGCTTTTCAAGTTCTAATCTAATGGAACTTGTGCGTTTAACAAGTTGACATTACTTGCAAAACCACACCACACCCTGCATTTCTTATGTGCAGTTGTGCTAAAAATAATGTTTTATTATTTTTGCCAACATTCTTCCTTCTCCAAAATGGCCAATCTCATTATGCAGTTCAATAATGATTTGCTAACGCTCATTAGGCCTTGGAACTACCAGCCCCTTGAACATCAAATTATCATTACTCTAGTAATAGTGTAGCATTGCACTTGCCAACTTTGGACTTTTCTTCTTCCTCACATTTTATTGAAAATCGATTCCCATTCAACACCAACATGTTCATCTCATCTTCCCAAATCTCCATATTATTGGAGTCCTCCTAGTCATTATCCTTTTTAGATTCTTCATCATCTTCTTCATCATCAACCGTTGCTTGTGCCTCCTCCATCAACTTCCAATGAGCCCTAACATCCCATAGTTCCTATCTTTTCCTCTTCACATCACCATTTTTCTAAAGGTCAAGAAGCTCCATATTAGAAACAATGGCTTCTTGTTCTTTTCCACACCTACACTAATTGTCCCAACTTCTATAACCTCCGCCATAAACAAATCATTTAACAATCCTTGATTTCCCAATAGTTGCACCACCAATCCCATCTTGGAGCTTCACTTGCTTGTCCATATGGTTTCATCTAATAATTGACTAAATTATAGCAAGTTGCGATCTTGAATCTCATCCCTTAGAACTTCATATGCTTTCGCAATAGCAACAAGATTCCTACCTAGTGCATCAACATTAATATGTATGGACCTTGCTCGATGAACAATTTTGAAACTAAAATCTTACAAGGTGTTAATCATTTGCCCCTCCTTCCATAGGCATCTGAAACAATGGCCAACCATTTTAGTGGCTTGTGGTTAATCTTGAGTGTGAAATGGTTGCCGTATAGATATTTTCTAAAGTGCATGATGCCCCACACTAGCGATAACATTTCCATAAGGTGAAACTTCTTCTACACAAGTGAAAGCCCCTTATTGGTCTATGCAATTACTCGTTCATTTTTCCCTTTTTATGTGAAAGTATTACTCCTACCCCTTGCATAGACCAGTCCACGTCAAGAATGAATACCTTTGTGAAGTCTAATGGAAGTAGAAACCAAAGCCGCTTTCAAAAATTCAAAAGTTTCTAGCAATTAAAGTTCCACTTGAACACATAATCTTTCTTGGTTAGGTCAAACAATGGGATGGCTATGTAAGAATAGCCCTTCATGTAATTCATGTAATATCCTTTCAATCCCAAAAAGACCCACACATTAGTAATAGAAGTAGGAATGAGAAAATTAATAATAGTTCTTATTTTTAGTTTATTTGGTTGTGTTTTGTCATTACTGACTACATGACCAAGAAAAGTCAATTTAGATTTTGCAAATTCACATTTGCCTAAATTGAGTTTGAGTTTAACTTCCTTCAATCCCATAAGCACATATCAGAGATGTTCGAAATGCTCCTCCCAATTCAAATTGTGTACATTCAAATCATCAATGAACACCTTAAAAAAATTGTCCATATAGGCCCCAAAAACCTTCATCATAGTTCTAGAAATTTGTTGGTAACATTCTTCACATGCCACAAAGCATGATAGTCCAATCAAATAATCCCACTAGTAGAAAAGTGCCCTTTTGCAACTGCATTGCAATTGGGATTTTTAAATAAAATAATAATAATAATGGCGATTCCCATTTAAATCGACCTATCTACATAATTGGTAAATAGTCAAAAGCAGTTTTGACTGGGTGGATAATCGTCGAATATTTTTAACATCAACAAAATCTCTTCAATTGGACAACCTGCACTTTCGGTGGATACTAAGAAGCATGTCCCGACTTGGCATGTCTAATATTCAATTACCATTATTAACACCATCAATTAACAAATGGATGATAAATTGTGTTAGGGTTGGATGAAACAAAAAAATGGATTGCATAAAGGAGATAACAGATGAATGCAAATGACTTCAACTAATGGATTGCCATTAATGAAAACAAAGTGGCAACTATCATCTAGAATATCAACATTGAATCCATGTACAACTAGTTACAACCATGTTATAATGAAGAAACATATGGATGTTAAAATGTCATAAAACATTTTATATATCAAAATTTCAATTGATTTAAATATTTCTTGACACTGTCAATGTCTAAGCTCAAAATATGTTCATCAGCTCCCAACAGTTGGAATAGAACTTTTTGAAGACAAGGCTTTGTGGGCATTCTAGAGCATTTGGACACTAGTGAACCCACACCCATTGTCAATTTTTGAAATCCAAAATGAGATGTTGAGATTTGAAATTGACATTTCAAATCCAATTTTTTTGAAAATGCATTATGTCCCCCTTTCTTTGTTTCCTTTTCCCCCATCTTGTTATCTTGATTTTATTTGATTTTTAAAATCCTTCATTTTTTGTTTCTATTAATTGTTACTTTTTTCAGATGTATTTTTTTCTTTTAAGGAATTTTACTTTTTTTTTTTCCCTTTCAAATTTCTTTTCTTTCCTTTCTTAATTTATTTCCATTTTGTTCCACAAAGGACGTGATCATGCTTCTGTAAACACATTTTTTTTCTTTTTTCCTTGAAAAAGGGAAGTTTAGTTGTTGAAAACCATCATAATTATTGATTACTAAAATCTGAAAATTTTAGTAACTAATTAATATGATAATGAAGACCATGAAAACATTACTAATTCAAAATTCCACAACTAAATTGACTTTTGGAAAAACTATTTTGAGACAATTTTTTTAAAAAAAAATTCAACATTTGTTAAAATAATATGAATTGGGCTAATGTTATAAACTATTACAATAATCATATCCATGGATGTCAATTTTTTTGAAAAAATCCTAATGGAAGGGCGCCATAGAGGAAAAACATTACTCCATGTAAGATAAAAAAATTACAATTTTTCCTTGTTTTTCCACTGTGTGCACATAATTTTGATGAATCTCAAGGCATGCCAAAGTCTGCAAGACACACAAAATATCTTATTAAATATATATAATGTATGTGTATAATCTATACAATAATTACTATATATTAAAATATTAATACAACCTTGGTGATAGGATTAAAAAAACACTTAAGTTTTTTGCATATGATTTTGGACATACATATGCCATTGCACAATCAATGACAAATTCAAAGTTCATGTTCTTAACTACCTTTCATGGATCTAGACCATCCCCAATAAAACGATCACTTGGTACACATTTTAGATTTAGAACATGGTCACAATTTTTAGTAAATATCACCTATCCCCATTCATAAGGTCCATGTTCCTTTTGGCATGGTATAGTCATGTACACTTTTTGTTGTGTGTTTAATCCTTACCTTGTGGTGTGGCCCAAACATGTGTCTTGGCTTCGAATTTCAAAATTTATGTTCTTTCAACACAAAGTTGCCTTGCTTCATTGAGTAAAAGTGATTCCGCTCTAAAGAGGAAGATTGCACCAATCTTATTGGGGATTGTTGGGCCATCTAACATGGTGTATGGTGCATCTAATGTATTGCCATCTTCATTTGTATTTATGTATTCCCCATAGGTGTCAAAAAATACACACCTACTCCATGGTTTTGTATGTAGTACGACCTTCCACCATGGGGTGTGTCGGTCATGAGCATAAACAACTTGTTGCACTTGGGAAGGGAATACAAATGGTTCAATATCCTCCGGCAACATGTGCCTAAAGTTAGCCATAAAAAATCCCACATTGTTTCGTTTGTATGTTGGATTACCATGACTATCCGAAGCATTTCGAACCCAATCACATTGGAACAAGACAATGGGGGTGGATATTGTTCTGTAATCTAGTTGCAAAATCTCCTTCAAGACACCTACGTATTGTAGTTGTCTTGAAGGATGGTGATTGTCATCAACATTGATGTGGCTGAAAAATGATGCCACCTCATTATCAGAAGTCACACATCCAACATTTGTTTGGTCATCCACACGAAAATGGCTCCAATATGCTTTGATTTTCTTGTAGCTGTATGCTTTTGTGCTAGGTGGAATGGACAAAGCAACGACATCCTAGTCATCAAATGTGCCCCCTGCTAGTCGGTGTTCTTGCACCGCATTGGTTATCCAAACTGCAAGTGTAGGAATGCCATGTATTGTGGTAGATGCCATTTCCAACTCATATTTCCTATAGCACATATTGATGTCAGAATTTCAATGTATTCATCTATAACTAGGTATGTTTGCATATCATTGGTCCTTATTATAATTGCCATAAAGTAAACATGCCAACTTTTTTATGGCCAATGTAGTTGCAAAGGAGTAAAATTTTGCACTACAAAACACTAAACATGTGGTGTGTAGGTTTTAAATGCTTATCTGACCTCACCCAAGGGGCCATGATTTTGTGTTGTTGAGAACATAATTGTGTGCCATGTTTCGTTGTGTAAATGTGAGTTCTATTCGAATGGATGCACCTTCTAGAACCTCCCCACAAACACCTTCCTCCTCCTTGTTGAAAACAATAGGATCAGAGGAGAGATTGCACATTCAAATCACACAAGTATGTGAACAATGCTTGGAGTGAGTGTTCCAACTCACCTCCAACCTTGCTCTTTATTCCCTTCCATGTACCACCACATTGACAAACCATATGGGATAACTATTTCTCTCCCTCCTTATTCTAACATATTGGTGGTACTAACATATCTTCAATCTACCTATGTCTTTGATTACTTGCAACACTTATCTACCACATAGTTTCTAATATCTATCACACCACTATCTATGTTTCATCTACATCATAATCTTCAACACTCCCACTTTGCAAGTAATCTAAGACTCCCAATCCCATGCTTCTTGTAAGGTTCTGATGCCGCTCCTTTGCCAATGCCTTTGTCAACACATCTGCCACCATATCTTGAGTTGGGCAATACTTGAGGCCTATTTCTCCACTCTCCAACTTCTCTCGAATGAAGTGGTGTTGTATGTCAATGTGCTTTGTGCGAGAGTGGTGGGTTGGGTTCTTTGCAAGTGCAATGCATCCCTGATTGTCACACATGATGGTGGTTGCTCCAACTTGCACAAGTCCCACATCTGCCATCAACTTCCTCAACCATATGGCCTCCTTGGTGCATTGACTAGTGGCCATGTATTCGGCCTCCGTGGTAGACAAGGCAATTGTAGGTTGCCTCTTGCAATTCCATGAGATGGCTCCAACTCCAACAAAGAACACATACCCTGTGGTGGAACGTCTCTCATTTGCATCTCCACCCCAATCCGCATCACAATATCCTCTCAAACTAACATCCTTGCCTCCAAGGCACAATTTCAAGTCCAAAGTTCCCTTCAAGTACCGCATGATGCGTTTCACCGCCATCCAATGGGAAGGACCAGCCCTTGACATGAATTGACTCACCATGCTCACCGGGAATGCAAGATCCGGCCGTGTGCCCACCATGGCATACATCAATGATCCCACCGCTGCCTTATATGGAATGCCTTGCATCTCCTCTTGAATGCCTTGAAACTCTTCCTCCGTGAGTTTCAAGAGCTTGGAATTCACATCAAGCGGAGTTCCAATGGGCTTGCACTCCTCCATGTTGAAGCGCTTGAGCACCTCCTCAATGTACTTTCTTTGGCTCATGGTTATGGTGTGATTTGCACGGTCTCTCTCAAACTCCACACCGAGGCAATAGTGCAACTCTCCAAGATCACTCATCTCAAATTCATCTTCAAGCCTTGACTTCAACCATTTCAAAATGTTCACATTGCTTGCTAAGATGATCAGATCATCCACATAGATAATCACTATCAACAAGTACTCACCCGTTTGCTTGACATACAATGAATGGTCCGCTTGGCTCCTAGAAAAGCATTCATGGGTGAAGAACATGTCAATGCGTTGGTACCATGCTCTTGGTGATTGCTTCAGCCCGTACAAGGACTTCTTCAACTTACACACCAAGTGCTCCTTGCCATCTTGCACGAATCCTTGCGGTTGGTCCATGTAGATGTCCTCCTCCAATTCCCCATTCAAGAATGCGGTCTTCACATCCATTTGGTGGATC
>Ga0209611_10002271_pt1 | contig 33697 bp, 32 predicted proteins | sample S1TSphgellanicum_3_FD_187693 | JGI IMG/M metagenome (GOLD analysis project Ga0209611, IMG submission 187693) | Host-associated microbial communities from peat moss isolated from Minnesota, USA - S1T2_Fc - Sphagnum magellanicum MG (SPAdes) (version 2) | ecosystem: Host-associated > Plants > Peat...
TTTTTGGGATGATTAATTCAGATTAATGCAATATATTTTTTGATTTTCCATACTAATTCCAAGCTTTAATTGCATGGTTGATCACTATAATAAAAAAACAAAATATAAATGGGTTTTTTCTTACATTTAGTGGGGGCCATGGTAAGCTCATAATGACACATGTGTTACGTGACCACCTTTTTGTGATTTCATCCATCCATATTTCCATCCATTCATCCATAACAATGTTTTTAAAAAAAATTGTGACATTTATTGTGGCATATATTAACAATTAATATTGCAATTTTGGCAATAATAGTTTGACATTTATGTTGTCTAAGCTAACATTTTGTCTTAAAAATTCATTAAAAAATTTTATACATGGTTTCAACTACACATGTAACTAAAAACATAGAAGGACATATATATATATATATATATATAATTTTTTAATATTTTAAAAAATATTTCTAAATAGCCAAATTTGGCTATAATTGGCTTTATTTAGCTTGTTGGAAATGAAAATTGAAAAACAAATGGGCAAGTGAGAAGTCGTGACATGAATGTGCAACCGTCCGTCCGCTCTTCCGGAAAAATTTCATGCATGAAATTTTTTTAAAAATGTGTACGTGTACGAGGAGCGAGTATTTGACAAAATATGTGAATTGAGAACAACTCTTCTTCACTCTTAAAGTAAGTCCGCACAATTTGTTTTCACATTTTGACGGACGATGATGCCTACGGTCGCTCTCTCTCTCTCTCTTGAGACCGACCGATCTTCTTACACTAAATCTTAGCTGACTTCCGGACACGTGACGAGCAAAACGGGCCATTTTTTTTCATCAAATGTGTATTATTTTGTAGGTCCGTTTGTCAGGCAGAATATTTGCTCGGCATCGTACAATATGCCCCCCGAGCCCATATTCTAAGATTCATAATTTTTTTCATGAAAAAATTTATTTTGAAAAAATTCTTATGAAAAAAATTATGTGAGCCTACTTGTTCGTGCTCGGATCTTTTTCCATTGTGTTGATGGATGAAAAAACTGTGGTCAATAAATTGGGAATTACATCCCCCCACCCCACAACATTCATCCACTCCCCAAAAGGCCTTGATTGGATGATGCTTCGGTGCTTCTGAACCCTAAAAAATTAGGGTTAACATTAGGGCTAAATTAGGGTTAAGTTAGGGTTTTCTGGTTGTGCGTTGGAAGGAGTCGCAGAGGTCCCGCGACAGTCAGGAGTGACACACTCAGAGAGTAGTATCGTGGTGCTTTGTTTGTTGTAATGGTTGCATCGTCTGTGGTGACGCAAAGCAGTGGCGGTGGGCAGTAGTAGCAGCAAGCGAAGAAGAATTAAAGTATGACAAGTAATTCGATTGATGTGGGTACCTCCTCCTCGTTTCCTCATGCCAACAATCACAACAACGGTGATGTCCCTACCAGTGGCAACAAGAACAAGAAGAAGGTGGTAAAGTGGGAACAAAACATCGTCGACAATGAGCTTATGCAGAAGAAGAAATTTGACAACGAATTTTTCGACAAGAAGCAGGATCAGATAGCAGCTTCGGCGGACAATGACGACTACGAAGATGATGAGGAACACCAGCACCACCTCCAAGTCGAAGGGATCAAGAGCTCTCAAGCTGGGAAGACGAAGAAGGAGGAGGAGGTCGTCGTGCAAGCGGATGCCATTTCTCAACCAAGAGGAGGATCAGCTTCCAGGGAGCAACTCAAACCCTAACCCTAGTGAGACTCATGTGAACATTTTCTGCACACAAGTAGACTAGAGGAGGATAATGTGAGGGGACTGTGATTCTTCGAGATTTTGTTCAATTTCATTTTTTTCATTGCAATTGTGATAGAGAGAGAGAGACAGAGAGAAGAGAGAGTTTTTTTCAAGTTTTTCTTTTGAAAAAAGGAAAGGAAGAAAAAACCCCTTGTGTTTTCTTGCTTGTTTAGATTTTTATAAAGCATTTTTTCCTTTATTTACATTAGCGAATTCTGCTAGCAGACATAGAGGTAGATTGAACATGCAGCAGTAGAATTGACCTTAATTTTGCTACTTCAGATTTGGGTGCAGAGAAAACTCGGATTAGGGTTCCTGGGAAAATCAAATCTTTTTTCAATAGGAAGAAAAACATGTATTAGGGTTTCTGGGAAAAGAAGAAAGAATGGTGTCTGTATTGCCCCTTTGCAATTGCCTTTCTGTGCAACTTGGTGATGGTCATGAAAAGCAAGGTGGAAACCCCCCTTCCCTTTGTGCACACTCTGATTTTACTTATTTTTTGGTTTCTAGTTGTTTGATTTAGAAAACCTTGCAACCCATTTCAGGGTTTACATGGAACGAGTTGAGGCTGTGGGTTCGTGCTGTTTACCAGAGGAAAGATAGATTACAGAAGTGGGATGTGTATCAATTGAACAACAATTTTAATCAAGTAGGTAGTCCACCATAATCTTGAACATGAGTTTTTTGCCCTAATTTGGTAAGAGAATTGTGCAACCATAGCTCTAGAGTTTTTGGCATTGAACAGGATTGATTGTTTGGAACATGATAATATTGAATTCAATATATCTGGTGGCAAGATACAACAGGAACAGGAGGAGGAACACAGGAGTGATTTTCAAACTCTGATTTCAAAAGGGACTTTCACTTTGGATTCTTTCACATCATGAGTGCAACAAATGAAACAGGGGATGTATGTTATTAATAATGAGACATTTGGGAGGCCCTTACTTGTTTTGCAGATTGCAGGATGTCAGTTTACAACCGATTTAAGATCTCGTTCCAAACTCATGAGAAAGCTTCCAACTGATTTCTTGATGCTCCTTGCTTATCAAGAGGGAGAAAGCAAATTACGTATTATGCTAGATTGTTTAGTATTGACTTAAAAGTTGGCGATATGCAATCCCAAATTATGCCACTACTGTATGAAGTACTACTCCCAAAAATGTATGAATATTTTTGACAATTAAACAATCCAATGGGGGTTCTTGGTAAATTGACCACCCTATAGATCATAGGTAACTTTGCAAGCAGGTCCTTAAGGAGAAATGCATTACAAATGGGACAAATAAACAAGTGCAAGATTGGGTTAGTGCTTTGTGGTTTCTCTCAAATTGGAGAGGCTTGGATCATTATGAGACATTCTTGTGATTAAAATGATCTAATTTTTTTTGTGGTGTTTGTATGTAATTGCAAAGCTTCATTTTGATATCTATTGAATGGGTGCCTAAATTATGTTTTTACATGGAATTTTAAATGAAGAATTTTACAAGCAACAATCTTAAAGTTGTAATCAAGTTTGTCAAGGTATGATATTTGTATTTTTGTGTTTTTGAAAACAATTCATGACTTGGAGAAGGTGCCCGATATGTAATAGAAAAAAGAACCTTGCGAATGAAAATCAAGGATGGGAACTCATCCATCAAAAGTACAAGGCAAATGAAAGCTCAAGTAGACACAACCCAAAGAAAAAAAAAAAAAAAACAATAAAAGTCAAATAAAGAAAAAAAAAAAAAAAACAATCAATGTCAAATAAAGAGAAAAAGACCTCATGAAAATAAGACCCATGATTATGAAATGACGATCAACAATAATAAAGAAGACCTAAAACGATAAAGTTGTTAATGTCACAAATCGATTAGTGATGGAAGTGCATTAACTGTGATGTGTCGAAGAAATGAAGAACCTCAACCAAGTGCAACAACTTGTTAAAAAATTGCTATGGCTTGCACATGCTGCAAGGTTATGGACACATGTTGTCGATAGTGGGAAATGAACATTAAGGAGGATTAAAAAAGATCTTTGATGACACATGATAGTGATCTATTCACAAACGGTCGAGAATGAATCAAAATGAGAATGAAAACACATGTATGTTTCAATAGTAAAGGGAATGAAGTCATCACTTGGTGCTCATTCGGTGTAAGATCATGTCTTCTCCTAAATAACCATCATTGTTACATGTGTTATTGTTGTCAATGTTCGTTGTACCATATATGTGCAAATCAAATCAATAATGACAATGTTCATTAAAATACAAAAGCCATCTCTAGTAATAAGAATATCCATTCATCGTTGGTACGGCAAGAAAAAAGGTGGGAAACCTCCTTCTAAACATGTGCTCCATTCTCTAAAGCAATAATTGTAACAATATTCTGAAATGTTATGCATTGTTGTACACTCGTTCCCACACAAGCATTAAAACAAATGAGTACCTAGATTATTAATAGTATGACCACATAACATTGTGAAAGGCGAGCAACTATAGGATGTGGCAAGCCTAGATGCGTACATATTGTTGTCAAAAAGTGGGCTGATGATAAATGAAATGTTAATGTGATAAGACGGGCTAATAACCAAGCACCTACCCCTAGACCCACACATGAGTGAAAACATATTCATGCGATATCTTTAAAAACATTTACTATAAGGCAAACAAATTCCTATTTGTGTAAGCAATATGCCAAAGAAGCCTACAACTAAAGGTAAAATTAAACCACTATGCTTTCAAAGGGTGGGCCATGAAAATAGATACCCTAAGGTAACACGTTTTGAACATCTCATAATGCCATCTGGAATGGGGAAGTGTTAGTCTCAACATGTGTTATTGTATCTAGAATAATAGGGTGATAACCCTGCTAAAAACGAATGAAAAGTGCAAGAGTGATCAATGCGTAACACCCCAAGAATGTGAAAACAATAATCCAAACCATAGAAAGGAGGTTAAACTCACCCAAAGAAGCAAAAAAAATCACATAACAATGAGTTAGGTGATCGATAAAATCACCAAAAGAATCCACACTAAGTAATTTCTATAATGTACCTATGGTACAAGTATCAAATTCAACATAATGTTACAAAATACTTGGAGATGGGAACATTATATGAAACAAGTATCCCAAGCATTGGGCATAGCACAACAAAAACATCGCAAAAGTTACCTAAGGGTTTGTAAGCATAGGGAGGTTAAATCTCGTCCCAAGATCATCATGAAAAGCTTTAGTCATAAATGACTCAACAAATGATGTGGATCCCACTGATGCACCAAAAATACAAAAACTTGAATCAAGAATAAGAAAACTAAAAGGAAATGATATAAAGTGATGCAACCCCTTAGGAGACCAGGCTACACATTTCGATGGTTGCACTAAAAAACCTAATGCTGATAACTCTTCTTATAATTGTAAAAATACAAAAATCACAAGTAAAGTGGGCTATTGTTATAGGGCGAAAAGTGTAAAAGTGAGCCAGAGTAAACAACATTCCTCCCAATGGGTCCCCCTGTCGTGTACCTATCTCCAATGAAATGACTATGAAATCCCCATGGTGGGAAACCTGGGAAAAATATTATAGGGATGACCATTTGTAGAATTGTTAAACAAATGGGAAAAATTGATCAAAAAATCGGGCGAAGATTGTAACTCTTGAAAAATGGTTGATCATGACACTAAATTAAAAGCATTACGAACATTCACATGTAGCACCATCCAATTTGGATGCAAATTTAACATCGTTTAAACACCATGAACCATTGTTTCACACCGATGACAAGTCATTACACTAAACTAATGAAAGTTGAATATTTTGAAAAATGGTGTGTTATTTGTCAAAACTTTACTTAAAAAAAACATTGTATTTGTTGAGTAAAAGATTGATAAAGGATATCCTTGAACTCAAAGGTATGAATATTATCATTAAAACCAATAAGATAATTTTGATCATGCAAATGATAAATGTGTTGATTCTTATAGAATATGGCATGAAAATATTTGGTCATCACAATGAAAAATCACATGTTAAGTAAAGGTTTCATTTTTTTGTGTTCCTATTTTATTATTATTACTTTTTAATGATGTGTTATTGCATGTATGATCATTCAAATGAAAATGTTCAAAATCTAATAATGCAAAAAATAATATGTGACAAGGTGAGAAATGATCACACATTAACATTTGAAGAGATGTATGTTAAACATTAACTCATTTTGAAAAAAACTCAAGATAATTTTATGCCAAACAAAACAACTTTTGATTTTTTATTAATTTTGTTTATGTTGTCTATTATTTATGATCTCTTTCTTAATTATTTTGCATTACATTATAGATGCTTCATGTTCATTATTGATGGTTGAAAGTCCTTCGATGAAACATACTTTGTCAACATGTTTGATTCAATAACACTATGAGAAGGAGAACTTGTGTGGCATTACTTCTATGCTTTGAAAAATGAGTGATGAATATTTTTTAGAACTTGATGAAAGGTTTTGCAATATTGTGCGATGAGTTAACGAAGTATGATATACAACTTATGACAATTAGCCATGTAAGAGGACATAATTTTCAAAACCTCACCAATTGTAACATAACCTTGTCAATTTCAAATGCTTTTGTAACTAGTTTATTTTCACCTATCCTTTAAAACATTGAAATTGTACTTTTTGAAGTTTACTTTTTTTCTATCTTTATTTTTTTAATTTATTATTATTTGTTTAGATTTGAAACAATGAGTCAAGTTTTTAGATCTTCAAAAACTTTGATTTTACAATTGTACTTCATTGACATTGTATTATGAATAGATACAAGTGCCAACAATATTTCAATACTTTTTGAAATGTTTCTTGGAATCATAAAACCATTGAAAAATATTTTTTCAATTTGATCAATCACTTTCCAATTGTTTTTCTTTTAAAGTAAAAAAAAAATGTAATCTTTTGTTTCGTATGGACGATTGTAAAAAAAATAAAATGTTCCCACCTTGAAAAGGTAAGACACCTCCCCTCCCACAAAGTAAATATTATGTTTTGAAAGTACCTTCCAAAGTCCAAATACACTAGAAATTGTCTAGCAATGTTTTACAACAATGTTTCCAAAAATAAAATTGTAATGTTGCTCAAGTGGTGATAGTCCACAAGTGTATTTAGCCAATATTCAAAATATGAAAGTATAAAATCTTAAGCACCCTTTCATATTGCGGGTAATTGTGGCAAATATTTTGAAATTCTTTTTTTGATTTCTAGCAAATGTATTTTTTTAAAAAAAGGAATTTGTGACAAGATCCCTCATAAAAGAGGAGGAATCTTATATATGGCTCTTATAAACCCCAAGCTTAATTCCATTTGGTCTTTTGGCAATGGAGTAGCTTGTCGGTACCCATTGGTCCACTCTCCATATCATCAATTGTTGTTTTCCAATGTAATTTGTGTGCAATTGTTTGCACTTCAAGCACTGTGAATTTGTGGTCACGGATTAGTGCAAAACCCCCAGGTCTTAGCAATCGATCGATTTCTTGCACCATCACCCTGATCGAACACCTACCCCAACAATTGTCACCACATCCATTGATTTAGTCATTGTGAGTTGAGAGCTCTCTCTCTTGTAAGAAGAGGCTTTTTGTAACCCCCTCCCTTTGTGGATTTGCACGTTCTCCCACATGGATGAAATGAATAAATGCGCATAGCAAAGAAAAATGAAGAAAACAATTGACGGTTTAGGGTTTATGTATTTGCCTGTGGGGAGCACTAAAAAAGCGTGAGGCATGAATCAAGTCAAACGATCGTGGATACTCATCCAAAGATTCACACCTTTTCTTGCAACCCAACGATAATTTAGTATGTCAACCTTACAAACCCGTAATTTGCAATTAAAACACTCAAATTAAGAAGCTTTTACTTATCAAAACCTACATTGTCCTGAGACCCAGCTCTAAGGCAGTGTCCAAATCTGAATGAAGTTTTTTGAGCATTAAGTTTTCCTTAGTGTTTTTTGAAAAAATTGTTTGAAGGAATTCATGAGGAGATTGGGTGGTAATGTGAGAAGATGTAAGTGACATACATACCAGTCATGGTAAACACCAATAAGGCCTCGGTCAAATATTACTTGTAGGCGATCAGGTGCATCAATAGGCACAACATTCAGAACCCACCAATGAATTTGAGGCGTCTTGAGTGCCAATGCAGCCGCAAACCTATAAAATCACACAAAAAACTTGAGCTGCTGCATTATTCATTTTTGTCCAGAATCAGGCAGGAGGAAGCTAAATCACCCAATTCATGACATAAAAAGTGTAGAAAAATGAAGTTCAATTTCCAAAGTAGGTTGGTTCTTCCTTAAGCAACAGAAGAACCATATATCCACATCCAATTACAGGATTTAATAAGCTCGACAAGCAAAGCCCTTGGTTTTGGAAAGTGGCAGGTTCACTCCTCAACTAACTAGCAAGCTATGCTGTTAGTTGGGTTCAACAGTAAATTTACCCTCCGTACACGGCATTCATGTCAAGAACATTTCGAATTTCAAGAATCCTTCTTGGCCCAAAATGATGCACATAGAAATCAGTGATGTAGACCCAATAGTTGAAGTCTGCGAGGTACGCTTCCTTGATTGCAGCTGTGATGCCTAGTGCAGGCACAGTTTGCCATAATCTTCTGGGTGGATTCAGGAGGCGGGTTTTCCAATCTGTATTTTCTTCCAACACTGTTGTTGTTGTCATTCCTTCTGTGTCATCATCAATGCAGTTTTGCAAAGGAACCTTCCTGTCATCCCATCCATCATGAAGCAGCAGCAGCAGCAGCTCTAGGATGATGGTGATCTTCAGAGTGTTGCTAAGCAGTGGTGCTCAACACTCAAGAGAAAAACAATGGAACTAAGCAAGCTCCTACAAGTATGATAAGAGACAAAACCCCTCCTTGCAAGCAAAAGGTGGAAAGTGATAATGGTCTTCTTGTTTACCATACAGTTGAACCAGATCCATGACGTGTTGTCAGGCACACAGGGATGTCTCTTCGAAGATGGCAGTCAACATCAGTGATGTTTGAAGGCTTCTGCCAAATAGTTACTGTACCTGCCCTTCCCACTACCTTCCAGCAAAGCCTTCCCAGCTGTCTCTCCATCTCTGCACCAAATGCACACACCATATATTGTCATGGATGGTCCTAGAAAGAAAGAAAGTGCTGTCTGAGCTCAGATGGTCCTAGAAAGAAAGAAAGTGCTGTCGGAGCTCAGATGGTCCTAGAAATAAAGAAAGCACTGTCTGAGTTCAGACAGAGAAAGGAATGAGAACAAGATCTTCCACCACCATACTGTTTGCAGAAAATACAAGTTCTGAACACAAAGATGATTTTTTTGTCACCACCATGTGCAGGATTCAGACCAACAACAAGAATGGACATACTTGGAATCAATCCTGGACTGCTTATTCTTCAAACCTTTCAATGACCGGAGTTGCAGGGAGACATCCACAGTCCAGACAAAGAATCCCCCACTGTGCAAAATGCGATCTGCTTCCAGCAAAAGCATTCCATCTGCATGCATGCCCAAAGTCCTTTTTTCCTTCCCAATCCTCATCATCATCCAGTGCAACATGAGGAGCAGCAGATTCATCTTTTCAATCACTGGGTCTTAGACAAAAGCTACTAGTCCACTAAAGACTGCCATGAGAAGGGATGTCACAGGATGTGGGATTCCAAACCGTGGTGGTTGAGCCAGGAGGAGATGTTGCAAGCAGCACAATGAAGCAGATCAAAAGCTTGATTTGGGTATGGCAATCGGACAAGGATTGAGTTGAAGAAGCTGTTTGTGAGAATGCCTGGGTAACCTCTCTCGAGCACTAGCTGTATTCCATCCTCTTCAGACTGGCTCAGTGCAACACAAAGTGTTGTTACACCTCTTTGCTCCATAGCCACACTCAAGCTCCCCGTGCCACATCCAAAATCCAACACCACTCTTGTTTTCTCACCAAGAGCCAAACCAGGCACCAGCTGCCCATATGAAAAAAACCTTGTAGACCTCATCAGAATGATCCATCACCTTCTTCATGTCATGTCCCAGGAGAAAGAAAGAAAGAAAGAAAGAAAGAAGAAGCTCATCATTCATGACCACCCTGGAAGTCAAAACACTTACTGCAGCATGCATGGGAAGGATCAGAGAGAAGGAGGAGGGTTTAAGGTTACAGGGGTTTGAGGAGGGTTGAGGAGTAGGATTACAGTAGAGCTACCTGTTCCAGATGCTCAAGATACTTGCCAGCACCAAATGGATACATGGGTCCTCCGGAATGGAACAAGATTGTGGAGCTCTGAACTTCAAGCCATGAGTTTGCTTGCTTTGAATGTAACAATGGAGAATTCACAACATTTTGCAGCCATGCCTGCTCTTGAAGCACAAACAAACAAACAAACAAAAAGAGTCCTTAGATGGGATTGAAGAAGAAGGATTTGGAAAGACATCGGTCACATGGAATTTGATTGTTTCTTGGACATGGAGTTGAAGCTCAAAATGAAACCTTGATCATGTGCAGCAGTATTTTCTTCTTGTTCTTCATTTGCAGCAAGAATTGCTTGGAAGGAAACTTGGTTGAATGCATGTAAGATTTTGTGGTAGGTACCCAAAAAAAATTTCTTCTCACCTGGCTCTGAGAAAGAGGCCATCTGAATTCGTGCACATACAATGGTGGGACCAGGATCACACATGAAGCAGAAGTTTCTTTCATGTTCTCAGATGTGTCAGCAGAGTTGTTGTGGTGATGATGATGGTGTGCAGGAATGGCATCTCGCAAATATGCAGGGCATGGTGCAAATCCTTCTTCTTCTTGTATTATCACATCATCGACAGGTGATGCAGCAGCTGCAGATGATGAAGCTGTAGAAATGTCTCCTTCATCACTGTTGTCTTCATCATCATCATCATCATCTTCTTCTTCTTCTTCTACAGCTGTTTTGATTTGCAACAACTGTGCTTCTGAGAGAGACCCATCTGGTTCTAGAATACCCTCCGTGAGTACACCACCAAATCCAAGAGAAGAATAAGAAGAAGCACCACGCGGATGAGGAGCAGGAGGTTTAGAAGAAGAATGTTGCAGCAGCAGGTGCCTTGTCGACCCCAGCAGCACCACTTCAAGTGAGGAGGAGCAAATCTCTGGATTTACTGCTGCTGCTGCAGCGACTCGAAGAGTTAATGATTCTGTTCCTCCTTGCAGAAGTGTGTGGGAAATGAAGACCCAAATGCAAGACATGATGATGCTAATCATCTTCTTCTCGACTTCTTCAAGCTCCAAGAACACTGGAAAACTCTACTACTTTTGCAAAACTTCTACAAGAGACCCAAATGATACCAAATGATTGGGAATTGTCGCACAGACAGACGGACAGAGATGGGTGTTCCAACAGAGAGTTTGAGTTTGAACGTTCTTCTTCTTCTTCTTCTTCCCATGATCGCCATGATCAACGTGGTTGGGTCTTTGCGCGAACGGTTGAAAGTTGGAAGAAGTTGGGATTTGGAGTTGTGGGTTTGTGTTGGGAGTTTTGGGTCCTTCTTGTTGGAAACAAACAACACACATCCAAGAAGAACAAAGATCCTAGATCATGGGTCGAGGTCCGAGGATTATCTTGTGGCATGATGATGAGGATGATGATGATTCCACACCTGCTGGGAATGATGATGATGATGATGGAGTAAAAGCAAATGCCAACACGGGGATGAAGAGAGAGAGAGAGAGAGAGAGAGAGAGAGAACTGGGAGAAAACAAGAACGATGATCGTTAGACAGGAAGAGGTGCGGGATGTTCCTGGACTTTTGCGGGACATTCCTTGTGGGTTTTGGGGATGTTCCTCGACGTTTGCGGGATGTTGGTCAGCGGCGTTTGCGGGATGTTGTGCGACGTGTGCCTGGCTGCCGGTCCCACGCGGTTTGCAGTTGTCTTTCTGGGACTAAAGACTTGTCTCTCGCCATTTCTGGGACCCGCCCAACCTGCCACCCGGACGAGCCGCGCGGGCATTCTTTGTGCATTTCGGGAGCTCGTTGTTGTTGTTGTTGTTGTTGTCGTCGTCGTCGATTCCTCTGTGTGTGTTGGGAGGATTGCGGAAGAAAACAACTGGAGGAAGTGGAGGAGTTCGGATTACTTCTTCTCTTGCGTGCAAGACTCTCTCTTCTGGCTGCGAGAACCAAAATCAACAACAACACACATGAATTGGAGGAGATTCTTCTTTCTGGATGCACGCTCTGGGATTCTTCCTTCTCTCGCTCGCTCGCTCGCTCTCTCTTCTTCTTCTTCACAGGACTTGCTCCTTGTTGGTTCAAGCTTTCTTTGATGCTTCCAAAGATGGGAAGCTCTTGGTGGATTTAGAGCTTCCAGTTTCTCTTTTGTAAGGCTACAGCAGGAGTTGGGTATTCTTCTTCTTCTGCTGCTGCTGCTGATCCAGGGTGTTGGGTGAGGGGAGGTTTAAGGATTAATATCTCTTCAGAGGATTTGGGAGAAAAGAGAAGTTGGGGATTCTTCTTCTTCTTCTTTTGGCTCATCTGTGCTTGAAGATTTTGTTGCAAGGATTTTGTTGGAGAAAGCCAGGAGTCGGTTGGAGATTGTGTTCCTTTGGTTAGAGAGGTTTAGTAGGCTTCATTCCTCTTGTGAGGATTTGGGAGCAAACAGGAGTTGTGGGGACAGGGGAGGGAGAGGGGATCTTCTCTTCTGTTGCATGAGAGTATGGGAAGCTGTTGTACAAAGAGCTCAGCAGTGCAGGAGGAACAGAATGAGCACAGGTTTGCGCACCAAAATTATGATCAGAATGGGGCACAAAAGCATCAGGAGCAGCTGCAGCATGTAGCTCACAATCACAAGCATACCCCTCAGCATCACCGGCATGCCAGGGAGAAGGAGAGATCAGTAGTCGAAGATTTGCAGCAACCAGCACAAGCAGCCAAGAAGCCTCCTGCTGCTGCCGTGGCTGCTGTTCCTCAATCAGATAGGAGGAAGACAACAAGGAGGATTGTTGGGAGCAATATCAGAGACAACACCTCTGTTCCTTTGGGTAAAAAGACGAACTTTGGATACCAGCGAGATTTCAAGGCCAAATACACTCTCGGCAAGCTGCTTGGCCATGGTCAGTTTGGCTACACCTATGTTGCAATCCAGAAGGCGACTGGCATGAGAGTTGCAGTGAAGACTATCGAGAAGAAGCAGGTTCTGCTGCAAACACACATTTCCCTTCCTTGTTGAGGATTCTTGTTTTCAGTAATGGAAGAAGAAGGATCCTTGCTTCTTCTTAGCATCTCAAATGGAGCTTCACATAGCTAGCTTGTTGCCCACAGTTGACAATTCTTAAGATCCTCTTCTTCACCATCCATGCCTTTCCATCATACAAGAGACAGGTGCTTATTTTTTTTCTTGGAAAGAATTGGCTGATTGTAATGGTTGGAAGCATGACAGATGACACTTCCCATCTCTGTGGAAGATGTGAAGCGCGAAGTGAAGATCTTGGACGCTCTTTCTGGCCACGAAAATGTGGTGCAATTTATCGCCTCCTTTGAAGACAATGATCTTGTCTACATTGTAATGGAGTAAGCTCTATTGATGCTCCAGCTCCTTAATTTTTGTTTCTGCAACTTGGAGGGCAATGCTGCTGCTGCTGTATTCCTTGGAGAAATTTTTTTATGACCCAGTCTTGCATCAAAAGTGGTTACGATCTTTCCTTTTGATCTGATTGTAACAGAAGTTGTATGGGATTTCTTTCTTAAGATCTGATACTTTGGGAGTTGATAAAATTGGTAGGTGGGTAAGTCATGGCATTTCATCACTGCTATTTGTGATGAAGGTAACGAAGGGTCTTCTTGCACTTTGTGATGTCTTCTTTGTGGGCTGCACTGACTGCTTGGTGAACCAGGTTATGTGAAGGTGGGGAGCTCCTCGACCGAATCCTTGCAAAGTAAGTCTGTTGATTTAGGGTTTAAGGGCAATCGAACTGTCTGTCTCTGGGAAAAAGTTGTGCAACTCTGGTGGGAGGGAGAGATGGTATATAGATTTGGATAGTGTAAAATGAGTAGTTGGAGATCAAAGAAGTATCTGAATTGGCTTTGTCCAGGCTCACTTTGGGATGAGTCTTGTTGTGTCCTGAAGAAGTCTAGAGCCAATAGCATTTGTTTGTTGTTTGTCTAATACTCAGTTGGGCCATCATCCTGATCACTGTGGTGGTGCACAAACAACAGGAAGGAAAGTCGATATAGTGAGAAGGATGCAGCTCGGATTGTCAGACAAATGCTCAATGTCGCTGCTCAATGTCATCTCAATGGTGTTGTCCACCGTGACATGAAACCAGAGGTAGGTACATGCACATCATCTACTACATGTGCAGCTATAATGTGGATGAGAACAAAAGAATATGTTGATTATCAATGCACAGAATGTCAGGTTCATTGATGACAAAGTTCACAGAATGATGAGAGTCTTCCATTTTTTTTCAGAACTTTCTTTTCAAATCTCCAAAAGAGGATTCGCCTCTGAAGGCAACGGATTTTGGGTTATCTGACTTTATCAAACCAGGTACAACAGCATCACCTGCTGGGTGTGCTTTTCTTTCCTTTCCTCTTGATACATCTTGCACTGGATGGAATGTTTTGCACTTGGCAGGTTCATAGGTCTCTCTCTGTGCTGAAGGTTGCGTGTTGGGACTGGTCTCATTGGTTAATTAGCTGATACCCTTTTTGTTTTCTGCAGGCAAAAGATTCCATGATGTGGTGGGTAGTGCATACTACGTTGCTCCAGAGGTGTTGAAGAGAAAATCAGGCCCAGAGTCTGATGCATGGAGTATTGGTGTCATCACATACATCTTGCTGTGTGGAAGGCGCCCATTTTGGGAGAAGACTGAAGCTGGCATCTTTAACGAGGTAGGAGAAAGAGTAAAAAAAAGCAGGTTATTCAAACTGTGTCACCCCTTCACACACTTGTGTTCAATTGAGGGATGCTTAAAGCTCACTTGTTCTGTGTTTGGTTTTTTGTGATGACTACCCAGGTACTGAAGAAAAAGCCTGACTTTCGAGAGAAGCCATGGCCTACAATCAGTGCCAGTGCTAAGGACTTTGTGAAGAAGCTGCTGGTAAAGGATGCCTTTGCCAGACTTACTGCTGCCCAAGCCTTGTGTACGTTCTCCACAGTTTCATGTAATTGTAATCTTTTGGGTGGCATGAGTAAAAAAAATCACTGAAGTTGATGATGAGGTTGCCATTAATATGTATGAGGCAGCCAGACTGGAATTCATGAAATGGAACTGGATCAGTATGATATTGAGATGATGATGATGAATGTGAGGAATGTTGGAATGCTGAGGATTCATCAATTTGGCATGCTTCAACATTACCCACTGTTCAACAGCAAATGTGGAGTAGTTCTGTGGCTATGCTTACAATGGGTATTATTTTTTATGCTGCAGCTGTGGCCTTAAGAAAAGTGTGTGAAACTGTGCAGCACATCCATGGGTTAGAGAGGGAGGAGATGCATCAGACATACCATTGGATATCTCAGTTCTGTCAAATATGCGAGAATTTGTGAAGTACAGTCACCTAAAACAGATTGCTCTTCGGGTAGGTCATATCCTTCAGACCTTTAAAGGTGCCACCACATGTAGCCATTTTTGGTGTGCATGGAAAAATGCCATTATTGTGTGCACTGCTTATGTGGGAAGACACACTAGAAGACATAAGTTTTTCCTGCTGTACCTGGGGGGCTGAGTACTGTGGAATCAACTGCAGGCTTTGGCAAGCACTCTTGACAGTGATGAAATCTCAGATTTACGAGATCAGTTTGATGCGATGGACATGGATAGGAATGGCACAATCACTCTTGATGAAATGAGGACTGTGAGTACTTTTCATGTGCTCTACTACTGTGTTGGTAATTTTTTGCTTGCAACTGCAGGTATTTTTCTTTCCTTTGTATGTGGGGACGATGGTATTTGGTCTGTTGATGGGTGGGTGACTTACAATAATAGTTTGATGTATTTGGGAATGTGTTTTGCATAGGCCTTGCAAAAGGACCAGCCTTGGATGCTAAAGGAATCACGGGTGCTGGAGATTCTTCAAGCGGTATGTAGACAAAACATTTTCCAAGCTTCAGTCAAAAATAACAAACTAACTAGCTCATGCGATTTGTGGTGGTGTGGGGTCCAGTTTCTTCTCACATAAGAAGAAAACATTTATATGGGGCTCTGTTTGATGCTACAGATGGATACCAACAGAGATGGGTTGGTTGATTTTGATGAGTTTGTCGCAGCCACACTGCATGTGCACCAACTGAAAGAGACAAATGCAAAGAAGTGGCAAATGCGGTTACAAGCTGCTTTTGACAAGTTTGATTTTGATGGGGATGGCTATATCACTGCTAGTGAGCTCAAAATTGTATGAGACTGTCTCTTATCTTTATGTTTCACAAGCTGCATTCTATGCTTTCATGTGGGATCAGATCCCTTCCAGCATCTCTAGATAGCCCAGTTTAGACCAACCACCTTTTGTTCTGTGCATGTGGTGTAGACAATTAACTGCCCATGTTATTACAAAGTTACAGCATTTGGGTGCAACAAAACTTCATTTGTTGTAGACAAAAGTTCTACACTGCTTCAGAGCAGTGGTCACATTCTCTCTCTTGTAGCCTGATGGGCACTGATAGGAAGGTTTCTTCATGGGCATTTTTTTGTTTGCAGGCTATGGGTCTGAAGGGCTCCATGGAGGCAATTCTTTGTGAAGCGGATTTGGATGGAGATGGACGAATTAGTCTACCAGAGTTTCAAAACTTAGTGCGCCAAGCAAGCCTTGGGTCTAGAAACAATGATGACAACGATGTCCACATGCAGCAGCACCAACGTCACCACCGAGAAGCCCCATTGCCATGCGAGAACGAAATGATGATGGTTCACTAAAAACCCATGCTCCATCGTCATTGAAAGCACTTCTTGCTTGGGACAAAGAAACAGTCTTGTGTTTAGGGTTTAGGGTTGAGACTGATGATGGGTTCTTTTGTTGGATTTTGATGGTATTCTTACCTGCAAGTAAAAACCAAAGACTTAACCAGCAAAGATCCCAACCAGGTCAGTTGGCGATTCATGGATTCAGATAGCAAGTGGTGTGCAGGACACCCAATTGTGCCAGTTGGCAGTTTTTTACAGGTGATTTAATTCTTGTGGTGAATTTTTTCTTAATTTTTAGTTTTTCTTGTAAAAAATTAGAGCTTACGGTAGTGATTCTCCAGGTGCTCTTTGTTGCACCAAGAGCTTTACCCATTGAGTCTCCTCACCGGCAATAGAGAGGGGTGTTTGAAACAGGCCAATTCATTGCACTTGGATAAACAAGATGCCGAGCTAGTGGTTGATTGGAGACCACTTGTTTGTATCATGAAAAGCATTCAAAAAGTTAATGTAAAGTCGAGCATTTGTGGTACAAATATGAAATGCTCAAATTGTGGAATGCTATGCAATGCAACCTCTCAAAATTTGTTGTTCATGAATTATTGCTTTATGGATACGTAATAGTTCATCAAATGATCAAGTATTAATCTTTGAGTCGGGACTTTCTCCTAATGCCAACCTTGCATGCTTCAAGTCTAAGATTTATGTTATGCCTGCATTTATATCTCTCAATTTCTATATGTTACAAAATCTTGGCTAATGTTTTATCAATACTTACTAGCTAGCCTGGCTTGTGATGTTGAGCACATATTGGAATACTGAATGAAATTTGGAAAGGCCAAATGGTACAACTTCATCCATGCTAACGATTGTTTCTCATAGTCATGTCTCATAGCCTTTTTCTTCATTGATGAATCTTAGTAGTTTACGGGATAGTAGCTTAGGTAGGCAAGTTATAAGGTCTAAACATGGATGTTGTAAACAAATAGGAAGTCAACACACCATCAAGTGACATCCTACAATCATTTGGTATTTCAAAACCCTTAAAATAAAGCCTCTAGTCACGATGACAAGAAGACTTGGGTATTCAATCACCACCTATTCTTAATCTCATAGTCTTTGACCTTGGAATTCAAACATTTGTATCTATCTTTGCAAGCCAAATACCTAAAGAATTTTTTATTTGGATGAGATTGAAAAGGCAAACCAATCATATCCATGTTATACATTTCCAAATGATGAACACGTTTGAGAGGAAATCATAGATGAAACATTGTTGGATCACAAGGCAATGATGGATGGTATGTGATGACTCATGGAGCAATTACCTCTCTAAATGCAATAGCTAAATAACAATGTGGAGTTGACGGCTTGGGAATGTGGACGTCACAATTAGTTGTTGTGGACTTTTCAATTTGACATAGTGGAGTTGGCAAACAATCCGAGTCAATGTGACAAAATAGGCAAATAATAATGTGTGGAGTTCACAATTTGACATGGTGGAGTTGCCAAACAATCCAAGTCAATGTGACAAAATAGTCAAATAACAATGTGTGGACTTCACAATTCAACAATTTGAACTTGAAAAATGTGACAAGTGAAGTTGACAAAATAGTTGAACAAATGGTATTCCATACTAAAACCCCATGACCAGGGGAAAAAGCTCTAGATCAATCAAAGGTTATTTAATGTCGATTCAAGAATCTTACAATTAAAAATAATGATTATTAAGCACAACAAAGCTAGCCTCCATTGTTATGGAGCATTGCAAAGTTTTAATTTGTTGTACATGATTGATTGATTTTCCAATTCCACCATGCATTGCAAATGATTTTCTTCCATATCAAAGCAACAAGTGGCAACTAGTTGAAAAGTCAATTGATGCATTGCCATACCCATATGCTAGCACACTTCCCCTATATATTACCCATGCATAATCCCAACTTTCAAAAAAATGCAATCACAACAGATGTCATAAAAAATGTTGCAAGTGATATCAAGTTTGATAGTTTAAAAGTACTACAATAAAACATCAGTGATTGAACAATGTTCTATGATATAAAGTGATTGTTATGTAAAGATGAAGTACAAACCATGCCTTCTATGCACTCATCTCTATGCACTCATCTCCTTGGGCATTAAACTTTCAACAAACATGGAATTATCAATATTATGTGGCACTAAAGACATGTCCTCAAACCCTAGCATTGCCAACACTGTTCTTCCCTTTGAGCTACAATTTTCTATCCCACTCCCAAGTGTTAGAAAAATTGTTTAAGAGGTGCCTCTTCACCCCTTCCACTTCCTTTCTACACAAATCTTTGATTGTACAAGATGGGCATACAAGGTTTGCTCCAAAAGCTTGTTCTTGATTGTCCTTGGCCCTTTTGACAAAAAAAGACAAACTCCAACTATAATTTGTTCACTTCCTCTGCACACACTAACATGCCAAAGGCTTCCTTTGAGACCAACGTAGTCTACCTTGCCACTATTTTTTTGGACTATGGCTCATTGAATATTGGAGAGACAAGCCCTCACCTACACAAAACCATTGTAATCAACTTGAGCATCTTAAGATGTTGAAGAAATACCTCATGGATTAAAAAAGGTGCACATTTATGCCTCCTCCTACAAGGAATGTAAAGTCTCAAGTTATGTCAAATCTAAAGAGAACTTCATTCAATTGTGTTGTGGTTGTAAAGGAAATTCATAGAATATGCACACATAAAAATTGTCGAAGATGTTGGAAATACTAAAAAACCCTAGAGAAGAACTCAAAAGCTTTTAAGGTTTGGTTCCAAAAAAGAAATCAAGAACAACAATTCCAAATCTTTAGGACTTAGGAGTTTGATTCAATTTGAAAAGAAGAATGGTGACTTTGATTCTAACCTCCTGACTTTAAACTTTAGGTTATTTTCCATCTTCTAAGTTTGTCTTGCCATCATCTTCCAAATGTTGCATGACACAAGCAATAAATATTGAAAGGAAAGAAAAAAGGCCAAAAACCTTCTTTTTGGGTTCCATTTCCTCCATTTAATCACTATCTTCCATGGGGAAATGCTTCCAAAATTATATACCAAACCTTAATTAACACCTAGCTTATGGGAATCTTGAAAAATTGGCTTAATTTGCAAGATTTGTCAAGCAGATCAATAGAAAGCTTTGCACTAATATAACTATTAAACACAACTGTGATGGCAAACAACTAAAATGTTTATCTCCATTACAACAAGGAAGGTAATCAAGAAGAAAATTTTTGAATTTTTTATTATAAATGTATCAAAAGAGAGGTGGAGAAAAACTGTAATAGGATAAGAGACTAGATGATGAAAAATGAATCTATAATCTACTTGTAGGTGTGCATGAAAACATCTCCAACCTACCTCCGTAACAAAATTGTAACCATTTCCTAACGTACAAGATGTTGAATTTTTTCCATAGACCTTACCCCAAACCCTAACTTGCATACAATTGTATGTTATGTTTATTTGTGCTCCTGGCTTCTAAAATCGGAAAATGACAGCAAAAATAGACCATTGTGGCTATGGTCGTTGTCATCATGCGAATGAGGTCATTTACCAGGATTGAAAACCTAGTTCTCATAGAGAGGTGATTTCCCTAACACGTCCTACATGAATTACCTCACATTACAATAAATAGGGGAAAACATTTTCAAATTGATTCTATAAACTTTTCGGATTCAACATTCCAAAAACCAAAGATGAAAAAATGGGGTGTTTGAAAACTACACAACCCACCTTCCTCAAGAAGGCTTCATAAAGTAGACATCATCAAGAATAGGTAGTGGTTCCCTCCATTCATTAAGATCTTCAACCACTAGAAAACATGACAAACATTGGAAATTATCCATTCATTACATAGGTATGCATCACATCCTCTTTGAATACTAAGGGGTAAAACATTTTGTTGCCATAATTGACAATTAAATTATTGATAATTTTAACATTACAACAAAAGCAGGCAATGTATATATCAAAGAAATAATGCTTACATGAAATGCTTTCATCAATGATATCTACGATCTTGTAAAAGCACAACATCACCTTCATTGTAACTTCATCCATGATAAGAACCTAAAATCAAACCTCCCAACAATGAAGCATCACCACATGAAATCTCCTAATTTTACTATCAGAACTCAACTAGGTTATTAGGCTTCTCCTGAATTGTACTGGAAAGGTGAAGACAAAGTAGTCTCTTTTCCTCTAATGTTTTACAACCTAATGTTCTACACAATTCAAACAATGGAAGGAGATTTATTCATAGCTCAATAAACTAAGGGAGCTGTTGGAAAGGAGTCAAGAGAAATCACACACACCTTCCATTATGTTAATCCTTTTCTCTTCCTTGTTGCATGTAGCATCTCCTATAGAAGGTTTGCATCATCAAAGTTTCCAAACACAACATATCATATAAGAGTTACGAATCCTCCAAACTTCCAACAAGCCAATAATAATCTCTTACCATATCAATGGAAATTTTATAACATGACCCAATTGATCTAGATCTCTCAAACTTTGACATTAAGAGTTGACTCAAAGAAAAAGAACCCCAAGTCCTTAAGCTTGTCAGCTATAATCCTCAAATCCTTCAAACAATTAAATGATGCACAAGATGTTGTGGTGAATTATTATCGTCATTAGTTCTCTACATGAATCTGATTTATTTAGCAAAACCTTTTGTACTTAAACAAATTTTGAGAGTCAAAATAAAGGATGTAGTAGATCCAAAGGGGACCAGCCCTCATTCTCTTATACAATTGCCCATGCCATTCATTCTCTACATTTTCTATGAAGGGGGGGAATAAAAACATTCATGGCTTCATGATATCTAGCGAAAGGTGCAAAATCCATCGATGTGTAAGAATCTAAGTAGTCCATGATTTTTTTCTATTCTCATCCACTACCTCCCCTCCCACTCTATGTATGTGTCTTTATCATAGAAGACAGATATGTCTATAGCCTTACATTCCCAATTTGAAAAACATGCGGCTATAATTCAATTTTTACTCCCTAAGATTATGTCTTTGTCTCTTTTTTTATGCCCACGGGACTCTTCAAATTAATCTTCTGGATCCAAGCCCCATAAATGGAACCTAGAACTTCTACTGCTATTGTTACGGCTTCACGTCAAAATTCTTTTACCACAACGAAACTTTCGCAATTGAAATTCGAGATAATCTTTTCATATGACAACAACAATCTAGTATCGACAAAACCACACAAACAATAATAGTAGTGACAAAAGTCCCTTGCACGTTTGGAGCCTTGGCAACACAAAATATTATGAGGAGAATCAGAATGTCTTATTCATGAGTAAGAATGCAAAACAAGATTTTTGTGAAAAGACAAGGATTAGGGTTTCTAGATTAGGGTTTTCAAATTACGCATCCTTCTATTTTGACGCGCTCCCAAGTCACGGGGTGAAACCCACTTGAAGGTTTCACAAAGTCAAGTTGCGGAAATTGTGATTTAGTAGCATGCTCCCGGCTTCCAACTCTAAAAAGGGGTACATGGTCGAGTTGGGAGCCTAGGGATTAGACTAGGAAGAGGGACTAGCTTAGCTTGTGTGAATCTGCATCCAAAAAACCAACCAAAAAGGGTTAGTTTAGCATTCGGGACACCCTTGGGTGTTGGGACTTGCCACGGGCACTTGGACACACAAGACTCACCACGGCCCGGATTCGGGAGTAAGCCACCACCTTACTCCCTTATAGTATTCTCTGCGGCTGGTCGCCAAGGCTACATCCAAATGGCACATTTTGTTGGGACTCCGAAATGGGAATCCCGAAATTGTCCCCTCCTCACCTCAAACTCGGATCGGGACGAGTCCTGAATCAAAGTTGTAGCTCTTGTCGAGAGCTTTCCAACGCCGTGTCGCACTCTTCAAGGCGACGTCGGGAAGAGGTCGATTCCCGACTTTTAGTGGTCGGGAGTCAAATTGCCAGTTTGACTTCCGACCCTTCTTTTGTCCATAACTTGGGCTGCAGATGTCCGAATGGCCAATGCGAGGCCATTTTCGATATCTACGTTTCAAGACCTTTCCAATGACACCAAAAAAACTCAATGCAAGGTGTTTTGGGCCTTGCTGTCGAGCTCTGAACATTCGAGAGTCCCAGAGGACTCCAAACCTCCAACTTTTCCAAGTGTTGGGCTTCACCCCCACACTTGGCCAAAGTGGGGTTGCGACATATTTTGACTGTTCTAGGACGAAGATTAGGGATTTTTACATTATGTGTCTTTTCATATCTCAAAAAATTAGGGCGCACAAATATACATGGCTTAAAGCCATAAACTCTGGATAAATCTAGAGAACACATTGACATATTTTTATGTAGCCCATGTAGAAAAGTCAAATGTCTTGTCATTGACATTGAAAACAACTTGAAAGATTTGATGCATGAATATTTATTTCTTTTCAATGAATTAATTGTTGCTCATGTGTTAACTACATATGAAGCTCCTTTTCTTTTTTATAGGTAAATTGTTTTTCCAACTTTTCTAAACCTAAGCAAGCAAGTGATTCTTAAAGAATTATTTCTTAATTTTTTGTAAGATTGTGTACATAAAGCTTCCCAAAATGATCTCCATCTCCTTAAAAGATTCTACAAGCTTCTTCAAAAGATTCAAACTACTCCAATTCGAGAATTAGGGGCAATGGAGGTGCCTTAAGTTTAATCATGTTATCAATTCCATTCCATCTACTTTTGTTTCACCTTTTCTTCATGTTCAATTGATGATTTATTTTCCTCAATGATCCTATTTTAGCAATCTTTTAAAAAAAAACTTAAAATATAAAGATGAATCAATTGAGAGAAAAAATAAATTCCTTGTTGCTACATTTCCATGCACCCATTTTTTCAATTTTATTTTTTGCTTTTGTAAAATCCTAAAGTCAATCCTTCCTTTGGTTGATACAAATTATCACATTCTTGTCTAATTGGTTGTTGTGTTTCCTTAGTCTCTCAAAATATCTCTTTGTTTTTACTTTGATTCCATATGCCTCCTCTCACTTTGTATCATTACTTCTATGTATAAGTGATTGTCTTTTCCTTGCTTCTTAAACATTTTATAGGTGCAATTTGTATTGATTGTTACAACGTTTGTGCCTTGCTCACTCTAGAAATTTGTAAACATGGGCAATTTTTGCTTGAGATTTTGGGTCCATGATCACTATGGTCTTTGGTGATGTTTTCTCCATGTGACCAAAAGTAGTCGGGTTATTTATTCCTTTGACATTTGTTTTTAATAATAATTATAGTCTTCCTCTTTTGCTTTCTACCTTTGACATTTGCATCCACTTTGACTTTAAGCTTCTTGCCTTCTTGCATCCCACTCGCAAACAACTCTTACATCATGCTAGGGTATTGCACAGATACCCTACCTCAAGGGCAACTTCAACTATAATCAATTGCTTTGGCAAGTGCCTAATATTTTGGTTACAACAGGAAAATAAACACCCAATTTTTTAAACAATTCCAATTTCCAACTGAAAGTGCTTAACTTGTACAATATCCAGCCAATGAATTTAATAGTTGGGCAAATACAACTAGTTTTTACAGCATTCATAATGCACCTTTCGCTTTTTGCCTTCAGTATTTGATGAACTTCATAAGGAAAACTGGACTTCCATGAAACATAAGCCCATTCGATCATCAGTTTTCTTTTTTATGATGAATTTACTTTCCATCTGAGAAAATCCATAATTTTCAATTTGCTTGAGTGGGAGAAAACTAGGGTATACATATGTACCATTGCAATTCGCTTACTATCACACACCAATTGCCACACACTGTTGGGCTGTTGTTGTAAGTCCAAGATATACCTAGTAACCCATCCAAGCATGCAATTTTATCTTTGTATCCACTTCCTACATTGAATCAGATCATGAACATTTTAATCTATGAGTCATTTCAAGATTTAAAAGTGTACAAAGTGGACACTTCACAACAAAATTCTAGCACGTACAGGGATAGCTGTTGCTTATTCCTCAGATTTTGTTGTTGTTTGTTTGGTAAGAAAAGGAGTTTGTGACCCATGGTACTTCTACCTCCACCCATCATTGCTCCATCAAGCTCTCACCCATCTGCAAAAACACAAGAACTATTGCCTCTTATAGGGATTTGGGTCCGAGTCCTGAGGTGGCCAATCATCCTCTGATACCAGTTAATCATAGGATCTGCATATATTGGGTAAAATTAATCCACAAACATAGTTTAGAAGCTAAAGTTGAGATTCAATGAGATCACAGATTTCAATAAACCCTAAACCTTTTTACTCTAGATACCGAAATCAGAATGAAACTCATCAAGAAAAACATGAATGATTGATACAAATGGAGTAGAAATAAATATTTGGAATAAATCTGTACTAGAAAGTAGCAAAGTAAAAAACCCATCATTCAGTTATGTGAACATCCAATGACCAGTTACAAAAATATTATGTCCCACAAAAAATTTCAAAAAAACAAGCAGAAGTATATTAGAAGAGAAGCTATCAAAGGACACGTTGAACATTTTTTTACTTCAAGAAGATAAAATAGAGATCTAACAATGTGGCAGCTCTACTAGTGTTACCTCATATAGACACCTTGGGGAAGAGGATCAAGGTGCCCCTTGTGAAGAGCTCACTACATACTCTCTTCATTTCTTCAAGCACTATATGACAAGAGAAACAATTCATGGGCAGCTCATTCCAAGTAACAACTGCTCCATGTCATTTTTGCTGTTGTTGTCGGGTGAACATATCTTACGGATCAACAATCCCAAAACCATCTGTCTCCCTTCGGTCTCTTTACTAACTGGAATACCATCTGAAGCATAGTTCAATATATCACTTTGTTCTCAAGCTCTTACATTTCCCTTTATGTTTACCCTCTATGATTTACACACAAATTCTGCATTACTCTGGTCTCTTTACTAACTGGAATACCATCTGAAAAATAGGTCAATAGATCACTTTGTTCTCAAGCTCTTACATTGCCCTTTATGTTTACCCTTTATGATTTACACACAAATTCTGCATTACTCTGGTCTCTTTACTAACTGGAATACCATCTGAAGCATAGGTCAATAGATCACTTTGTTCTCAAGCTCTTACATTGCCCTTTATGTTTACCCTTTATGATTTACACACAAATTCTGCATTACTTCTGTTGTGCCCAGGTCAACCAGTCACATAATTCAATGAGATGACTTGACAATGGGATCAAAATCCAGATCAAACACCCAAAAGTTGCACCCCTTTCACTTAGTTCATACATGTCAATACTTTCGTATGAACAGACAGACATACCCTTGTCACCATCAGTGACACCAGCAGACAGATAAATTGCAGGGAGAATTACCTCTTCACCTAACAGGCAGCACATGACTAATGTATGAGAAGACTGTCAAACACAAAAGAGAACTTACAATCATCAACACAATGATCATAAGAGTATGGAGGCCCCAAAAGCACTCTGACTTGCCCAGGAGACAGCAAGGGATAATCAATCTGTGCTTTTGACCCATGCCGTAATTAAACCTGAGATACCAAAATCTGTTCTGCCAAAAGCAAATATCTCAAAACATTCCAAGGAGAAGAATCAACACTTGCAAGTCAAACTATCTATGGATGCCAAACCCTTTCTGCATTCATACAAAGTCTGACTTCTTCCCAAACATGATTGTGCAATTAATCAAGGGAAAAATCAGTCAGCAGCTCAAAGATACCAACATTTGCACCCCTATGAGTGTATTGCAGTCAGCCTCACACTAGGCAACAGGGAAAATAACTGTCAGATGTAGTCTAAGGGTAACTCTTCCCACTGCCCGTAGTCAGATGGGATGATTGTTCCTTCTCAATTTTCTCATTTTTGGTCAAACCAGGAAATGAAGATGCTTTATCTTCTCACTGGAACACCTCCTCTACCTGCGCCAGGGGCTGGCCCACCTGGCACAGTACCTCTGGCTGCAGCACGAGCCTGCAACAACAAACAACCAAACCCATCAACCAACACTGGTATGGACCTAAGTGACCTTTCACACAGGAGGAGGAAATACCTGCCATTCCCTCTCTTCTCCTATGGAAAGATTACCAGCAACCAAAAGTGTATCTCTTGGAACCAAACATAGGTAAGTGCTGGATGTTGTATTTCTAAGTAACATATCTATAAGATTGCAGAGAAATCTCCACAACAACACTTTGAAGGTAACACAACAATGAATATGGTCATAACCTTATACGAGTTGCTTACAAAGTGTCAGACCATCAAATAAGGCATGAATAGCAGTGATGAGCTACAATGCCTATCCACTAACATCATCAGCTCCTCATATAGGGTATGGATAAGAATATAATAAACAGGCCAAAATTTTGGGCAAATCATAGAACAAAACCTCTGTATCCTGAGTTTCTGTCACATTTCTGGAACAAAATGTGAAGACTCAGTCATGATGTTGGCTAGCACTCAACTGACAAAGCTTTGACAAAAAAGAATCAATAGTATCCTCATTCAAGCTGCAAGAAGGTTGTGAGGGTAAGCTTCATTTCATTTTAGCTTTTCCCTGTACAACCAAGCATCTAAGCCTGAGGCAATAGAAGGCCTACACAGAGGTCTCCTGCAACATACTCAATAAGTTGTGTTTTACAATAGCATTTAAAATGCACCAAAAAGAGTTGTAGCATACCTTGGCCTGCAATGCTACAGAACGACCTCGGCCAATTCCTACACCTGAAGAGCCCTTACCCTGCATATCATGCGACATCCACCATCACTGCCTCAGTTCCTTTGCAAGAGCACTCATTATAATCTTGATAAGTTGATCTCATGAACAAACAGACAGACACATTGACACTCCATCTACTGCAGATTATGTTTACACATGTGAGGCTATAATAAGCATTCTGTGCAAGCAATCAAAGCATTCCAGAGCTGTTCAAAAACACCTTCATGAAGATTCACTGTTTGTTTCATCTATTCAGTTCATTTACAGTCTCAGAAATCAGAGGGCCAAATCAAAGGCCCACAAAAGGCAGCAAGTAACCTTGATTTTAGCATCAAGGCGCTTGAACATTGGGGCATTCTTCAACATATCTGGAATGATCATGAACCTGCCAGGCACCAGACACAATGTACCTCAATTATAAGTGGTGATATAGCAACCCACCCAGTGAGGTCTGCAGGATAGAAAAACTTGATGTCCGCATCTTAAGCTTTACATTTTAACATTTATTCTCACTTCCGATTCCCTTGACTTATCAATCAAAACAACACAAGAATCATGCTTTCCTACTTGATCAAAGCAGAAGATCAGGCCGTGGCAATAGTCTTTTGAAATGGAAATGGACAATGCAGACCCTGCTCGGACATACCTCACTTTACTTCCACGAATGAAGACATGTTCCAATTGAGAAACCTTCCCATCCTGATTGCAAAAATCAGAACAGTTGAATCTTAGTCTCTGTTTGACCATAATACAGCACAATCTTGTGGGGGTACTCACTCACTCACACACTCTCCCCACCACACCAGAAAATATTTTGACCGAACCCTAAACCCTAATTACATCCAAATATCACTTTGCAAGAAAGCTCTGAAACTGTTCAAAATGCGCAGTGAGGAAGAGCATATCATGCTCTGCCTTCTCAGCACAATCATAAAAGAAACTCTTTAGACTCAACACATCCTATACACATTCCATCACAACATACTAATTCTAAAGAAAATCATCTCATAGCACATTCCTGGCACCACGAAAATACACTAAACTAAAATCAAAAAGCTGTAATCCTGGTGGAAAGATGGCTGCTCCTGGTGGAAAGAACGATTCTGTAGCATCTAAGGGTTAGGGGTGCGGGTCATATCGCAAGGAAGAAGGTTTAGGAGTTCACACCTTGGCAGTGTAGGTAATGGACTCAAGCTGGCTGTTCCAGTTATCTTCGCACTCAATGAGAGAGCCGCGGTAAAGCTCGCCACTCTTAAGCTCCACGGTTACGATATGGCCCTCCGCCTCGTGCAACAGCTTCACTGGGATTCCCAAACTCTTACTCATTGTGCCTCTTTTCTCTTCGTCCCCGTCTTGATGTTCTTCTTCTTTTTGTTCTCGAAGACGCTACTCAGCAAGCTCTAGGCACGTACGCAAAAGAGCAATACCTCGTGCGCTCTGGCTTCCACTCTTCTCTAAAACCAAAGCAAACGAGCAAACTAACACACCAATTGGTGCCTGCGCTCATCAAACCCTAATTTTGTCACCAAGACAAAATTAGGGTTTGCGAGGGTCTTGGACTCTTTGGCAAGTGGTTTTTCTTTTCTTTTTCTTTCTTTTCTTTTTCAGTTCTCTGATGTCGCCCTATTCCCAATCAGGGTTTTTTTTTCCTCTTAATATGGCAATTTGGGCCCATTTTTTCCCAAGAAATTCCTTTGTACATTTCACACCATCCTTTTTTTTTCCTCTCCTAGAGATGTTGAAAAACTTTGCTAATTTTTTATTAAAACATTGATTTGAAATTGAAAATTTGCAAAAATTCACCAAAAAAACTTGGACACAAAACATTCAAAATTAGAATTTGCAAATCAATTCATTTTGTGATTCTCTAACCCAAATCAATGTTATTTCCACAAAAGTCGAAATGAAAATCCTTTGTGAATAATCCATGTAAAATTATCACATACATATAAGAAATGTATATATATAAATAATTTCATAACACCAAACTTGGCAACTTTATATTACGGATGTAAAAACAACTTGGCAAAATTGTTGATTCTAACACCCTCACTTAGCAATTATCAAATTATGTGCTTAATCACATCATATGAAGCATTGGAAATATTCATGCTTGTCACCAAAAAATGTCTTGGTCCATACACTTATAACCATCTTTATTTGTTTTACAATACACCATGTTAACGGTGGCCTCTTTAGTTTTCTCTTGCACTAAATCACGATGAATCTCAATACTGTTGATGCGAACATGAAGAGTTCAATTTTTGATATAAATATACAATTTTGATTATCATTATATATGACAATAGATTTCATTTATAGAAAACAAATGTTTCAAAAGACAATAAAAGCCACATCGCTTACCTTACATGGTTTCAAAAGTTGTATATTCAATTTTTGTTGAATGACATAACTATAGAGTTTTATTTCTTGTTGCTTCAACTAATACCTCCATTTTTCAATATAAAAATATAACATGTTGTGGATTGATGGTCATCAATATTGTTAGCTGAATTTACATCATGATGTAAATATCAATAATATCAAAGCTCTCATCAAAAGTATGGTTGTGGTATGCACCCCTCTAAAAGCACAATTGGTCCATAACATTATCAACAAAACGTAAGTTATCATAAGCACCCTTTTCTTGAGCACAATCAAGACCCCTAAAAATATCCCCCATATATCAACTATAACACCAACCAAAATCAACTATATTGTTTGAAAATTGGAAATTTTTGTTTCATTATAATCTGAGGTGATTGCCCAAGGTTAGCCACAAATTGATTCACAACCACCATTATTTGAACAATATCAAGTCTTGCACATAATGTTGCATATATGACATTCCCAACAACATTAGAAAATTGAGTAACCTTCATTGTTTCTAATGAGGGACCATTATCAAAGCACATTTTTTTAAAATTATAATTATTGACAAAAAAAGGTCCATGTTGACTTAGAGAACTAAAAACATATGGAAAGTTTGATGCAATAGAAAACTTATTTTTGGTGTCAAACTTGACATTTCCTTATAACAAATTTGAACATGAACATATGCTACAAATGCCATTGCATCCACCCAAAATGTGGTCATGTAACTTAAAATGGGTTCAAACCTATGAAGGTTAATTTTTAATTAAATCCCTATTAACACATAGGTAGAATGTACAATTAAAGCCCCACAAAACATCCAACCATTTTTTAAAAAAACTTTTAAAAATGCAAGAAAAGAACCTTACACATTTTTGGGATAGGATTGTTCACATGCCTAAAACTTAGTTCTTATGACAGCCACACCCATTGTGGAGCTCATCACGTAGGCCTAAGGACTTTGTTCAATGGGGATCACTCATAAAAAAACATATACATCTTCTCTTGTGGACATTTTCACAATTAGACAAGCACATGACTTTATTATGGTGTAAGTTTGTTACACAAAAGGTTTATCCAAAGCTTCACACAAAGTAACAACATGAAACTATGACAAAAAGAATATATGCCCAAGTCTTAAGTCACAACCTTTTATATACTCTAAAAGAAAAATGGATCAGTTCTTGTCCTCATTCATCCATGTTTACTAAACATTCATATTCATTCACAACAAATTACTAGTAGGGTGTACGCACTCTAAGGTGGCTCACTTTTTCAAAAAAACAAAAGTTCACAAAAGTCCATTCTATAATATTAAAAATTTGAAATTTTCTAATACCATGGGTAGTAAAGTCCATATTAATAGGAGCCCACCTACATATTCCAAATATATACACCTTTAAAAAAATTTGAAATTTAAGAAAAAAACAACTATGTTGGGGACTTACATTTTGAGAAATCATGTTCACAAAAACCACATTGCCCTGCATAAAAAAACACTCAAGTACAATTGTGTTGCAATTACGTCCTCCAAAGTGTAACTAAGTTAGGATTGTTAAAAATGAACTACACATTGAACAACTTTTCTGCAACTATTGTATAACTTCCATATGCGTTATTACACCATGTGTCCACATTCCCACCATCCATGAGGTATAAGATTTGTAATTGGTTTTCAACTATGAAATTTGTTCATGTAGCTGGTTGGCCACTATGTTGTTATTAAGCGACCACTATTTTACTACTAATTGCTAGGTTTTTTTCTCAAATTCTTCAAGTATGTGCATTGGGTAAGATCTTCAACATTAATTAATAGTAAATGGTGATTGACCTAATGGACAAATATATATATATTTTGAAATCATGCCTAACTCTAGCAACCTACAGAAACACATTATTTAAATCTGATGATTTTTTAAATCTAAAGTGAGAAATTTTGCCAAAACAAACATTGATAATTGCCCATTATCATGTCAATATTGTACCACAATTATGCCACTACATGGCCTCATGGATACCACTAGTTGTTACATATATATGTGCCATTATGGGGCCACAATATTGGCATTGTTTTACAGCTAGATGGTTGTTACGATGCCACTACTTGGCCTTTAATAAATACTATTGATTCACTATCCATATAAAGTGTGAATTTGTAAACTTCAAATTAAATCCCAATGTTACATAAACTATATTAAAAATATTTATATCTGAAGTACATCAAGGTATTCAAGTTTATACACCTAGAAGTTTTCTAGGCTATATGAACAAGTGTGGAATTGATAATAGCCAATTCTTTTGTGGATAGATCGTTGGCACCCACAAGGGTTACATCTTGTGGCATATTTAATATATAATATTACAAATAATTTAATAAATATTAAATATTAATTTATGGCTTAATTTACTTGATTATTATGAACTAAAAATTAGATTAAATAATTATCCTTTAATATAAATTAATCAATTTAATTTAGAATTTTTATGAAATTAATTAATTCAGATAATTCATTCTTACACAATTAACTAAATACATAATTTTAAAATATTGCAATAAATATTGTAGTCCTATTTTTTTGTGATTGGTGTTCAATTATTGTATTAATAATATTACACTACATTGCAATTCAAGATATCATGTTGGCATACATATATATCAAATCATATAATTTCATGAAGGGTGAAAGTCTATTTTTGAATTGAAATTAAAAGTGATGTCTATATTTTATTAAACATTCAATATCGGTTTACATATGGATATATCTCTATACACCTCAATTGTTTTTACTCAAATGCATGTTTATTATTTAATATTTCATAATGAATTATTTGTTAATAATTAATATGTAATATATTTAATTACTACGAAAGAAATAATTAAACTGAATAATAAATTATTCATATTAATTAATTATTTAAATAATTATTTCGTTAATTAATCCAGATAATAAATAAATAAATATCTAAAAATCAGATAATTAATTATCTAATAACTAATTATCTAGATTCATTAACTAACTATCAAATTTTTTATTAATTAATTATAATAATTTAGATAATAATTTTTCTTATTTTATTTGGATTCTAATAATTAAATATCAAATTAATTATTTGATATTTAATTATCTTCAAGATTTCATTTCACAAATTACATAAATGAAATGTCTTTTCATTTCTCACATTAAAATATATGTGCCATGTTGGAATGAGCTCATAAAAGTTTAACTCTAAAGGCAAAACACAAAACAAAATTATAAAATTTTTGTGGCTATTTTTTTGTTTACCTACCCTTTTAATATTCTACCTTCCTACTTACCTGCTTGCTTACCTAAGTAAATAGGTCCTATTTCTCTACCTATTTAAGTACTCTTATATATATACACATTTGTTTCCAAATTAATATGCCATGTGACAAATTTTTTATTGTGCCACGTGTCATAATCTAAAATCATCTTAAATGAATAATCATAATGGATAATAGATATCAATATTTCAAAAAGCCACAAAAAAACCTTCATAGTGGCACGTGTTAAATTTTGATGAATGGATGAAAAATGACATCAGCATGACATTGTGAAGGAGTTGCATAGTAGTTGAAAAATAGTTGTTACAATTGAATTGAAATTGAGTTACAATGAATCGTACCATATAAACAATGAGTTGTAACTCTTGCAATTCATGCAACTTATTCAATAACATTCACAACATAGAAATATTGTCATGCTCCCAAGTTCCTCGTAGACCCACTTGAGGGTCCAAGTATGCGGCAATGCGGAAAGAGTTGGAACTTGGAGCACGATCCCGACTTCCAGCACTAGAGGGGGTGAGAGGGGCGTGCTAGAAGTCCCGGGAAAGACTAGGAAGAATTGACAAGCTTACTCACTCACACGAGCCTGCATGAAACCACACAAAGTGGTTAGAACTCATTCTGGATCCCTTTGGTGTTGGGACAAGCCA
>Ga0209611_10002273_pt1 | contig 33684 bp, 29 predicted proteins | sample S1TSphgellanicum_3_FD_187693 | JGI IMG/M metagenome (GOLD analysis project Ga0209611, IMG submission 187693) | Host-associated microbial communities from peat moss isolated from Minnesota, USA - S1T2_Fc - Sphagnum magellanicum MG (SPAdes) (version 2) | ecosystem: Host-associated > Plants > Peat...
TGCGATTTCATGATGAGTACGATTGGGAGTTGACACTTTTGATGAAGGGATTATTTGTTATGTTTTGACACTATGTTTGTCTATTTGGGATTTATACACTTACTTGCCCTTCCTTCACACACTAATGACATGAAAAGGCAGCTAACATATGGGTGTGATTTGCCTCTTCGTATCCAAGTTATCTATATAAAAGGAGAAAGGAGAAGGAGAAAGTGGAAACTATTTGTGACCCAGTATGGGAAAGAAAGAAAGGAAAGAATAAGACAAAGGGGAAGGTGAAAAGGGCATATAAAACAATGTTTCCAAAAACAATTCATGAAATTATGGATGAATTCTTTTTCAAATACAATGTAAACAAATGACATATACCAAACCCAGGAAACTTTGTTCATGGATGAAATTTATCACAAGGACACAATTTTCCATATAGAGATGAAATGTGATCATATCACTAAAACTATTTTTTTGCGATGGAAGTTTGCATTATGGACGGATAAAATGTTCATGGTTGAGAATTTGTACACATGTAATGAGCAATATGTGTAATATTTTACAATGGATGAAATTATGTTCATCCATCAAAGTGACCACTGATCACAAGTATGTCACAATTGACGTACACCATTGAGTCTTGTCTAGGGAGTCTGACTTATTCACTATCACTTATCAATGTGATTTAACATGGTTTGGGAATAGAGGAATCATAATTTTTGTGCTACCCAAGTTAGTCATCATGAGAATTGTACTTCAACAAGAAACCTCCAAATTTGCACATGTACACAAGTTTTCTTATGTCACAAATGTATGATATTCCAATAGGTACTGTAGCAATGGTACAACAACTACCTACCAATGTAGTGGAACAACAAACAAATCAAAACCTTTCCTACCTTTCAAAAAATCAAAACTCAATGCATGCATTAAAGTTATCCGTAAAGTCAAGCGATTAGGGGGGCGAAAACGGCCAGTTTCGGCATAATAGGGCATCAAATGCTTAACTGGGAATGAAATTTTACAAAACGAAATAACTAGGACCCAAACTCGTTTTTCCACCAATTTTGGTAGTTAACTGAGTTTCATAGCCTCTTTACTTTTCCTTGAGTGCCTTCACTTCTGCTACATATATTTTCACTGCTCCTACATGTACAACTACTACAATTACTCTCGAACCTTGTGCATTAAATGGTGAATTTGAGCATTTCATGCTGAGATTTATTAAAATTTCCTTACTTTGCTGATACCACTCAAAGAGGGGTTAGGGGGTGAAAGCAGAGAGAATAAGGGGTGAAAGAGAGGGTGACTTTATGGAAAACTTTATTGCTTCCTACCTTTCCACCCCTTTTTCAAAAAATCAAAACTCAATGCATGAATTGCTTCATACCTTGCCAACCTTTTTCCCAAAGAAAAGGAGTAAAAAACCATAATTGCAAAAACCCACATGTTTGAATTGATCAAGGCTTGTCAAATCATGTTATGCAGTGCACTAGCCAGCACACTTTGGTAAAGCATTCATCATCAACATCCATTTAACCGTTAAGGAAGGTAGTGTCTTGTTAACCTTGTCCATATACAAACAATGGTTATAGTATTAGTGTTACTAATGTTTTGCCCTAGGGTTTGTTTTGTCATTAAATAATCCTTAATATAGTGAAATGTTTTTTTTGTGAAAATATGAAGTCGGAGCGTGAAAAACTATCATAATTATCATTTCACTCTTCATATAACACTATCATAGTAGATGATGAGAGAAAAAGAAAAAGAAAAAGAATTAATTTTTTGAAAAAGATTAATTATTTTGTCAATGTGGAAGCTGACCCTAGTCTATGGCATACAAAGGGTGTGTAGGTGTGAAAAATAAAAATAAAAATGTTATGGTCAATTAGATTGTTGGATTTGATTGTGAATTTTTTTCTTAGTTATTTCAAGTGAACTACCAGACAAATGTGTAATAGGCTTTGGTAGGTTTGTGAGAATTTTATAAGACCAATGGAAACGGTAGAAAGGGACCATTATTTTTAATCTTTAACATAATAGAGTTGTGTGTAGGCCTGAAAATTAATTTTCAGACCAATGGGATTGCTGGATTTGATGGTCTGATTTTTTATTTTTATTTTTTGGCGGCTTAGTTGTCTTGAGTGAACTAACACTTCAATTGTGTAAATATGGTAGCTACTTTCTTAAACCTGGCACCCTTCTCAATTGGGCTCTATCATCAGGGTCCTGTTCACACTTGTGCAGTTTAGATAGCCCTGTTCACACTGGCGGCCACTGGCACAGGCTATGCAACTCCTTAAAGGACAAACTGCTTGTTATCACTGGTCAGGCTCTGGAGCCAAGGTTGTGGAATTGGGTTTAGGGTTGTCGGCAAAGTCGTCCTGTGTTTGGGCCCTTGTTTTAACCCTCTAAACCCTGCTTCATCCACAAATTGAGTGTACTTGGAAAGTGAGTGTCTAAGAATTTATACACAAAAAGTTTAAGACCAAATCAAAATTGTAATGGTACTTTCGAGTTTTACCTATTGTTGAAGGTAAATTCAAGCAAAGTTCCAAGTTGGGTTTTGAGTTTGTTTCAACTATGCAGGTAATAATTATGTATAATTTAATTTGGGCCGAATTAAAACTACCCAGCCTTCAAGGAGAGAAATTACAAGAAATTGGGGTTGAGGAGCTCCCCAAACTACACTACCATTTTCAGTGGCGGTTTTTATGTGTAGGGTAAAAGCCCTAGGGTGAGATGTTCCCAACCAAGGTGGTCGTCGAGTCTCGCCCCCACATTTTGAGAATGTCCACCACACTTGTGCTTTCTCCATTGTATAGTATGAGATGAACATTATGAGTTATCACGACGTAGCAACTTTGAACACGCTTGCAATTTCTTGGCCTTGCATACAAAGGCAAAGATATTGTGTTTAGATTCATTATAGAGTATAGTAGCTTAAACATTATGAGTTATCACAATGTAGCAACTTTGAACACGCTTGCAATTTCTTGGCCTTGCATACGAAGAAGGCAAAGATATTGTGTTTAGATTCATTGTAGAGTATAGTAGCTTAAACATTATGAGTTATCACAACGTAACAACTTCGAACATGCTTGCAATTTCTTGGCCTTGCATACGAAGGCAAAGATATTGTGTTTAGATTCATTATAGAGTATAGTAGCTTAAGGGATTTTGGCCTGTACTAGGTAGTAGGTCTATTTTTTTTGTATGAGGATTTTTGAAAGATGATATTTTTTGAAACTTGAGATTAGTTATAGAGTCATGATATCTTGAAGTAATTTGGTTTCTTTTAGAGAACTTTTTGGAATATTTATATTTTTGCACAGTGAAATATGTGAATTTCCATAATTCTTCTTTGGCCTTAAGATACTTTTTAATGTAAATGGCAAGGCCACAGTATGACACACCCCTTGTTAAGTCAGGTTGCTTACTTGGCAGAATATCCTGCTCCTCGGAGGAAGAGGGTGATTATTACCCCATACTTGAGGCATTCTCATGCATGTGGTGATGCCATGTGGCAATGGAATGTGTAAACTTGTGAAGAAGACATGGGGAAATAATCTTCAACTCTTTGGCAAGGTATCATTGAGATGGCAATAATGGGTGGGTGGATTTTATGGCAATGCACCCTAAATTGGCTTTTACCTAGCTATTTTGGTCATCCTTATCGAATACTAAATGGATTGATACCTAGCTATCAATCACACTTGGACAAGAAACTTCACATCTTCATCATCATCATGGGCTTGAAAAACTTTCACACCTTATTAAAAAGCAAGGTGACCAAAAGCAAGAGAAAACACTTGGGGACATGATTTTACGATATCATCCCCACTTTTCACTTTCTCATATATTATGTAAGAATTGTAACCATATGTATGTAAAACCCTATATACGTGTACCTTTTGTGTCTCAACCTTTCTTTGCACACGTATGTACAATGTAAAAGGTTGTTCCACCTCCTGTAGTATTGCTGTCTTTTGATCTCGATATTCCAACAACTTTCCCAAAATGGAGTATGATAGGCAAAAAATCATGCAGGTTAGAAAAGATCTTCCACCTTAATCCATCTTTGATATCTAAGTTTTCTTAGCACATGTTTTGCAAAGTCAAAAAGGCTCAAATTTTAACATTCCCACCTCCCAATCCCAAAAGGGAGTACGTACGCAAAGATCAGCAAAACAAAAAATTGTACACATTTCAATGTTCTATAAGCATCCTCAAAGGTGCTCAATGTGAGACCCTACAAAAATATTTTTCACTTCCAAGCTTAGTTAAAAGGGAGTACGTACGCAAAGATCAGCAAATCAAAAAAATATATAAGCATCCTCAAAGGTGCTCAATGTGAGACCCTACAAAAATATTTTTCACTTCCAAGCTTAGTTATTTGCCTTTTTCCAACTGGGCCCATACAAACTGGGAGTGCAAATAGGTGGGAGGCTACTAATAGCAAAGCACGTGGGCCAATGAAAAACGGGGAGCAGTAGTCAGACCATAACAAAGTTTAACACCTGCTCTTGATTCATGAGATATATCAATTGATTCAGGTGGATTGTTATTAATTGGTCCTGACCTTTTATTGTTTCAAGTTTATGAGACATGAGACATGAGAAAAATATTGTTGCAGGGCCAAATGCCAAGTATGGGTACACTTAGTACTTACCCTTTTCACCAAAAGGCAAAGGTGAGCAAAAAATAAAAAATAAAGCGAATAGAAAAAGTGTTTTCCCATTCCAAAGTTGCCACAAGGTGAAAAGTAAAAAAGGAAAGATGACCAACAAAGTTGGAAAGACTACTAAAGGCTCTTGACCAATGGCAAAGCACTCACAGAAAACTCCCTATACAACCTCCAGTGGGCAGTATTCACCACATCCAAGATTGTCTTAATTATTCCACCTCCTCAGTGCTCATTTCACTATTTTTCCACAAGTAAATTGGGAAAGTTTAGTCATTTTCCTAGTGTAAATTCAAGTAATTTTGCCAATTTTTTGTTAAAATTTGCCAAATTTTCAATATGAAAAAAATGAAAAAAAAAACTCTCCTCCTCACCCCTTTACCTTCTAGTGAAAAACTGAACAGTACAAACTGAGAGATGTTTAACATCTTCCGTGACAACATGCACAATTGTCATAATTACCTTACCCTAAGGTCAGTTTTGTCATTAAATAATCTTCAAAATAATGAAATGAAATTTTGTGAAAATGTGAAGTTGACATGTTGAAAATCATCATAATTATCATAGGCTACATCATCCTGAAAAAATTCCTTTTACTCATATCACAATATTATAATAGATGATGAAAAAAATTTTAAAATTCAAAATTTAAAAAAAAATTCATTTTTCGAAAAAAAAATTTTCATTTTGTCAATGTGGAAACTGACCCTGGGCTACGATATTCTTTCTCCTCACCCCTTCTACCGAAAGGAAAAAAAAGACTGAACAACATAACTGAGCAACCATTTGACTCTCACCACCTGGACCAATCATTATGATTACCAATCGACAACAATAACAGTGATTTCCTTTTAGGTAGTGCACTTCTTGCAGGTGGTGTCAGTAGTCACCACCCTGAGCAAACTTAACTTCATTGGAAACTGTAACTACAGGAGTTTTCAGACAGTCAGTAGACGCATGTTTTGTCACAAGTTTTGTCACTACATACATGAGTTTTGTTTTGTCACGAGCTTTTGCCGATAAATGAGATTTTTTTTTGGTGAGTTGGATGCATGATTTGAAAAAGAGAAAGCCAAAAAAGTTCGACTTCTTCTCTCTCTTGTCTCTCAATTTGCTGCTGCAACAATTTGTCAACCCGAAAAAGAAGAAGAAGAAGAAAAGATGAAAAAAAGTAAAGAGCAAAGTTGCCTCTTCTTGCTGGGGACAAAAGAATGAGTCCTTCATGTAGATCTACATGCGTGCACTGGGGGTACCTCAATAAAATTCCTGTTACACTGTGCCTGCAACAGGTGTAAATGTAGCTCACTCTCAACGTGGGACCTGGGGACTTGGGGCGGGGGGGGGAGTTATAGTACCCTCACGTGCACCTGCCACCTGCAGCATGTCCTTCGTCTTCTTCCTCTTGCTCTTCTCAGTGTTCCATTTTTTGGGGTTTGATTTTTAACTAACCTTGGCTTTGCTGTTACTTTGTCACTCACTAAACTGCAAGGATCTCCTTTGCAGAAACAGATATAAAGAAGAGAGACAGAGAGACGAGAGAGAGAGAGAGAGAGAGAAAAGGAAGGAAGGAAAGGAGGAACTTTGGTTGTTATCATTGGGTGTTCTAATTTCTGGCTCCTGAGTATTTTGTTAACACCTGAGCATTCTGTTGACAGCAATGTGGTAGATTGACATATGGGGCAGGACTCAAGAAGGAATTTGGGTTGTAAGATGGGCTTGGTGGATTTGGGTAGCTTTTAGGGTTTTAATAACATTTTTGTGTGCATGCATGAATGAATGTGTAACAGAACATTTGGAGCTTTTGGGGTCAGACTCCAGAGGTGCCAGCAGCCTTGGAAACTGCTGTTGAAGAATCTGCTACAATTTGGATATCTTGGGTAGTCTCACTGAAGAGGACACTGAATAAACTGCATTCAGGATTCAATGAGTAGGCACTGAATGCAGTTAATTGTGGAATTCACAGCTCGTTTTGGATAGGATTTCCAGACATTAAAGAGACAGGAAATCCCAACTTTCATAGAATAGAAGAAGCCCAGAGGTTCACAAAGGCAAAAGATTAAAAAAGGCGGGGTTTAGAGTTTTGGTTTTGATTTGCTACAAGACACAAGAGAGAGAGGGTTGAGTGAGGTTGCACTCAACAGATTTTGAGGAGAAGGGTTGTCCTGGGAGTGGTGGGGGAAAGATGACAGAAGAGGACGGTGGTGTGGGGATTAATGGAGTACTTCCAACCAGGGAATACGAAGGCAAGACTACTATACATGTGATTCTGGCTTGTCTTTTGGCGGCTACTGGAGGTCTCATCTTCGGGTACGACATCGGCATCTCTGGTTTCTTTCTCATCCCAATAACACACACATTTGATTGATTGTTGTCTCATGATTTAGCTCTCCTTCCTCTTTTTCTTGATTGTGGACACAACACCCCACATTGTAATCTCACAACATACAAAGTTGTGAGTTTTGTTCCAGATTTCTCAGTTTTCCTTTCATGCACAAGCACTAGAGCATGACCCATTTGACCCTTCTTATGTCTCTACAACCCATCGCTCTGTCCCCTGGAGCCACTGCAAATTTCCTGTCCTCGTTCATCTATAACATCTTTGTGCTCTTTCTTTGTCCTCATTCCTATGTGAGGAGTCAAAAGTCTCTCAATGGTGCAAGTCATGTTCCCTTGAGGTTTTGATTAACATTGCAAGATGTATGTAATACCAGTCTGCCCATTTGTTTGTTTCTTTTCCACAATTCCAGATCTCTCACGTGGTTCTGTTTTTTTTTTTTTTTTTTTTTTCTGGTTGGGGGCCCAGGTGGGGTAACATCGATGAACGACTTTTTGATCAAGTTTTTCCCAGTGGTGTACAAACGAAAGCTTTCAGCACAGGAAAGTGACTACTGCAAATACGATAACCAAGGGCTTCAGACTTTCACATCATCTCTTTATATTGCAGGTCTTTTGGCAACTCTTGTAGCATCATACACTACACGCAAGTGGGGACGCAAGGCTACTATGTTTATTGGAGGTACATCCTACCTTGTGGGCTCTATTCTCAATGCAGCTGCTCAAGATCTTGCCATGCTCATCATTGGCCGCATCATGCTTGGAATTGGTGTTGGCTTTGGCAATCAGGTCGGACTATTTTTTCTATCAGAACTCCACTACTATTTTCAACTCCAAACTTCTTCTCCCTGAGTTGATTAGACACAAAATTAGGGTTGTGGCTTCTGCTGTGATTTATGGACCTGAAATTTGGCCCTGCTTAGATTCATTAAGCTATCACACTTCTCTTGGGGCAATTTGTGTGTTGACTCATAAAGCTCATCCACTAAGTAGTCTTCCATATAGTAACCTAGCCCTAGTGCCACGAATCCAGCCTTCATGTAAGTACAGTCAGAGACATTGTGAAATATCAACAACAAATTGTCTTGCAAAGGTGATATGCTATCCTCTGTCCTAATGCTGCAATGTTTCTGGCTGAGACTACACAACTTCAGTACAATGAGTTTGCCATTGATGTATTATACTGCAGGCAGTGCCTTTGTACTTGTCAGAGTTGGCACCAGCAAGATGGCGTGGGGCACTCAACATGCTTTTTCAGCTTGCAACAACCACAGGAAATCTCACTGCCAACTTAATCAACTATGGAACAGGAAAACTTATCCCATGGGGTTGGCGCCTCTCTCTTGGATTGGCTGGAGTCCCTGCCTGTCTGCTCATACTGGGTTCCATAGTCTGCCCAGAAACACCCAACAGCCTCATAGAGCGGGGCCATTTTGAGAAGGGGCGTGCCACTTTGGAGAAAGTTAGGGGCATTCCTAATGTAGATTTGGAGTATGATGATATACTGGAGGCGAGTCGAGCAGCCAACCAGGTCAGAATTTTGTGTGTGAATCATGTCCATAGATGCAAAAATAAGCTATCATGTGACTGTGAGTTCCAGTCATATGTCTTCTTCATGCAAACACTGGACCCTGATCATGTTGTATGTTTGCCTTTGAGATTCCTGTATGGACAGATATACTAGTGCTCCTAATACTTCTCTGCTCGCAGGTCAAGCATCCTTTCAAAAACATTCTACAGAGGGAGAATCGGCCGCAATTAGCCATGGCCGTATTCTGCCCATTCTTCCAAGAATTTACAGGCATTAATAATATATTATTCTATGCTCCAGTGCTTTTCCAAACAATTGGTTTTGGGGCGGATGCATCACTCTATTCAGCAGTTATCACAGGGGCTTGCTTGTGGGGGTTTACATTTGTTACTATACTTACTGTTGATCGGTGGGGCCGAAGAAAACTGCTCTTAACGGGTGGTCTCCTAATGTTTATTAGCCAGGTAATTTCAAGATCCAATTCTGCATGTGGTCTTCCTACTCCAGAAGATTTATTTATCTTTTTCCTTTCTCCCCATTTCTTTTCAATCATGTGTGCAACCATGTCTGTAAACTTGAATGAGAATTCCGTCTTTGTTCTCAGAGTGAACTTTTGTTGTATAAAAGTTAAAGGTTCAGGGTTAACAACAGTTAAACCTACTATATATACACCCTTATGACATGAATGCAAATGATATACCTCCAGACACTCTCCATTTCAATCACGAAGTCAATTTGATTCTGATTCTTCAGTTTTATGTGGACAGGTGTTGATTGGGATCATTTTGGCACTGAAATTTGTGGGAAACCAACCTTTGCCAAAGAATTATGCAACTGCAGTGGTTGTTTTGATCTGCTTATATGTGGCAGCATTTTCTTGGTCATGGGGGGGTTTAGGGTGGCTGATTCCCAGTGAGGTTTTCTCACTACAAACACGTTCAGCTGGCCAAAGCATTACAGTATGTGTGAACCTTATGTTTGTGTTTGTGATTGCACAAGCGTTTTTAACCATGTTATGTCACATGCAGTTTGGAATCTTCCTGTTCTTCTCTGGATGGGTTTTCATTATGACAGTATCTGTCTACTTCTTTCTCCCTGAGACAAAAGGTGTTCCAATTGAGGAGATGAGCCTCTTGTGGCGCTCCCATTGGTTTTGGAGAAGATTTGTTCCTCCCCCTGAGAATGAGAAGCCACCACCATCCACATAATGGAATGAGAAGAGACAATATGCATCTATGATAGAATGTGCAGGTTTTGAACAAAACTGCATGTGATGGAACAGAGCAAAGCAATACAACATCAAACAGATCTGAGCAAGTTTTGATGAAGCAGGATCACATTGGAGCATGGTGACATGAAGAAAATGGAGTTGGTAATGAAGCAGCCAAACAGGACTTAACAATCTAAAGTTATACATGCAATCCATAGTGAGTCCCAAGCATTTTCTTGTTGGGAAATTGAAGGTGGAACTTCTTGTCTATTTGTATCTTATATATTAGCACAATGATTCAGTCGGGATAGTGCACCCCATTTCTTTCCATAATGCTTTTCTTTTCTTAAGGTATCAACTGCTGTTACAGCAATTAAAACCTCAATTGATACAGCAGAACTGTGGTCTTAGCATCTTGTGGATACAGTGGTTGCTGGCAGATTACCAATGAATGAAAATCCAACCCAAGTTCGCAGTCATCTTCTCCACCTCTTCCAAACTCTTTAGAGCAGCTTTGGCACCACACATTTTTTTTCGACTTGTGCATATATTGCTGAAGTAGGTTCACGAATCCAAGTCCTTGACAGTATGGTTGACAAGTCCACTGAAAAATACACCTTGCCAGCCATTTTTAAATGCTTTACTCGGTGGAGTCCTGCCGCTGGTCTAACACATGAAGTGACTTCTGACGACATTATTCTAATTTTGATTTATTTTTCTTTCTTTGATTTTGATGTCTCTTCAATTTTCTCTTCTTCTTTAATTGTCTTTACATTGTTTTCATCTTCCCTTTCTTCTACTTGAGTAATGCCTTCAAGGTCTTGTAGTCAACACATTTCTTTGATAGCTTGTTTTGCCACATGAAATATGTCCTTGTGTTCAAACTATCCAAGGAGATGGTTGGTTTCTTTTTGCATTATTTATTTAGCTTCTTGTGCCCATTCCATGTTAAGTTATCTACATGGATATTAATGCATAGGTTATGAAAGCAAATGGAAGTTGTAATCACATCCAATACATTTTGTAATGGCATATTGAGTTTTTTCAATAAGATTTTCCATTGTCCTTTCAAAACTCCAAAAGCCTTTTCCATTGCCATTCAAGTACTAGATTGTGTGAAGTTTCAATATGCTTTTGCTCTTGGCAATCCATTTTTCGCACCCTTGAATGGTGAATAAAACCATGACCTCATTGAATAGGCTACATCTTCAACCAATTTGTATGGCAAAAAAACACATTTCATTACTTTCTTGCCAATGTTTATGTTGGACTTTTGGGACAATGTCCTTTCATGGTAGCGACCAACCCATTCATAATCATAGTCCCAAAACTTGCATTTTGCATCAATTACATCTTATAGTAAAGCTTAATAGGAACCATTTTGACAATAGTAAGAAGTTGGATCTATAGGTGGTGCAATAATTAGGATGTGCCTACCATCTATTGCCTCAAAAACATAAGGTATGCCTTGAAGTTCTTCAGACTCATTTACCATTCTTCTTGTGCTACTTGCTATTAATCTTTCTATCACCAAATGTTTCAAATGTTTTCTAATAGTTGCACAAGTTTCTTATAATGATAGAAGTAGTGTTTTCAACCACTCCATACATTTCACCACACATTTGTAAAATGTAACCATTACCTATAGTGTTGGGCACTACTTGTGTTCAATTGGAATGCATGATTTCATGTGTGAATTTGCCCTAGCCAATGATGGAGCTACAATATTGCACAAGTAATGAAAAGTTGTTGGGATTAACCTTGTTCGTTGTTTGAATATCTTTGTTGAATAATTGCCCAAAAGTTGCTTCTCCTGAAACAAATTGTTTGCTCATAGCTCCATACAAATCTCTTTCTTATTGTCCCATTTGCTTCCATATTGGAAACAAATGTCATCATCATTGCATTATAATGTTGATGAAATGCAAGTTGTTGCAATGTCACAACAACAATAATAACATGTTGAACCACAATGGAAAACACAAGAGTTATAAGAATCTTGTGTTTATGTTCATCCATGGTGGCTTGACTTTTAGGGTTTAGTTTGAAAAAAGAAGAAAAGATGAGAAAAAGAATTATACAAGAAAGAAAAAATGAAAGCATATGAGGGGTTGAAGCGATCATCACTTTTTGGCTTTAATGGTTTTACAAATGAATTCATTGGCCCTCAAAGAAATAACATTATACTAGTAAATTGGGGTCAAATAATGAGCTAAGAAATGTTTGAATTCTCATTATTGGCCCCAAGATTTTTTGACCCTAACTCTTAGTCTAAAGTGGGCTTTAGTGATGGTTTTTCAACTCCTAGGGTAAACCAATGCTTTCATTAGTTCCATGGGAAAAATTGAAAACCCTAGATTCTTTGTTTTTAAATATTGTAAATATCTTTTCTTTAAAGTAAATTAAGGTCTTTAAGTCCAAAATAAATCAAAAATTCATTTCATAAACCACCATATTTGTAACAATGATAGGTATTTAATAATCGCTCAAGTTTTTTACATTTTCCAAAGTCTTTTTTGTACATTTTTTGAATTAAAACAAAAAAAAAGTTATTAATAAAAATCTAAAATTGAAAATTGGATAATGATAAATGGTTATGTATACATGATTAATATTAAAATTATGAGAATTGGTTGTTTGAAAATTGGTTCAAATGGGGGAAAAAATTAAATACCTTGGTCAGGTATTTGAAAATTTTAAAAAATTGAAAAAAAATGAGGTCAATTCTCACATTTTGAAATAAGAACCAACTTGATATATGGTTTTCATAAAAAGGCAAGGCCTATCTAACACTTGTATTTACCATGGTACTAATGTATAGGTGTTACTCATTGGTTCATTTAAGCCATTCTCCCCCATTTAACACCCCATGTTCCCCATGTCCATTCAAGGCAAAACTCCTTGAGCTTTGGAAGCACCATTATGTATTAAGTAGGTTATATCATGAAGTAGGTTGAAAAAAAAATTAATGAAGAAGGAAAAGAAGAGGGCCATGCATATGAAATACATACATACATACATACATACATAACGTTGTTATTTTGTGTTTTCTTGGGTTGAAGACTTAGGTAGAAGAAGAGAAGAATGTGATGACCACCTATAAAAGACCAATAACCCATTTTCCCATGCAAACCATTGAGATAATCATGAGTTCATTGGAAATGTTTGTAATGTGCTTGATACAAGTTTTCATAGTGAAAGTCATGCAAGCAATTCATGAACTTTTACCTATAAATACCTATGTTGAAGGAGATCAAGCTCCCTATTGATGCATGTAATCCCTTGAAACCTAATGTTATGTGACATGCTATGGCACAAATGAACTTTCAAAAGAAGATGGGTTACATAATTAGTATATAAATAAATTATAGACACAAAACTAGAGTGCCCTCAAAATAAGCATGTGCTTAGTTGTGTAGCCAATGAGATTGTTAGAGTTGGTGGCTTGAATCATTTTGAAGAGTGATCCTGAAAGAAATTGTAGCAAAGGCTTTACAATCTTTTGCCTAGGTGTGAAGAAAGTATTAGTGGTTTAAATTTTTACAAAAATTGTGTAGAATGAACTAGCAATTTAATGTTGTGGTTGAATACATAATTTCTTTTTTTATCCCAAACTTGGGGTAGAAGCATTGGTGCAATCGCTTTTTAGTAACTATAGGGGGATGGATAATCAAAGGTACACTAATGGATAAAGGTGCAAATAAGATTAAAGGAGCCATATTTGCTTGCTTGGGTGATTGCGTAGTTTGAAATGTTCTCAAAATATTTTAAAAATATTTCATTTGAAATTTGGAAAAATTCAGATTTGAGCCAAAAAAATGTTGTAATATTTTATTTTATATATATATATACTACCTCAAAATATGTCATGTTTCAAGATTTTATAAATAAATAATAATATTTATAGTTTTTATAAATATTAGTTATATTTTTAATGAATGTTTTTGCATACTCTATCCACATTAGATTCATTTCAAATCCTATCATATATTGTTTCCATAATATATTAAAATCATTTTTATGAGTAATTTTGAATGATTTATAACATTTATAAAATTTTTGACATAAAACATGAAAAATTACGCATTAGTTACAATTACTTTGGCTCATGTTAATGTAATTGCACTCATAAGGTTTAGGGAGTAGGTGGATTCTAGTGGAAAAAATAGTTAAAATTAGTTTAAAACACATTTTTCAAGTTGTTCTTGATACCACCACACTTTATCCCTTATACATTAACTGTACTTCAATTCCTATAACTACTTAAGTGACAACACCACTTTTTCAATTTCAAAATAATTGCCCCCTTTCGACTCCACACTATTTTTCTTATTTCTACAAATTTTAAAGTTCTCAATTTAAAAAATAAAATCCCGTGGTTTCCATATGTGACACACATTCCCATTGAAGTTTATAATGTTTTTTCCATTACAAATATTACTAGATAATTGGCAAAAAATTAAAAATCATTCTTTTATTTATTTATTTATTTATTTATTGGTGGTTTAGGGAATCAAATATTGAACAATAATCATACATTATTTTTCATTTTTTTCAAGTCTTCTAATGAAATAATATCAAATGACCACTCGATGTTATTCACTCATAACAAAACTAAAGAACATTGTGTGGCCATTTGATTCTATTCATTCATGATTTCGGCTTTGGAGTTGGAAATATCATGTTGAATGGCACTTCCTTTGTGCAGTAGGAAAAAATGAGCTCAAATGCCTTGCCAATTTAAAAAAACATGTTGAATTTTATTGTGGTAAGTTATAGTTGCTTTCTTCTTCACATTGTTTACTACAAGAATGAAAAAGATAGAATGATACTTGGAGTGGAACATTTAGATGATGGATGTAAATTATAAGCCAATCACATAATATAGTTTGTGTGATGGAGATTTGGTTATTGTTCATTTAATAGTTGTTCCTAATGAAAATGTGCAATACAATGTGAAATACAAACTTGATTTTGACAACCTAAAATCAATTTAAAAATAAAAAACCTTTTGAATGCTTAATGTTGTTGTTGATAGTTTTTTCTATAACCTTTCTAGTATTATATTTTATTATAAGTACTTTGTATATGTGAAAATAATTTATATCACAATTTGAATTTGAATGTCATTTATTATATATTTTCATTCAATTTTTTTTAAAGAATAAGAATATATATATAAGATTATTTATTATTATTATTATTGTACATCAACTTCTAGTGTATTCAATGTATGCAAAATGGTTTTCAACACAAGAAGTTTTCTGATGTAAGTTTTTTTAATCCAATCAAGTATTTTTAGTGTAAACAATTTTTTAGTTCAAGTTGTTTTTCAATGTGTGTGTGTGACTAAAAGGAAAAATGAATGTGTGGCATATATGTATGGCTATGTACAATTATATTGAGGTTATGTAGGCTAAACCTAGGTTATGTCTACGTTCACATTCATTTTTCCCACATAACCTTGGCATAACCTATATAATTTAAGTATAGCTTACATGTAGCCTAGGTCTTGTTTAGGTATAACCTACATAGCCTAGGTATAGTTTACATATCCTAGGTATATTTTAGGTATAACCTAAATAATTTAAACTAGTTTTGGTATTAAGCATGAGTAGCCATGTTAGCTTAAGTAACTAACCTAGGCTAAGTTAAAATATTTTAATTAAGCTATTTAAATAAATTAAAAGAAAGGGTTAACATAATTTGAATTGACTTACTTGATCACATAGAAAACATGTCATGCAATGGTTGAAGATTTGGCCTTTTAATGTGAAAATGATTAGGGGTTCAAGTCTTCAATCTTGCAACCTAGTTAATCTACCCAATTTCGATTAGGTTGCTAAGTTAGCCCACGTAGTTTAAGTTCAATATCAATGGTAGGTTACATGCGGGAATAGTTTTAGCCTAGGTGCTTAAGATGTTGAACCTAGTTGACGAGGTGCTTAGGTTTCTAGCCTAGATGTTATTCCTAGGTACTAGGTCCATAGGTGCCTAGGTACTAGGCTTGCCACATGGTAACACCTCATTTGATGCCCAATGTTTGCCACATGGCACCATATCATTTGTTGCTTGGGCTTCCACATGACAACATCACAAATGGATGCTTATGTGTGCCACATGGCATCTTCTCAATGGATACCTAGGCTTGCCATTTTTATAATAATAATATAATCCAACAACATAAAAAGGTCAATTTGGATCCTTCGATGGCTTTTCATAATTGTCTCGGATAGGATTGTAATCATGAAAACATTAGTTACAAATGTCACTTATCACTATAGTCATGGTAAAGATTGATGGGGTAAACAATGTGGCTTTATGGTATACATAGTCATATAGTCATTAATGGCATATATGATTAAAAATACAATCTTATATGGAGTCATAAAAACCCACTTTTTCTACTAGTGAATATACAACTATGTTACAATTGTCCCATGGAAATACAAGGAAATAATAAATAAAATATCACATCATAAAATCAAGGAGTTGCATTGTAGTTGTAAATTAGTTGCAAGTGGAAATTTATACAATGAAATGTACACACCATAGATATAGTTGTAGTCAACCATATTTGATTTTGTTGATAAGTTGCAGTTTAGTAACATGTGACAACTACGTTACAAACTAAGGTACATGTATTACCCAATTATTGATTATTTTGTAACTAATGCATAACCTTGACACATATGATCATGCCACATGTATAGATTTTCATTGCATATTATATATGACACTTTCAACTTGTTTCCAAGTAGTTGTCGACTATGATTCCCATCGATACAACTAATGTCCCATTAGGTTGGCGCTATATAAATATTATTTTTTCACTATTTTGTGACTATTATTCAATTTTTTTATTATTAATTTTTCAGTACATTGCAACCATAACATCATGTCACCCTATAGACTTGTTAGACCATAAAATTCATGGAAAGTGAAAGTCTATTTGGGTAAAACCACAATAAAAGGAGCCACCCAAGTGAGTGGACATTCCTTAAAACAACATTTTTGTATGTTTGAAAAATCACATGGAGATAATAGTTTGGATTATCATAAATTTTTTTGGAATATTTTCCATTAATTGTAGAGTTTACATGTTCAAAGTTTGACACAAATAAAAAATGTTTTTGCATGTTCAAAGCATTCAAACTTCAAGAGTGGATTATCCTTATTTTTTTCAAACTTGTTTTTTTTCTACTAAATGTGCACCACTCCTTTTAAAAGTTAGAGATGATTTTAACATTGATGTTTATAAGGGCAAAAAGAGTTGAATTGATGATTTTTTTTTTAATAACCAATTTGAGCACATTTGGTTCAAATGTGCCTTTGATTTTTAAAATTATAGATTTTGAAAATATGACCTTAACAAAAGTTGTTCATGTTTATATGATAGAGGGTATGAATGCATAATATATATGATATAAAATCAATTTTTAGTCATATTTATATTTAACATGTATAGTTAAACTAGGTATTTAAAATAAAAAATTTCAAGTTAAAAACCAACACAAAAATGACACATGTCATGTGCAGTATTTGGAAAAAAACTTTTACCTTGGTGCCCCTAGCTCCTTTTACCATGTTTGCACCCACTTTTGAGTTGAAAGTAAAAACAATGTATATATTGTATTACAAATTCAATTAGAGTGTACATTTTGATATGTTTTTATATATTTCGATGTGTTATACTTTAAACATTTAATTGCTTCATTGACAATGGTTGATTTTTTAAAACCCATCATGTGTCTATGCCTAAATTATTAAAAAAAATTCAAAAAAATTATAATTTTTTTCCCCCCTTTCTAATAACTAACATTCAATGAACATGTAAATCACAATAACCAAATTAACTAAATTAACATGTGGACTCATTAATTAAGTTAACCAAGTCAACCACATGATCATTGTGAACAATTAGTATACAATTAAATTTTAATTTGGAATTTGGAATATAAAATTTAGGTGGGAAACCTTAAGTAAGTGACACATGGTAATAAATCAACAAATCTTTCCTTTTGCATTAATGGCCTTCATGCACCTATGCTTATTGTTAAGAAACTCAAAATGAATTAGAAAGGGAAATTTTTTAAAAAAAACATTTTGTGCATTTAAATTTTTTTTAATGATGTAATCATCATATCATGTGCTACATAACTAAGAACTTTTTTTGTTTTTCTAGTTTAGAAGTAGAGTTGAAAGGTTGTTATAAGTTGTTTTGTTTATTTAGAAAACTTAAAGGTTGAAAGTTCTTGTTCTTGTTTTTTATGGTTGAAAGTCTTATTTTTGTTTTTTGATATTAAAGGTTTTTGTTCTTTTTCTTAGAGGTTGAAAGTTCGTGATTTATATTTTGTGAGATGTTTATTTGCATATATTTAAAAAATGGCATGAAATAATCTTCCATTTTATTTTGAATTTGATTTGAAAAATGTAACTTATAGTGATGTAGGATTTTTGAAGGGTGAATTGTTTTTTATGAGAATCATGTCATGGCTTTTGTTTGTGTGTTTGAGCATTGGGATTTTTGAGTTGAAAGGTGGAGTTGTAATACAACTAGGTTTTTAAAACACAGATATTACTTTTGTGCATTTATGATGACTTTTGTTGTTCTTGTGGTAGAGGTAAAACTTTGATAATGTTTGAATCCATCAAAATTAAAATTGAGCACACAAGGTAAGGTTTTTTCAAAAATAAAATGATGTTTTTATTTGAAAAAATGGTCTTGAATAGAAGAACATGCATGTGTGATATATAATTTTGCTAGGTTACTAATAACTATGTTATTAAATGTGTTGTTATTTGTTATGCAGTAATTTAAACCAATACATGCAAAAAGACAAATTCCAAAATAACAAAAGTGGAGTAAGAGACCACATTTGGTGAATTCCAAACTCGATATTTCAAGTATGCAATGCATTTTATTTTCAAAATCATCATTATATGCAAGTGTAGCTAATTATAATTTAATTTTTGTTAATGTTATGTATATGTTACATTTTTATAATGATAAATAAGTTTTGTTGATGGCATTAAAATTGTAAATTATTTTTATTTAAGTTGAAAGGATGGACATTTAAATATCTTTTGCATTACAATATTATGCATGTTGCATTTTAGTGATAAAGAAGTTTTGTTAGTGGCATTGCAATTACAAACTAGTTTTATTTAAGTTAAAATTATGGACATCTAAATATCTTTGGCATTATAATGTTATATATATATGTTATTGATCTCATTTCACATGTGAAATTAAATATCAAAATATGGCAAATTTCAAGTAGATAAAGTGGAATGAAAAAAATATGGCTCAACCTTCATTTCAACAAAAGAAAAAATAAAATTATAAAGACATAGTGTTTTAGATGACAATATTGATTATTATGGTTCATCATTTTTGTGATGACCTTTTATTTAAGTATAGGAAAACTTTTGTTGTAACTTTGGCCAATATATTTAGATTTTTAGTCAAATTTTATTTTAGTAAAAAAAACCCCAAACCCTAAAAATGTTCCCATAATCCATTTTCCAACCTTTAATGTCAATGCATACAATTTCAAATCCATTTCATGTTTATAGATAGTGATGGAATGTAATTATACATTATTTGTCATAATTTGGACAATGATAATGTGTGTGCAAGGTTTGCACATTTGCGTTGTAAGTTGCAATTTATAAGTTTTTTAGAACTACTAAAATATATTGCCATACATCTACATTGAAACCCATAACTAAACATTTAGTTGCAAAAAACACCAACAAACTTTATTTTTCAATTGATGAATGAAAAATCACACAAACATTAGGTTTATTGATGGATGAATGAAAAATCATGCAACATTAGGTTTGTCAATGGATGAATAAAAAATCACACAACATTATGTTTGTCAATGGATGAATGTGTCTAATAGTTATTCCATAGTAGTCACCTAATTGCCATTTTCAAATTGGGTACATTATGATTACACACAAATATTACCTTGTGTTGATGTGAATTGTCACATAATTGCCAATTAGTTGCAACCATTTCATATGTTTCCACCACAGCCACAATTGTAGTGGAAATCAACAAAGTTCATCATTGATGGATGGATGAAAACAAAACAATGTCAAAATGACATTCCAACAATAGTTGCAAATTAGTTGCATTGGAGTTGCATGGTAGTTAATCCTACACAATTGCAATTGAATTGCATGAGTTGTTGATGTATGTGGTTTCATATGTGATAAGTTGCAATCATTGTAATTCATGCAACTTGTCCAACAATAACATTCATGTCATAGAAATATGTTGAATTGCAATGAAAATGTAAGTGGTAGTTGTAATTCAAATCCAGTTGTAAGGCCGATTATAATCACCATATGTTTCATGATGTTAAATGAAATTAAGAAATTAGTTTTGGGTCTAATTTTTCAAAAAATAAATTCTGATTTTGAAAATTATACCCATTCTTGGTCTAGTTCTTACTAACCTAGACTAGACCCAAGGTTAATTCTTGGTTAATGTTTAATCAAACCACAATTTAAATCATTTTTCCCCTAAATTTTTTCTTTCAATTTCAATTATACATAAAATAAAAAAAAACTTGACTTATAATTTGATTTTTATAAAAAAATTTGATTCCAAATTTGAAAAGTAGACCCAATTCCAATTCAAACTAAAATTGATGGAAAAACACACCAAAACAAGACCCTGTCAAACATTAGTATGAATCCAAGTAATGTGAGTAAAAAATGTGGGTATTTGAGTAGTAGGTCTATAAAACACCCATAATAGCCAAGGAATAATGATAAGAAAAAGAATGTAAGAAAGAGTGGGCGAGGCCATGCTACTCACACAACCCACAAAACATTTAAAATGAAGTCCATATCCATTAGTTATACAAGTTGCTGTTCCTTGATTTGATTTGATTAATTTTGTGGTGTTATGATGTAAGGCCTTCATTAGCATAACACTTCCAACAAACAAAACATAGTTCCTTACATTCCTTCATGAAGGATTAAACTAAACCAAATCAAATTTCATTTGGCAATGTAATATTATGCAATGAAAGAATTCATGACATTTTATGGGTTTAAAACCATTGTGAAATTCAACACAAGTTTTCATGTATTTATAATTTGGTGGCTAGTGTGCAATGATTGAAGGAACAAAATCAAAATATGGGCAAAATTTCTTTCTTTCTCACTTTGTTCTATGCACATCTCTTTACATATTGTGAGTTCCAAGGTGTGGCTATCAACTTTATTGGTAGTTCAAAAGCTTAAAAAGGAACCCCAAACATGGGTACCTAAGTTATGCCAAGAACACAACAATTACATGGCAATACTCTTGCATACCTTACATTTGGACCCATTGCACATCAAAATCTAATACACAATAACATAGATGCTAGGGAAACAAATGGCACAAGACAAAACAAAATATGGATAAAACATAATCGTGAAAATCAATCTTCCAATCCAAACCCTTAACCAATCATCCTAACATACCCTTGTTTTCAAGCATTGATTTTGTACTTCCTTTCAAAAGGAGCCCAAGATGTGCTAAGAAGAGTTAATGCATACATTCATCAATCATTGCCATCATTAGATCACCATCCTCTCCACTATTGTGCTATTTAGTTTTCTTTGCAATTTGAAAAAAGCCCCCATTGAATATCCTATTTCACCACTTCAACTAAACATTGTAGCTTGCCTATGTGAAGACTATTAAAAAATAACAAGAATGGTGAAAGTTATCATTAAGTCCAAGGCTTACCCACTTTGGTTCTCCTTTTGTCAACTTCACCAAAAAGGTGTCTGATCAAATTTGAATCAAAAGAAATTGACCCCTTAGTTTGACACTTCAAACCAAAGAACCTACCAACATTGGTTCTCACTTTTTTAGTCAATCATAAGGGCTCAAACTGTGATTATGAAATCCTTTAGGGTTGTGCCTTACACCCACACAAAATGAGGAAATAAAAATAGGATTGTTTGCTCATGACAAAAAGCAAAATACATCACAAATGCTCTATCAATGTGTACATAGTAAAACCTATTCATAAAAAATTGGTAGGATTTTTTGAGTGAGTGTAAGTGGGTTCTTTAGGGTAAAAGAGATGTAAAAGTTTGGTCACTTTTTGAAAAACCTTATGTGTTAAAGTGTCCGTGAACCTTATGCATGAGGTGCCTCCTTTCTTCTTTAAAGAATCGCAACCCTTTTGAATGTTACTAGATCTTTATGCTAGGCAAAAACTAGTGTTGGGTGGGTATTCGAATCATTAGGTACTTGAACGAATAGTTTTGGTTTTGGGTACTTAAAACCTATCCAAAACTAAACTTAATTTCTAGAATTGGGTAGGAACTTAGTTCCACTTGGTTTTGTTTTTGGAATTTGATTTGAGATCCAAATTTAAAAATGTAGTTGGAATGAAAATCAAACCAAAATTTTGAAAAAATCCAATTCCAATTTCAAGTGGGTTAAATTTAGGGTAGGGAGTGGGGAGAAGAGAATTTTGTTCATCCTCTTTTTGTTTTTGGTTAAAATTTTTGCATTTTCCTAGAAAGGGTGCCTCCCAAGCTTAAATTTTTATTTTTTCAATGAGCCATTTTGACTAGCCCATCATGAAAATAATTTGAAAATTTGCTCTCCATCATACATGTTTATATTGAAAGTGAAGTTGATTCTAGTTTGGCCCATTTCTTATACATGATACAGGGAAAAAATTGGGCAAAACATATAGGATAAAAATGTGATGTTATTCAAAATATCTTGATGAAGATATTGGGAACAATAAAAAATCAAATAATCTAAATGCCACCCACCTTCCCCAAAAGAGAAAAATGTTAGGCCGCTTGGGTCCATGTTTCATCACCTCAATGATTAAACAAAATTTTTATTCTTACGTTTATCTTTCATCATTTTCAATTTAGATTAATGAAAGGACAAGGGATTATGGGTGTCTATTGGAGATGTTTTTTGGGTAGATTTGGGGGTTGGGTTAATGCATGATTGAATGCTTCATTTTTTTTTATCACAATGGATTTTTTCTTGTTGGGTACCTTTTGTACAAATGAATATGGTGATTAATATATCCTTAAGTATATTTTTGTAAACATTTGAATTTAAACCAACAAGTTTATAATGAAAAGATTTGTGTGGTTATTTAATAATGAAACATTCATATGTTAGTAATAATGGATTTTAGAATGGAACATTACAAATGGAGAAATTAGTATTGATTTTCATTCCCCAATTTGTTACAGTGACTCAATATGTGATGTACTATGAAATGATAATTTTTTCTGAATGATCATTAAGTGTACATAATTTTTTAAAAATAATAATTAAGTGTTATTGACTTTTGAATGGTTATAATTAGACCATATTTCATAATTCCATATTAATTTTAATCTCCACCTTCTCTCCCCCACCCCCCCAATATATGTTTTTAAAATCTTTATGTGAGGCATTGTTCATGTGGCTTTTGTGGGGTTTTTTTTTAAAGATTTTCAAATTACAAAATGACATCATCCTTTTTTTAATGTAAGTTTGACCTAATTTTGGGAAGGTTTGTGGGTGGGTGAACATTTTTTAGTCAAAGATTACCATAATGAAAATTTAGAATGTAACAACCATGTTCATTTGACTGATTTTTATGGATTTGTATATATCATTCGCTATTTTTTGAACCACTCAATTATGCATTCACCTAACTATGTTTGAAGAGTAGTTGAAGGTGTAATCGCAAAGTGTGTTTGGGAAAATTTAAGGCAACTTTTGGGATATTTCAAGGCTAAATTCAAGGGTGACAAAAATCCATATTTCAAGGTGGTAAATACAATTGCATGAGACATTAAACAAGAAATCACATGGCAATGGAAAAAATGGTTTTGATCATCAAGAAACTTCTTAATGTGATTTAAGAATTAAAACTAGACTACTTTGTATCAATTTTGATAGTGTCAAATTTTTGTAATTTTTTTTTTTGGAAATAAAAATTTAGTATTTCCCCATTATGAATTTTGGTGTTTTGGATCTTGGAATTGGAACTAGAGGTTATGGAACTAGCAATTGAAATTAGCCTAATTTGAAAATTAAAAAAAATTGGAAATTGGAAGCACCCCTAAATTAGAAAAACCAAAATTAAAACCAAAGTTTACTTTTGAGAAAAAACACTGAAATCGATTCTGTGAAATTTTTAAGAACAACCCAACACCGATAAAGACTAAAGACCTCGAATGGACAATCCCATGTTAGGATCCACATCAAACTTGGTTTCATCCCCCCAAGGTTTTGTTATGAATCCTACCCCTACACATTGATGTGAATCAATAGTGTAAACACTTGTTTTGTTTAGGAACATGAAATGGGATGGTAGACGAGTGCTACCTTCTAAACCCTACTCACCTTGAGGGGTTACCTCATTCCTAGGTTGAATGCATTCCATAGTACATTCATTAGTGATTATATTAAAGATAAACACACTCATTGTTGAACATTGATTTATCATTGGACATTGACCCATATCTTATTTCTTGTTCTTGTTTGATCAATCTTCATGGGTATGGCATGTGGTTATGGGTGTGTCAAGTGAAGGTAAAACAAAATGTCTTTGAACTCCAAAGACAATGCATGAATGTAGGTATGTATGTATAAGGATATAAAACTTTGTGATGCATTAAGCTTTTGGTAAATAATCTCTTTACCCTACTTGTGGAAATGTTAAATTTTGGTTCTATTAATGAGACCCTAATTTAGTCTTATATTTGTAATGTTTGGAAAGAAATAAGGAAAGAAATGGGGGTTTCAAGTTTAAACTGTTGGTGTTCAATTCTTGATTTTGCAAGGAACTAATTGTAGTTCTTTTTAATGAGGTTTAAGGTCTTTAGCCATATGTGTAAAGGACGTCATTAAAGAAGACTAAGCACAAAATTTCCCCCTCTTTTCTAAGAGAGATATTTATGAAACATAAGGTGCTTAGTTGCTACCAATATGCTAGAAAATTCTCTTTATGAGTGTGTGTAAGGAGGGGAAGGCTTGCTCTCAAACGCCTCGCTTAATTTGGGGGCCATAGCTCCATGGGGCAATAGCCCCAAAAATTAGGGAGGACCCATGGGAGCTAGCCTTCCCAAATGTAAAGCATTGTAAGGTTTTTTTTTGCCTGAATTGCGAAAAGTCTACCATGAGAATGACAAATGATGTTTTTGATTAACGAATGCATCTTTTGTGCATGCATGCATATGCTTTCAAATACAAAGGGAAAAAAAAAAACTTGCACTATTTTAGGTGTAACCATGGTAAGTCCCTTTCCCCCAAAAATGCAATGAGCTCGGTAGGGCAAGTCATAGTTCTGTTCAATGATAGCTAGTGTGGCCTGTGGCTGTTGGCCCAAGTGTAGTAACCAAGTCCTCAACTGATTTTTTCCTTCCAAAACCTGGTTTTTTTTTGGAATTTATTTGAATTTTCAGTGGCAGAAATCACTTAAAAATCAATATCTCCCACATTCTGAATTCAAATTATTATCAAATAAATTCCCTTATATCTTGCTCATCAAGATCTTTCCAACAACACCAAAGGCACATTCCAATTTTCCTGAAATTTTTAGTGAAGAAATCATTCAATATTCAAGAACTTTTGCAGCAACAAGTACAAACCTCATGAAACCAAAAGCCCATGCACTCCTCCTCATCGAGAACTTTCCAAAGATATGAAGAACACAATCTGAAACATCCCAGTTTGGTGGATCTCATAATTACTCGTCAAGAGCTTTCCAAGGATATGAAGAACACAATCTGAAGCATCCCAGTTTGGTGGATCTCATAACTACAAAACAAAACAAACTACCTTCCTTCATAGATAGATATGATCTTTTGTGACAAACATAACCCATTTTCTCATCGTCAATTCACATTTGAATTGTGTTCTCAATCATCAACTCACATTAAAACAAAACAATGACAACACAAAAAGTGTGGAGCCTCTAGATGGCTGCTTTTCTCGCCTTGGAAAAGGCTTAAGAAAGGGTCGGAATAAGACCCCAAAACCAGTTACATGTAAGTAAAGCTCCAAAGTAAATGAAGGGCCCAGGTAAAGCCCTAGGCCAGGGGCAATCCAAAAATGAAGGGCCTAGGTAAAGCCCTAGAGTGGGGGTATTTGGGAAAGAAGGGGCGTAGCGTGAGGCACCTAGTAGCCAAGTCCAGGCCCACATCTTGGTACCAATGTCCCCATGGCCATGGGCCATACATTACCGACAAATTGCCCATCATCATCATCATCATCTTGGAGCTATGCAAAATTAGGGTTTTGTAATTAGGGTTTGGGAGAACGTTGCCTGCTGTTGTTGCTATTGCAAGCAGGTACCAGTTTGTATCTCGGAAGCATTCGTTGGAGTTTGTGTGAGCTTTTTGTTTTTTTTTCGACGAAGACGTTTGTGGGTGAGAAAACACCGCTGTTTCCTTGAGAGAGGAAACGGAAGAGCTTCTGTTGCGACGAAGAAGAAGAAGAAGAAGAAGAAGAAGCAAGCTCTTGTCCAGCAGCAGTGTGAGCTTCAGGTTGTGCGGTAGTTACTTCTAGGGTTTGGGGGACGACAAAGACGGAGATGGAATTTGGCTTTTCAGAGCAGTTTCTGGAGTTACTCGCATTGCGTTGTCTGCTTGTCTCCACTTTTTTCCCTCTTCGTTACTGTTCCTGGGCAAGGTTCTTTGTTGTTTTCTCTCTAGCTGCTGCTGCGTGACCAGCTTAGGCTAAAGCGGCTTTGGCAGGCAAGGTGCTCAAAGCGGAGCGGCGGCGAGTAGCAGCTGAAATTTGAGCTTGTGGGTGTCTTCACCCCAATATACTGGGAGGAATTCTTGTGGGGGACTATGATTAGGAATCGATTTACGACGAAAAACTCATGGAATTCTCAGTGCTGTTGCATGAGAACCCACACTGACAAATGCAATGCTTGGAGGGGTCTTACAGTGTAACTTTGGCTGTTGTTAGCTTGAAGCACAGAGAGAGAGAGAGGGAGAGAGAGAGAGGAAGCTTTTAGGGGGTCGTAGTGAGTCAGGAGTGTTCACAGGGGTGACAGGACAGTTAACGCCAGATAGAGAAGCAGTGGATTCTGCAGAGAATGAGAGTGTTGGTGGAATTGCCAGCTGGAGACTCACAGCAGGAGCAGAACAGGGCTTCTGGATGCAAATGAGGAGTCAGAGAGCCAAGGGCAGGCAGCCAGTTGATGTTTGGCTGTGACCAAAAAAATAAATCAGTATCTACTTCACAGTGTGGTGGAGACATTTGTGTCCGAACAAAGATCTGAAAAAGGTTGGTATGCAATTTTGCATGGCGGGTGCATGAAGAATATGGCCATGCAAAAAGGCTTAAGAAACCGAGCTTCACCTTAGGGCTAATTGTGAAACATACTGGAATGAATGCATCAATAGGATTATTTCCCAGAATCTGATTGTGGTTTTCTTTCATGGATTGTGTTGTTTGGATTCAGACAATGTATCAAACAACAAAGTTCTCAGCATCAAGTGTAATGCCTGAAAGGTCTAAAAGTCAGGCGGGCGAACCTTGGGCACCAAGCCCAGCTGGAGGTCCAACCTATTCAGCAGGCAGCCCGGGGGCTTCTGGGGGAGGAGGTGCTGCTGGCTCTGCTGCTAAACAGCGACTCCGCTGGACGCCTGAGCTCCATGAGCGCTTTGTGGATGCTGTCACTCAGTTGGGTGGACCTGATCGTGAGTTCTCTCTTGGCAATTTGTTTGTGGAGTTTGTTTGATTGTATTGAAACCCCCTCTTTGTATGTGCCCAGACTATGTACATTGTCCACACCCTATATCAAACCCTTAGCACTCATACATGTCCATCTTGGGCATCTTCTAAGGCTGTCATGCCGTCTAGTTAGTAGGGCCTTGCAGCACTTCACCAAGTTATGAGTTTTTGGAGCTAACATTTGGTCCTTGGTGATAATGGCAGGAGCAACCCCAAAAGGTGTCCTGAGGGTTATGGGTGTGCAAGGTCTTACAATTTACCATGTAAAGAGTCACTTGCAGGTATGTTTTGTGATTACAGAGTACCATATTGTGCTGTGAAAAGCATCCTCATAAAATGTGTAGTGGGTGACAAATTGGGTCCCTGTATTCATGAATGTGTCATGTGTGAAACATCTTCTGTTTAAAATGGATAGTATGTATGTGCTAGAGAGTATTTCATATATGGAGTTTATTGCTTGGTGGTTCAACCAAGTTCAATTGACTTTACAAAACATAGAGAAAGTTTTGCACTTCTGTGACAAGTTCAAATATGCCCCATTATTGGTTGATGTTCAAAATCTATACTATATTTTTCTGTTGCTCTTTGCAGAAGTACCGGTTGGCAAAGTATATTCCAGACTCTTTATCAGATGGTATGTATTTCTCTTCTTTCTTACGCTGTCACCAAAATGTTTCCCACTCCTCCTGATTATCTTGCCTGACAAAACAGAGTCCTTTCAGTGAATTTCAGAATGGTTTGGGTCAGCAGTGATTTGAGAAGATTGTGAATAGACAATTTTAACACCACTCATGTCGTCAACAAAATCCAGTCTTTTGTGTAAAGTATTCTTTCTGCCAACTTTGGTTTTCTGTGTCACCACTTGGAGGGTTTTGGTGATTGATGATTTGATGATATTTGGGACTGGCATGCATGTTTGCAGGAGGCACTTCTGATAAGAAGAAGACACCAGCAGATCTGTTTCCATCTCTGGATGCAACATCGTGAGTTTTTTCATTTTGACCTGAACTTTGTTTCTTTGTGATAGAGCTACTTTAAGAGAGCCTGTTATGGTGTAATGGCATCTGCATTGGTGTGATGCATATGTGAGTTGTCTTCAGGCCAACTGCCTGTTGCATAGATTCAGCACTGGAAGACAATGTGACTCATTGTCACATTGCAAATCTTACCAGGGGAATTCAAATTACAGAGGCCTTGCGAATGCAGATGGAAGTACAAAAGCGTCTGCATGAACAGCTTGAGGTATGTCTATCTTCTTGTGTTACTTTGTTTGAGTGTAGGCCCAATGCAACTTAGAGACCTTACTAGAATGGGTAGTGGGCATGAAAGTGCTTTATCTTGTGAGCTTAACATTGTGACTGAGTCTTCCCATTGCTTCCAGAAATGCAACAGAAACTCAAAATGCAGATTTTTGTACAATGGTTTACTGAAATCACTGGGCATATGATTAATTCCTTACTGGATATCCTGCAGCCAAAGTCGTCACCAGTGGTATGCTAAAGGGATATGTCATTCTTCTTGTTTTAGTTGTAGATTTGCTGGTCTGGTCATCTTGGAAGTGCAGTCTCAAAGTCTTCTCTGCAGTCTCATAGGTATATCTTGTAAGCTGAAGTGATTCACTTGAGGACAGACCAACTGATCAGCAACTTATGGTTATAGGTCCAGCGCAATTTGCAACTGCGCATTGAGGCCCAGGGAAAGTATTTACAGCAGATTATTGAAGAGCGGCAGAGGCTCAGTGCCCTCTCTGGCACACCTGTTACCACCAATGCTGGGGAAGCTGGGCCCTCGGCTTTGGAGCCACAGCTTGGAGAGGCAACTGGTCAGCTGGAAATCAAGCAATTACCTGTTGTAGTAGCAACAACTCAGGCTCCTGGTAGTTTGGTGCCAACTCAAGCTCCCGCTGGACTCAACTCTCACACCCCTCAATCTGAGTTTGTTGGTGTCTCAAACCTATCTAATCCAGGTGGGGCACCAATTCAGCAACTCACAGATGCAACTCACTCAGAGGATGGAGCAGCTGGAGTGAAGGTTTTTCAGCTTGAGCAGACAGAAGTATCCGGGGCATCTCAAGCTGTGGTTGAATTTGATCTACCAGCCCAGGGTCAGGAGGTTGTTGGTTCATTGCAACCTAATCACTCAAAGTCTCCCACCAGGCACTAGCTTTTCATCTCCTCCCGAGGCTGAAGGCTCTCATTGCCCAGATGCTCCAAGTCAAGAGGGATACTCCAAGGGCAACCTCCAAAGATTTTGCAGTGCACAAACAAATGACCATGCAAATCTGGTCTGATCCCAATTACACAGTCCTGGGGGTCAGGTTCTGTAAAATGATGCAGCTTTTCACTCAGCAATAGCTTGGCATGTCAGCAGTGGGACCTTGCAGCACACAAACCAGGGAAAGGCATCTGACTCCCAGTTTGAAGCAGGCAAGGATGGTGGAGGGTTTCTACCCTTTGATCAAGCAGAAATGCTTGACCATCAGGGGCCTACTAGCAGCAATGGACACATGTTCCAAGAAGACATAAAGCTTGATTGAGGGTTACATGCTTCTGAGGTTGTGATTTGTGCTTGGGCTAAATCTGTGCTTGTGCTTAATCTGCTGCTCTTCAGCTCTGGGGTGAAGGCCATCCTTGTTACTTGGTGGAAAAGAGAGTTTCTTTGAATGTAGTTGTCTGTTTTAGTTAGCCACACTTGGGGGGTATTGAAGGAATTGATTTAAAAAGGCTCTAATTCAGTTCCCCTGTGGCACTGTATGCTAGAGTAATGAGCTTGGATAGCTGACTACATTGGAAAAGACACTGGGCTTCACGTTGTTGTTACCTGTTATTGTTCATCCTTTCCAAACTTCGGATTAGGAAGGATCATACTGAATGGTGGGTCTCTTGAGTCTCTTTCTGGACTGTCAACTTTGTGTGGTGGGCTCCTCCTTATGGTTCTGTTATTCTCATCTCCTTTTCTTCTTGAAGACACACACAACAGGTGTGTAGACCTATGAAGTAGATTTGCAAGCAACACGCAAAATGCAAAAAACAAAGTCACTTTCTTTCAATCCTTATTTGTAGGGTAAGGGATCTCCCTGAGGGGCTTCACAGGTTTGAGATGTGAAGCCCCAAAGCAGTGTCCCTTACTCTTCATAAAGAAATTAGAAAAAAGAAGGGTGTGGTATCTATCTAACCCACTCTTGTAGTCTGGAGAGTGCAATATACTGTAAGATAACAGATCTCCAGGCAGGTTTTTGGGAGTAAGCCCACTCTAAATGCAAGGATTGTTTTTTTTATAAAATTCTTTATGATTCTGGACCATTTCATCTTTCAAAACATGATAATTTCATCATGATAGTGATGAGCTCTAAGAACCTACAACGTACAATAATAAGTCTATTAAGGGAGATTGTTTTGTTTTGTTTTGTTGCAGTGAAATCTCCCAAACCATGGTGCAAATAAGATGATTCATTAGAGATGTGAAGCAAGAACAAATGAAAATCCAGTTCATGAAAATCTTTGGTGGAGTTCAGCATTAACAAGACATGGGGAAAACAAACAAACAAACAAACATCCTGCAGCAGCAGCGATGAATGAGCCTTCTATTATGCCCTCTCTTATTATTTCTTTATCACATTGATCAGCGTAGCACATGAAGCAGCAGCTGCTCCCTCCTATTACACCACCAGCGCGTTGAGAACTTCAATGGTTATCTTCTCCCCCGCAGCGCAGTGGCCTGGTGCTCCACTGATGAAGTAGAGGATGGTATAACCTTGGAGCGGGTAAGCACCAGGCCCGGTAGTCCATGACTGGATTGGGTGCATCGTGTTACAAGTGTTGTAATCGTCTACAGTGACTTGCATCACGCTGTCCTGCCCGCTTGCATACACGAAGTCTGCAGCAATCCAGCAATATTTTAGGCCGGCCTCAGCAATTCATAACGCACTTGGTCATTCATGATCGTCTCTCTTAGAGTTCTTGCAGAGCCTAGTGCACCCTATGGTGATGAACTCCTTACAAAAACTTCGTTTTACATAGCCTGTGCAGAAGTTATAACTCTAGATAATAGAAGAGCTGGTAGTGCTATGAGCATTCAGGAATTGAAGCATATTGGAGGTTGTAGGAGTAAGAATTGTTGTACCAAGAGAATCGCCAGTATGGAAACCGTTGGGGAGGGTGCTCATGGCCCAATCGTGGTAGAAAGTTGGAGTGCGCGGAATTCCCCAGCCAAGAATATCTCCCACCACGAAGTTGGTGGCCATGGAAACTGGTAACTGTTGCAGCATCAACGCTGCTGCCGTCGTCAACAAGAGTAGCTGCAGCACCACTGATGGCGAAGTACCGGTTATAATAGCCATTGAAGCTGTGTCTGTGTTGTATAGGCCACTAGTATGTTGTGGAAGCCGCAAGCACTTCGCTCGTTAATCACCTGCAAGACCTGAACTTGTCGATCAGGCACCCAAAAGTAAATATGTACACTCAGGATTATTCAATACAACTCAGCCCACAGATTTACCAAATTCAAATCTCGCGCGGGTGTAATGGAGCGAAACTGGTAGAACAGGCAGTACCAACCTACAATTCTTTACGCAATGATCTATTAAAACACGACATTGAGCAATCTTTCGAAAAAACTGGAGAAAGCTGGAAGTGAGATGGAGGTCAAGAAAGTAGGAGGAGGAGGAGGATTACCACCAGAGGAGCCTAATGCAGTAGCTGGAGAAGAAGCAAGCAAGTGTGCAGAAGAGGAGATCAGCGCAAATTGCAATGGCAGGAGGATGTGGGAAGTCTGGTTTTATAGGCTGCCCAAATCTAGGCACACGAGACGCATTGCTTGTTTCCTGTTTTATTGGGCTTTGGGTACTAGTGGAAAGGAAAGCAAACAGGCCGTGCATCATGCAACAGGAAACGACCACAGCAGTCTCGTGTGCTGGGAATTGGATGGGCTATAAAAAACACACTCCTCCACATCCACATTCCAATATTGCAATTTGCGCTTTCCTCTTCTGCACACTTGCCTACTCCTTCTTCTCCTGCATTATAAGGCTCGAGTAGTAATCCTCCTCCTCCTCCTCCTCTCTTGACCTCCATCTCACTTCCAGCTTTCTGTCCTTTATAAGTTTTTCTAAACTACGTAGTCGGGAGAGGCCGTGATTTGATCATACTTGCAATGGCAGCCGGTTCCGCATCCGCGGTATTCCTACTATTGTTGACGACGGCGGCAGCGTTGATGCTGCAACAGCTACCAGTTTCCATGGCCACCAACTTCGTGGTGGGAGATATTCTTGGCTGGGGGATTCCGCGCACTCCAACTTTCTACCACGATTGGGCCATGAGCACCCTCCCCAACGGTTTCCATACTGGCGATTCTCTTGGTACCACAATTCTTACTCCTACCACCTCCAGTATGTTTCAATTCATGAATGCTCATAGCACTACCAGCTCTTCTATTATCTAGAGTTATAACTTCTGCACAGGCTATGTAAAACGAAGTTTTTGTAAGGAGTTCATCACCATATTAGGATGCACTAGGCTCTGCAAGAACTCTAAGAGAGACGATCATGAATGATCAAGTGCGTCATGAATTGCTGAGGCCGGCCTAAAATTTTGCTGGATTGTTGCAGACTTCGTGTACGCAAGCGGGCAGGACAGCGTGATGCAAGTCACTGTAGACGATTACAACACTTGTAACACGATGCACCCAATCCAGTCATGGACTAACGGGCCTGGTGCTTACCCGCTCCAAGGTTATACCATCCTCTACTTCATCAGTGGAGCACCAGGCCACTGCGCTGCGGGTGAGAAGATAACCATTGAAGTTCTCAACGCGCTGGTGGTCTAAGAGCTTCATGCGCCATGCAGTGGATAAGGAAATAAGAGAGAAAATAGAAGGCTCATGAATCACTGCTACTGCAGGCATGGTTGCTTGATTGCTTGCTTGTTTGTTTGCCCATGTTTTATTAATGTTGAACGCCACCAAACATATTCCTGAACTGGATTTTCAATTGTTATTAAATTCGCTTTGGTTTGGAGTGCTCAACAAAGTGATTCAAACAAACAAATCCACATATTGTTTCAGATCCTCCTCTTCGCGTCCACAAATTGTTGTGAACTTTGATGTTTGTTTCGAATCGAAATCTGAGTGTCATGATTTCATGGTGTTGCACATTGCATTGCAATGCATCTATGCTTTGGATACATGTAGTCATCCTC
>Ga0209611_10002274_pt1 | contig 33679 bp, 31 predicted proteins | sample S1TSphgellanicum_3_FD_187693 | JGI IMG/M metagenome (GOLD analysis project Ga0209611, IMG submission 187693) | Host-associated microbial communities from peat moss isolated from Minnesota, USA - S1T2_Fc - Sphagnum magellanicum MG (SPAdes) (version 2) | ecosystem: Host-associated > Plants > Peat...
TTTCAAAAAACAGAATGCCAGTTTTTTAGTTTTCCAAAATGCCCTTTGAATTTTTGAAGCTCTGGAAACATGACATGCAGAGACACTAGAATTTTCTGCCCAGTGCTTTTAGAGTGTGGTAAAGCACTCAGAGAAAATTTGTAGTGTATGTGGAGGGCACCTTATGTCCATCAATTTCCTTCCTAGAAATCAGGAGGGATATTATGCCTACTCCTTAAGGATGGGAGAGAAATTATGCTTACTTGTAGTAGGTGTAAGAACCCTCCCACTATTGAGGACTACGCACAAGAACCCTCCCCATTCCTACGCCTGGTGATCTACATAGGTTTGGTTCATGATAAATTTTGCTGCGTGCTTTACAAGTGGTAAAGCCCATGGGTGAGGAACATTCCCAAAATGGAAGGCCAGACTCGGCTTTCGCCTCATCCTAGGCCCCTTATTTTGAGAGTGGCCCCACCCTAGGGCTTTACCCTACACCGAAATTTTGGCTCACCCTTCATTGGGCAAATCAAATCAACAAGTGTCTGGTGTTTTCAACATTGACTTTCTCTTTGCTGTAAAACCCTGCAGAGTACGCAGGAGACAAACTCATGAAAGAGGAAACACTTCCAAGGTATTGTATTGCCAATTCACAATCACCACAATCACAACAGCTCCTCCAGGCAACTCTGAAATCTTATCTCTGCATGATGGATTTTTGCATTCTTCTGGCAACTACACTATAATTGCATTAAGAATTACATCATTTATGCGGGACAATGGAAAAAGAATCTCTAAAAGTGCAGCCTCAAATCTGAATACCAAAAGAAATTATATGGACGGAAAATGCTAGTTGAGCTGAGGGCAATGCAAAATTCATCCTACTGATGGAAGGATACAATAAAAAATTGAGATCTTTAACTACATGCTCCACAATTGAATGAAATGCACATTCAAAAAATTATAGCAGAGAGGATGCACAAAAGCTTTCACCATCAGGGGCTGCAAGCTTCATGACTGCATTCACAAAGTCCTCATGAAGCTCTTCTGGTTCCAGTTTTGTAAGTTCCCATGTTAGCCAGTCTTTTTCTTATGATAAAAATTTATGCTTGATCATGGTTTTCTTATCCGGATCAGTATCTACACAAACCGTTCCCTCAAGCTACTGGCACTCAACTGTTGAACGAAAACTGGAGCTAGTCTAGACCTCAAAATAAAACTACAGTACAATAGAGCATCAATTGTGGCACCCAAACACATAAATTCACTGAGAAGCAAATAAGCTACAACCAAATAAAAAAACTTACATCAGGAGAGATGCACATCAGTCCAGAGCAGATCCAAAACCTCAGCTGGCTTGAAGCAGCACAGAGGTCAAGAACTCCAAAAACCCCAAAAATAAAAACCTTTGGCCTATTCAAGGCTTCAGCTACTCAGACAGCTGCTTTCAAATTGAATCCAAGGCACAACATTCCAATAGCTACTTAAGTTCAGGACCATTCCTTGAATCCATACAAAACTTGAGACAAACAGGCTCATCAGAAACACGTCCTCAGATTTATTTGCTAGGAACCCAGATTCTACAAAGAACATCAAGCAACTCTCATCTGAGTCATGAAATAACAAGGCACAGGAAGCAAGTGTGAAGCCCACTTAGGTGATCTTCCTGGCCATCGTTTGCCAGCCAGACACTGAAAACAAGGAAAGACACAACACACCTTATTAAACTATAGATTGGGTATTGACATGAGAGAAGAATTGAGGGAAATTGCATATGAAATTCCCAAGACTTCCAATGTCTCCGATCACTCTCCCTCAATAATCCCCTCTAAACAGAGAGGACAAATTCAAAGACATTTCTCAATATGAGTTTATTGGTACTTTATACACAGCAACTTCACCTAACATTGTCGTCCAGACCACATCATACTCCATCATGTCTCCTCCAAAAAGTGATTGGGATGCATCTGGATAATCCAATCACTTATGTTTAGCAACACACTTTTCAATGACCACAAGTGAATGGACTGCTTCTAACCTGCAGTCATAGGCAGGAATGTCATTTTCTGCCACCATGGCCCAGGCTCCTTTCTACACTTTGTTCTCCAGTCCATACATGTCTTCATCTCTCCCAGGTAGAGAAGAATGCAGACACAGCTCATGGTAGTACTGATGAAGCTCATAGCCACAACTTGGTAAAATTGGTCCACGTACTGCTGACCATGCATACACATCAAGCTCATTTGCATGGATCCTGTGCTGCTCCTTGTTCAATTATTATCTCACACCAAACCATCTATAAGCCCAGAAGCAAAACATAGGCCACACATTCACAGCCCAAATTGAGGGCCAACTTTGATAGACCAGCAATATCACAATCTTATGTTGTCTAAAATGACCTATACCCAAAGTTACCGATCTCTTTCTCAACAAAATTCAATCACCAATCCTTTCCCCAAATGGAAAAAGGTCTTCCATCAACAGCTGGGTAGATGAACATCGAGCCTGCCAGCCTCACAATAATGTCCCCTTCTCTGGATGTAGCTAACCCATCATATATGCCTTGATTTGATAGAATTGCTGCAAATCCCAGACAAATCACTGTACATTCAAGTCTGTCCCTTTTTCTATGAGTTGCAGCAACATCAACTAACTTAAGATTCACCATTGCTCCCATATATTCAAAGGAACCTTCATCACATCTGTTTATATCCTGCTTTCATAAGTTGAAAGCTCAAAATGCCAGACTAACCACTGGTTCTAACTTCAACCACTACAAAGCAACAGCAACTTAATGATAATCACTCAACTGTGGAGTTGATTCTCACCGAGCATTCTGAACAGGGATAATGTAAAGAACAAGAGCACTAGTTTGGAAGGAAGCCAATAATAAAACCAGCTTCAGCATGCCATTGATGTATCACCATCATCATCAGAAGCTTCAATAGCCACCAGCAAATCAGTGATTGTCAAAGGCGAATGCCTTGCTGCATACTGGAACAGAATCTGGTGATCAAATAAATTTTCTGTCAGGATGTAAAGATCTCTTCAAACATATTTCTTGTTAAACCTACGAGCAAAGTAGAACCTAGTACTCTTGAATAGCAGCTTCCATGACAACCAGCCTATCCTGATAATTGTAACCTAACTTACCTAGAGATAAGAAAGTTATCCCAACTCCATACAACCCACCTTCAACTTCTTCCAAAAGTTTGTATTTATGAGTTTGCAAAGAAAACTCCATAATGACACTTAAAAGGTAACCATTGTGTTAATTCCAGCAAAACCCAAAACTAACACGACAAGAATGAGTGCAGTTGTAACTCATAACCTTATATGAGTGTCACTCACAAACTAACAAAACACATATCTAGAAATTGCAGAGAAAACTCCACAAAAATGCTTTGAAGGTAACATGATAATAAGTGTAGTCATAACCTTATGAGAGTTGCTCACAAAGTGACAGACCATCACCTTTTTCCAAAAGTATAAAATTACAAAATATACCTCTTGAATCTGTAGTTAGGCTTCAAAAGGTCCAAACACTACTCATTAGTATTCTGTTCTACTCCTAGCATGCAAAAGGGTAAACATTTGAAAGCTTTACCTTGGTGCAACTATCTGCACCACCTGCACGATTCTTACTAGCCAGACCTTGAAAATGGATGTCAGCCACCACAGGTTTGCCATCCATGATGCTAATTCCTTGGTCCCCAATAGCAAAACGCAAGAGATCCCCAGGCTTTAAGTACTGTGCATTCTGCAACCAGCCCCAAGACTAGACATCAGGTTAAGGCATTGCATACAACACAGTCACTGAGCAACTGGAGATCAGTGAAACAAGTTTGCAAAGAAGCTACAACAGTATTCCAACCTCAAATTTTCTCTGATCAAGTGAGTCAAAACATGAGAGCAATCATATATACTGTCAGCAAAAACACAATGCTGAGGAAGCACCTGCTGAAGAAAGTCTGAGGGCAAGGAGCCCAAAACAGTAGGTGGCTGATCACTGGTTACTACAGTGCCATCACTGCAGAGCTCTAACACCACCTGCACTCCACCCAGCGATGTCCCATGAGAAGGAAACTGGGAGAAGAAAGTGGTTGACAAGCTCAGTTCTAAAGTGATAGAACTAATGTGAATGGTAGACCACTCAGACCTTGATCCTAGATGCAATTGCCAGTGGTTTCGGTCAATTGCCGGGATGCACTGGCATAGATACACCTCAAATTCCGAAGTTTCCAAACTGTGTGAAATTCTAAAGTATCTCTGCATCAGTGCATGTAATTTACTATGTGTGAGCGTTGCATATCCAAATTTGAGACAATGATAGCCAATCTCGACAGAAGCCTGAGTGCAGACCCCTAATGCTTGTAGACAGAACAAGAGAAAGGTATCCAACAAGAAACCCATGCAGGGTCAATAACATGACAAAATCAATAATATTAAGGGACTGAAGAACCTGATGAAATCCGACAGACCTGTTGGTGAGCAGGAACATTCCCCTCGCTGTCGGTGTCAAACAGATAAAGGCTGCACTCAGCATCCTTCCAAAGTAACACTAGAGGGGTGAGACCCATTTGGTAATGGGCATGTCTGTCATTCCCAGTTGGTCCCCACCACCACCAAAGATGACACCAAGGGTTGCATCAAAAGCATTCAGCATTCATCCAGCATTGCTCTAAACCGACTGGTAGCAACATTGACCTGGAAGTCTGGTTCCAAGAAACAAAAGATGAAAATGTGATCATTTTGTCTCTACACAATGAACATGAAGATTGCCTTCCCTCTCTGGACATACTGTCCTGCACTAGGTTAGACTTCAGAACCCCTAAGCCAACTTAGGTAGCTACATTGGCACAAAAAGAGGGGGAAGAGAGAGAGAGGGGACCTGTTGACAAAAAGAAGCCCATCTCTCACAAATGCCACAGAGCCACTATAAACTGCCTCTAGACTGGCTGCGTTGCACTCAAAGACAGGGACGACACTGAAGCGATAGCGATGATGAGCTGTTGGAGGGTTAAGAGCACCAGTCTCAGCCAGCTTTGTAGTCATCCAAAAAAAACGGAACTCAGCACTGCAGTCGTACAGAGAGTAGCCCCGCCAGCACATCATGTCCACCACATAATAAGTTTTGTCAGGCTGCCAGATTACAACCCAAACAATCAGAACTATAATAAAATAACTCAACATAAAGCCGAAGATTTTCTCATAGCAAATAGATATTCTCGAAGGTAATTGTGTTGAGAACCTCCATGAAGCTTCTATAGATACAGAGCATCAATGGGAACTTAGACACTTGAGTCTGAGACCATGCCTTAGTGCCTCCCCTTTGAACCTAAGACCCCTGAGTCATGGACTTGAATTAACAACTGTCCTTATACTTAGCTTAAAGATTGTGCCCCAGATAAGGTTCAAAGTTGAGAACCCTACTGCATGAAAGATACAGTCAAGGATACAGTAGACATGGGATGCCGCTGCAACATCACGAGTCCGTGCACCATTGGGCAGTGCAGAAGGGAAGCAATGCAATATGCGGCCATTCCGTTGACGGCTTATGGTACTGCCATTGGCTGCTATAACAAGACACCGCTGGCCTGCTGGCCTTGCCATTATACACCTGCAACCCAAAAGATCACAGAACATGACACTTTTCTCAACCAACAGATCCATACAACAGAATATTTAATTTTCAAAACGAGCATAACCTCTCTCTGGCAATCCAGCACGCATAATAGAATGCTTGTGCAAAGACCTCAATCTGCCCTCCCATGCAGATTGATGTTTGTTCTTTGCACAAGCACTCTATTCTGGGTGCTGGATTGCAACACGGTATCACAAATAGCCTATTGAAAGAATGACTGTGTTCTTGTAGAGCACTTTTGAGGGCTCTCAACTGCCCCTTTGGAGAATATAAGGAAACTTGAAAGAGTATGCTCATATGTACCAATCTTTCTTGAGATTGATGGGTATGTCAACCATCCATTCAGGGAGCATCAACTGCTGTGAATAGAATTCTCTAGCTTTGCCCCCCTTGAGCTTGGTCCCTTCCAAAATACCTTTTCTCTTGCTTCCAGGACTGCTATCTGTGTTTTCTGATCCCTCCTGTCAACCACATCCCCCCTCCCCAAAGGGTAAGCTACACTGAATTGCAATTCCAGATGTATGGGAAGATTATTCTGAATTTGTACACGCTAGTTCCATGCATCAGAAGTGCTTGGCACATTTTGATCCCAAACCCTAAACCCTAAACAGACTTTGGAACCTGCAGAGAAGAACTCGCAGATGATATCGAACCCAGAAAAAAACAAGATTTAATGCGATTGTTAGGAGACACTGACCTGCGTGTCATCTCCCTCATCAATTTTTCCTGCTTCCTCGACCTCAGCAACACTTGGGCCCTGAAACAACAACAACACCGCACGATCGATCATCCTGTCGGACTGCCATATGGCTGGAACAGTCATGAGAAGACAGACAGATATGAATGTGACCAACCCAAAAACGAAACAAATACCAACACAAAGCAAAAGCAAAAGCAAAAAGCAAGGGGACCAAAACTGCTAACCTGAAACAACATTGAATCCTGCTGATCCAAGCTACGACTGCAATCATCATTGTGTGCCGCATCGTCCCACTGAGAAGGAGAAGACGGGGGGCTGAAACCAGATGCCAGCTGACGAGCGTGCTGCTGTAGGTCACGGCGACTTTGTTTCTGCCGTTCCAGGGCAATTTCACGCCGCCGTTGTTGGTCCGAGATGCTTCGCTTGTGCACACGAGGAGGCACCGCCGCCTGCCCCGCCATCGTCGTCCCCCCACACACTCCTGTGCAACAGAAGGCAGGAGGAGCAAAACGCGAGAAAACGTCCAGGGGTTTAATGTCTAGGGTTTAGGCTTAGACGGGGCCAATGGCCGAAGACGTTGTGGTTGATTCTTCGACCCTAAACCCTAAACAAAAAACCCTATTTCCCTGCCCTGTGCCCTAATTAGTGAGCAGTAGAGAACGTTGCGCATGCGCTTGACCTGAAGCCCGCCGGCGCTTAGTGTTCGTGCCGCATCAGAACTTAGTTGCTTACAGCGAGAGAGAGAGGAGGCGAAAGGAAAGGAATCCGCAGCTGCTGGATGAGGTGGAAGAAGAGTTTTACCAATTTTGCTGAAGAAGTGAAAGAAGCTACAAATTCTAATAGTGCTAGTCCTTACCGGAAGCTTTGGAAGCTTTGGAAGGTACGGATGTATGTATCTCCTTGCCGTGGTTTGCTTCTGGTAGTTTTGTATTTGTTTTTGGGTCTTTTGGAATGTGCTGATACTGAACACTAAACTAGCTAGAAGCAAATCATCAGCAAAATCTTGTCACAGAAAACGGAGTCCTTTTTTGTTTCGAATATTTGTTTAGGGTTTAAACCACTGGGAGATGTTCGGTGAAGCTTGGAAGAGGTGAGAGAGGCCAGGAGAAGTGAAGATGAAGGGGAATGTGGTTTGATGGAGAGAGAGCTGTTTGATGGATATCTGTTCGGTATCCCTGACCTAACACGCTCGTATGATCCTTGCAGACTTGAGTCTCTGTCCCATTCTTGGATTGTACTCCACTTCGTGAGATGGCAGAAGTGAAGGTGTCGGAGACAAAGGATTTGACGAGAATTGAGCGCATTGGAGCCCATTCTCATATTCGGGGATTGGGTTTGGATGATACATTTGAAGCCCGGGATGTCTCTCAGGTTTCCTCATATGTCTTATTACTATGTGGCAGCGTAGTTTTGATGCCTAGGAGGTCAATCATGCAGGACTAGTACCAAGACTGTAGGCCAAGCTCAATGGCAAAAAGCATTCCAGTAATGTTTAGAATGTTTGGAAACAGTTAAGTTTGTGGAGCTTGTTTCGGATGGCTGATCTGGGACTGAGATCAAATTCTTATCAGGGCCCAGGAGATTTGCTGCAGCGGAAGAGTTACTCGAGGTTTAGGGTTCCTGGGTTTAGGGTTTTCCAAGTGTTGTCCTTGCACTGTTCGAGGGCTTCAGGTTTTTCTGACACCTGACATGTTGCAATCTACAGGGGATGGTAGGACAAAGATCTGCAAGAAGAGCAGCAGGCATCATACTTCAGATGATAAAAGAGGGGCAAATTGCAGGACGCGGGGTGCTTTTGGCTGGGCAGCCTGGGACAGGAAAGACTGCAATAGCCATGGGCATGGCAAAGGCTCTCGGTGAAGAGACTCCCTTTGCCATGATGGCAGGGAGTGAAATATTCTCTCTAGAAATGAGCAAGACAGAGGCTCTCAGTCAGGTAATGTCTCTTTATATTTCTCAACAACAACCCATTATGTGCACAATCTGTAGAATCAATTTGCATTATGGTTGACATGTCAGGAGCTGTTGATAAGTAGGTTTTATCACCTTGGCATTCCACATAGGATTGCCCTGTCAAACAGTCTGATAATTCTTAATGTTTGCTATATTCTGCACAGGCTTTCAGGAAAGCTATTGGAGTTAGAATCAAAGAAGAGACAGAGATCATTGAGGGAGAAGTAGTGGAGATTCAAATTGAGCGCCCAGCAACAGCAGGAGCAGCATCAAAGACTGGGAAGCTAACTCTCAAAACCACAGAGATGGAAACAGTGTATGATCTGGGTACAAAGATGATTGAGGCATTAGGCAAGGCTAAAGTGCAAAGTGGTGATGTGATTGCTATCGACAAGGCATCAGGGAAAATTACGAAGTTAGGGCGCTCTTTTGCACGGTCACGTGACTATGATGCTATGGGTCCCCAAACCAAGTTTGTGCAATGTCCAGATGGAGAGCTTCAAAAGCGGAAAGAAGTGGTCCATGTTGTGACCCTACATGAGATTGATGTTATCAACAGCCGGTGAGTTTCCTTTCTCTATATTGTTTCCGCATTTGAGTGCCCATCCTCAAGAATCAGTTAACTTAGGGTTGTGAGGCTAGTTAGACCATTCATCACTTTCAGGACTATACAGACTGGAAGTTCAAAAGCATTCAGGGATGTCATCAATGTTGCTTTGAGTTCCTGAACTTACATCAGAATGCAAATTTTGGTTCTGTTTTTCAGGACTCAAGGCTTCTTGGCTTTGTTTGCTGGAGATACTGGTGAGATTCGGTCAGAAGTCCGGGAACAGATTGACAGTAAAGTTGCAGAATGGCGAGAGGAAGGGAAAGCAGAAATTGTTCCGGGGGTCCTCTTCATAGATGAAGTACACATGCTGGATATTGAATGCTTCTCTTATCTGAATCGAGCATTGGAGAATGAAATGGCTCCAATTTTGGTGGTTGCCACTAATCGAGGAATCACACGCATAAGAGGGACCAATTACAAGTCACCACATGGCATCCCCATTGACCTGCTAGACCGCTTATTAATCATAGCTACAACACCTTACACTGAGGAGGAGATTCGAAAGATTCTGGATATTCGATGCGAGGAAGAAGATGTTGACATGACTGATGATGCTAAGGATCTGTTGACAAAGATTGGGTAAGTGGAACTGATCACCTCTGTGCAGTGCAAACTGAAGCTACCTTACAAAGTATCCTGTTAAATGTTGCTGGGTCTGTTATGGTATTGATGGTGCTGGCTTGTTTGTCTAGCCTCTTAGATGTTCTCGGATGTCTAACTTTCAGACAATTTCTGACTACCAATTTATTTCCTTCTTTCAGGGCTGAAACTTCATTACGTTATGCCATGTGCTTGATTTCAGCAGCATCTCTTGCATGCCAGAGACGCAAGGGAAAGGAGGTTGAGATAGAGGATATAAGTCGGGTATACACTCTATTTGTAGATGTTAAGCGATCCACTCAGTTTTTGATGGAATATCAGGAGCAGTTCATGTTCAGTGATGTCGTGGGCCAGGTTGATGAGGAAGTAGCCATGGAGGAGACTGAGCAATAAACTGTGTCAGCAGGGTTTTGTGGAGCTTGCTGCATTTTGTACTGTTGGGATATGAACCTTGAAACTGTAAAGTTTTTGTGCTTGTAGTACTTTTGGATCAGAATATTTTTCAAATCTTGAGCATTCAATTTGATAAATGTTTAGATGTACAACCTCATCGAGAGTTCCCCAGATTGGTGAAGTCACACTGACACCAAAGTCATATCCTTAGCTTGGGAGGGACAAGTAGATTTAATTACACCATAACATGGAACCTGAAAGTTAGTTGCCCAACCTATGCTTGAATGTGTGACTGAGGGGTGGCTGCATCAGCTTGCGGTAAAGCCAATTCTAGTTGTTGAGCTCAAGCTTGTGGGTTGTAAGTCCATGTCAGTTTACTAAGCACATTGTCAAATCTTCATTTCCTTGTGGAACATCCAGCCAGGAACTTCTTCATGCACGATATGGCTCTTGAGTGCTAGCCAACATCATGACTGAGTCTTGCTGTTGCTTCTTGAAATCAATGATTCTATATTAGAGCCTGGCCTTTGGTTTTGTTTTTTTGATTAACTGTGGTTCTAAATTAGAGCCGGGTATTTGATTGTTGGGAGAAGCGCGGTCATGAGCACTAAGAACCGCCCTAATACCCATATATGTTTGGGTACAGGCAAGTTAGTCAAATTTGACCCGGTTATTAATCCGGTTATGTATCTTTTACAACACAAGAAATTGATAATCACCTGGTATTGAATTCTCAAGAATCTAATAACTTACCTGAATGACCTGGTTATCATCCAGGCAGGTTATGAATCTTTGAATTCCAAAATACAGAAAATTTTTAAACCAAACAAATAATAATTTAAATTTGAAAATTTTAGAAAATATTATAACCGGATAATAACCGACAGGATAACAAACGACTGTCAACCAGTTATTTGACAACCCACTCCAGACAACCATCTTTTTTTAATACCCGTGTGGTCCCCCTCCCCACCCGACCCCAGCCTCCCAAAAAGTCTTTAAAATGGCCCGGCGGGTATTACAAAGGATTGACCGGCCAACACTGGTTTGGTGCCAGTTTCTAATAACCGCCCACCGCTGGTTTGAACTTTGAACATGACGAGGTGGTTATTAGTTTCAATTGGAACGAAAAAAAATTGAAGGATTTGGAGGGATACAGACGCACACAGAGAGAGGGACAGATCTGAGAAAGCAAGGAGAAAAGGGGGAATTGCGGGAGGATGGCAGGAAATGGACTGCGCAGATTGCTGTCTTCAGGAATCTTCGGCTCCTCCTCACAGCCTCAGGTCTGATCTCCTCCCCCAGAAGGGTGTTTCTTTCTTGCCTGTCTATAGAAGAAGTTATTGAGAAAGAGTCTGAAAAAGTTTGTCCATAATAAACTGGAAGACCTTCAGGGGGTTTTGATCTTTAGTGAGTGAGTAGTGGAAAGCGAAAAGTTTCTTGGGTTTGTTCAAAAGAGGACCCTGTTTTCTCTCCATGTTGCATTCCCTCTTCTCATTTTTTCTTTTTCTATTCCTTCAATCGATCTAGACCACCTTAGGACTTTTCAACATTCTTTGGTTATGTCCTAAATGCATAAGTTTAGTAAGTAAAAAAAACTTAGGGGAAAGGGCGGGGGGGGCGATTCTCTATAAATTGTATGATGTCTCGTCAGTTTTGTTTGAGCTTCATTCTCCAATAGTTTTGGATTGTGCTTATAAGACAATGTATTGCGTATCCCCATGGGTATTATTAATTGTGCTGTCTATTTAGTAAATTTAGCAAATTTCTGCCTCTTTTCCAATGAGTTTGATTTTTTGAAGCATCTTTTGAAGTCCAACACCTACTCTCCTTGTTGTGCTTCAGAGATTATCCCTAGTTCATAAGTTTGTGGATGATCTTTTTGTCATTTTTGAGAGTTTTATGTATGTGGAGAAAGACTCTTTTGGCAAGCATAGTATACCCTAAAATGTCTTGTGAGTTAAGTTGCATGTCTAATGACATCTCCTGTAGCTTCTTGGATTTAGCCATAAACCAATGTCCCCAAGGTATTGCCAATACAATAGGGGAAGGAATCGCATTGAGGCTCTTCCTGGATTTGAGGGTTTTGCCAAGGGCAATATAGCTTGAGGCTGGGCCCAAGAATCTAGGAAGAACCAAAAATGGGGTTCCTTCCCCAAGGTAAAGAACAATTTCAAATTTAGGAAATCTTACAAAAGTGTATAAGATACCTTTTACCTTACACACTTTTGGTACCTTAATACACTTTTGTAAGATCCCTGAAATGGAAAACAGGAAATACTGTCAGGGGAGGTACTTCCAAATACATAGACTAAATTCGCAAAGTTCTTTACGATATCTTTGATATGTGCACCCAACCCCAGTATGCATGCATGCAGGTATTGACATGATCTTATGACTCATGTTCAGTACAATATGTCTATTGCTCTTAAGTTGGGCATTATGCACAATTCATTGTATAGGTTCTTGAGGCCTTGTATTTTATTCTATTTCTCAGATGGTTGGTTTTATTGTCCTTCTGAAGAAAAAAAGGCTACCCTCTAAAGGTTCTCTTAAAGAGGACTAGAGATTCACCCACAAAAGAGAAATTTCTTTTGGAATTTCAGCACTTGGAGTTTTCTGAATGACTTTTGTTATATAGTCTTGTAAGTGGACAGCTTTCTTTAGCCCACTTGGTCTTTGTTCTTCTTCTTCTTTTTTTGATTTCTGTTCTTTTTGCCTCTTTTGCTTTTTTTGTTTTTCCCTCTGTGTTTTCTCTATGTTTTCACAGAAATGTTTCTCCCTTTGTGGTGGTACTGTGATGTAGGGTGCTAGGCAGTATCATGGTTGAGTCTTCCTGCTGCTTTCAGAATTCCAACAGAAACTCAGCATGCAGGCCAGTGGTGACACTGCCCTATACCCACTGTAGGGAGCTGATGAAGTCATTGGGTAAGTTGTGATAGATAAGTCACTATCATACAAGGTTTACTGTTGCTAGTCCCTCAACAAGTGGGAGACTGTCACTGCAGTTCATACTGCTAGTTTTGTTGTTCTTTTCTTCTTGTTCTTCCCTTCTGGGTTTCCTTATTTGGGGGTTTTTCTTTGATGTCAAAAGGAGAAGTACATATGAGTAGTAATAATCAATTGCATGTTTTGTGAGGTAGGAGGATGCAGAAGTGGAGGAAGAGAAAGAAAGTGAGAGCATGCCTCAAGCAAGGTGTCCTTTGTACTTCCTGAATTCTTTCCTCAACAACCTCTGGACTGGAAGAAGATAAAGGCAGATAATGAAATGAGAGAGAAGTTAGACTGTGGAAACCAGGTCTAATCCACCTCATTTGTGTCTTTTTGTGTTCAGGGGATGGAATTTTGGTGCCTTCGTCAAGAACCTGGCAGAGAAGGCAATGTTACAACTTTGGGCACTTCCAATCCAATGAGCTTTAGGTTGATCTTTCATGTGGCCAATCATGACTGGATTGACACCTAACACAAGGCTCACAGCTGACCATGCTTCTGATTGCTGGGTGATTTGGAGGCAGTCAGGAGGGGTGCTGCAAGCTTACCAACATGATTTACAGGAGTTTGGCATAGGCCTCAAGAAGGAGACAGCAGCTGTGGCACGCCTGCCCCTCTATCTTGAGTCTGCTGCTTCTGTTGCCCGGGTTCCTTCCTTCACTGTTGTTGGTCCCCTACTGGAACTCCTTGTTGGCATCTGATGCCAATATGTGTCTACTGTTCTCTCCTTTCCAGTAAACCCTTGTGATTCCATTCTTGGAAACTCATGCAAGACTTTATGATAGGTAATTGACCTATGGACTACTACTGTGTTTAGATACCAACAAGAGATGGCTTATTCTTGATATTGTTGTAAGAAACACCTGACAAGTTACTTCATGAAGAAGCATAACAACTCAGTAGCTCTGTATCCTATTCATTTGTTGTACAAGATAGGGAAATTTGTGTGCTTTCAATTAGTCACTGCATGGTGGAAGTTGTGCATAAGGGTTTTGCATGCCCCAGGACACAGGTAGGATGGGAGATGGTGATTATCATATCACTTTCCCTGACAAGGAACTGATTGACGTCTTTTGTCCTTCCTAATGCAGGAGTCACTGGAGACAGTTGGCCAGGTAGTGGAGGACTTTCGAAGTTCAGTTTGGCGTGGGTAGGTTGCTCAGCTTGTGTCTGTTCGTTTCTGTTTCCAAACCACTCACCTTAAGCAGAAAGCCTGGTGATTCCCAGTTTCAGATGTGATCAGTGAGCTATTTAAGCTAATCAATTCAAGTTTCATGTGAGATGTTAAGGATACCCCAAGGATCAGGGTAAGGGTGCTGTTGCATTTATTTTGTCTTGAAAATCAGGAGTGTGGTGACTTGATTTATCTCATGTTCCGTATTAGCAACTATTTTTCCAATCATGTGTGCTGGGTTTCCTTAGGGATGAAGTGGGTGGGGGTTGATTATGTAATGGGAGTGTGTGCTCTGCAGAACTACAGAGATATTGGCACAAGTGAAGGAAGCAGTGCTGAGCATTGATGAAGAAGCTGCCACAACCACCCATTCGGATGCCTTAGCAACCCCCTTCAGCAATGCGTAAGCCTTCATCTCCAATTCTCATATACCCTGTTTCCTTCCAACCACAACCTTATAGATGAGTTAGTGCTATGGATTCTTCCATTTACAAATTTGCCTTGTCAATTGCATGAAGTTGCCCATGAAGTGAATCTCAAGGAAGGGTGAACAATTTGTGGGTGGCATTTGCAGGAAGTACAACCGCTATGAGTCTCAGGTAATAACAAACAAAAACTCCTGCAAAGGTTCCTCTTGCTTCAAAAAAAGCTTCATTCTGAGCAGTTCTTGGTCTTTTCTAAACTGGCCATGCACATGAATATTTGCTTGATTCATGTGGACGTCATTTCCTTAGGTAGGGGAAAGCATTGCTAGAAAGTCAAGACTACTTCTTTATACTTTTGTGGTGTGTAGTCAAAAGTTCTGTGATGTTTCTTTTTGTACAAAAGTTTTACTTCACCAGGGCCTTTATTTTCTAGCACTATGGGATTACTTTGATGGTGCATGATCTCCATAGCCCCAAATGCCAGTGTCAAAATGTGCATGTATACACATGCAGAAAGATGTGGGGTGATGAGCAGGTGAGGGCAATTCAAAGTGATATTGGCACATATAGTGATGAGCCTGAAGATGCATATGAATATGGGGCTTGGTTGATGTCATTCAGTATAAATAGCCGGTACCCACTCTCCTTGTCCTCTTACATTCAGAACTGAACACATCATTGATACCTCTCTTTTAGAAATGGCATTGTCTCTTGTTCCTATAACCAGCAGAAATTTCTGGGACCTTAATCACATTTGTTTAGCAAGCAACATGTCTCCCTTTGTTAATAGCTTTATGTTTGTTTTCCCCTGCAGTAACAAATCCATTTTGGTCATAGAGAAAGACACTATATCCTCTTAGTTGGTGACTGGCTACTCATTGTGTGAATGATTCCACATTCTTTGAGTGTATGACTTCAGTTCTCTTCAATTTTTTTCCAGAAAAGACGAAATTGATAAGATACTATCCAGCAATGCCTTAATGCAAGAGCTCCAGAACCAAATCGGTATGTCTGCAACTTCACACTCTTCAAAGCGTACTTTTAAAATTCGGGTGTTGAAATGTTGTAGTGTTTTTCATTATTTTGGTTGAAGGGTGTCTTTCTTTCAGATACCTTTGTTGCTAGAGATGGTCTAGGATTGTCCAAGAGGTTACCTAACAGTAGGTAACTCTAAGTTGCATCATTGAATAGATGATGATCCATGGTTTCCATGTTCCTCCGAGTCTTGTAAGCAAATGTATGTAGGAAGTTCCAAGCTGCTGCAAGTTTGTAGGCAAAGTTTGTTCACCTCCTGTGTTGTAGAGTTCATCAAGATTTTGAGAATGGGTGGATTGATTTCATGGTGAAGAAAGGTATGGAAAAGGAAATAGAAACAAGGGAGTGAAGAGAGGGAGGAAGGTTGGGGGACTTGCAGTGCCTCTTGTGGTGGACTATGACATGTTTTGGACTCGCTATTTCTTCCATTTGCATAAGCTACAAGAAGTTGAAAATGCACGTGCTAATCTTGTCAAGCGTGAGTGTTTCACTCTTCTCTCTTCTCTCTTTTAGATGCTCACACCTATTTGTATGTGTTGGTATGCCCTATACTAAATATGTTGTTCTTGCATATTTCAAGAGTCAGCAATTGAGCATCAGAGACTAGAGAATGCAGAGAAGGAAGATCAAGTATGCTCATGACATATATGAAGGGTGACATACAATTGAGCCAATTTGCTCTGAGAAGAAGACTGCATTTTTTATGGAACAGGGGCAACTGTAATTGAGGATGAGGACCTCAGTTGGGATGTGGAAGAAGACAAAGAAGAGGAAGAAGACAGGGAGAAGCAAGAGCTGAAAGGAGCCAGCAAAGCCAAAGAAAGTGAAATCACAAGTGTTTCAGACATCACTACACCAATATTGGAGGGGCCCGAATTCCATGGTTCTATATCCACTGCTCCAGTTGACCTTTCATTGGCACTGATGGCAGAAGGTAGACAATATCCTGAATGCTGGGACTATACATTTCAAACAATAGTTTATTTGGGCATTCAACACACTAGGTGCTGCTGTTGAGTTGATGTTGGTGCTTGGCAGACTTCAGACACATTCATGAGCAAGAACTAGCGCTCATGCTTAGTAGAGGTTGTCCATGCTCAGTCCTAAAGTGATCCAATGATGGAAACAAAAATTGATCTTGCATAAGTTGTTGAGTCTTTTATATGCAAGAAATGCACTTCATCAAGTCTGCAAAAAATAATTCCTGAAAGCCTTTGAGGAATGACACTTGTTTTGGTGCTTTTACACCTTAGATGCACATTACGAAGAGGAAGCCAGAAGTGAAGGGAGTACAGGGAGTGAGTGGCTAGTCATTCCAGAGGAGAAGCTACCAGAATCCAGAGAGCCAATTAGTAGCCCCATCTGTTTGCCCCCAGAGCAGATGTATGTCACATTTAACCACTTCAACTTTGCTGAATACAATAAAGCCCTACAGTTTTGATTGGTTTTATGGTTGCCATGTGGCCAAAGTTGGCAACCAATGATTTGACTTATCGGTGGAGTATGGCAGCAAGAGAATGAATGGACACATGGGGGATGGAGTGAGTGAAGATGGGGCAGAACTTGACAACATCTCACATTTCTGAAGGATCCAAGGGACCTGTTAGCAGTCAGGGAGGTACAAAAATCCTTCATGCTTTTGCCACTGTTGATTTTGAGGGTGAATGTACTTCAAAAATCATGTCCCAAACCTCTTGCGAAAGGTCCAAGATTGGGACTATTCCTCCCAAGGTCATGATTAGAAATGTGATTCTAAAGCATGCATTTTCAGATATGGTGTTGGCGACTGTATCCATCAAGGCCTCATTTGAATTCAACTGGAGGCATGTGAACTAGTTTTGTGAAATGCAAGGCTTGTTTGACATTGATGTGCAATATGGAATGTATGTATCAAGGGGGTTTTTCTAAATGAAGCTGACAGTACAATTGATTGCTTGCTAAATTAATAGTCCAACTATCGCATGCAAGAGAAAGGGATCAGGCAAGGGAAAAGTTGGAAACAATTACCTTTCAATGTTCCTGCTTCCAATTAGGGCAGCGTCTATGTTGATAATGAAGCATGTCATTTTCCATGTTCCTTAGCACCATTTCATACTAAATAAGAAAACAGCTGTGAGCTTGCAATGCTTCCATAGAGTGTACATGTGGGAACCCTAATGGTGCCATCATCAGGTAACAATTGTGCACTGGAAAACCCTGAACCCCAGTTGTTTGATTGTCATGGGCTTGTTCCAAGAAGGAACTTGATTGTTGTTCCTTCCAATTCCAACAACATGCATATTGGTGACTGGATCACATGTAATAGTACACCATGACAATTCCAACTTTATGTAGAGTTGCTTTAATCTGTGTGTCCTTAATGTTTTTGTTGAGATGTTGGACAAAAGAGGTAAACAGAAAAGTTCGCTTGTATCCTGTAGGATGTCAATTTCAATAAGGGACATTCTTTTTTGAAATGCATGCAAGTTTTGGAGGGACTTTATGGAAAAGAAAATTAGGATCTGCAAACTGTCACCTACTTTGTGTAAAACAAATAAGAATAGCAAAGAAAGTGGGAATATTAGGAGCTCAGATAGGGGCAGTAGGATACTGTTAATGGTAAATTCATTCTAAGTGAAGGCAAACTAAGAATTATCTATCATAAAATTATCATGTTCACAGTTTGAAAAGATGATGTGGCTATGGTTGTGCAAACCTTTTGCGCCACACAAGGAGGCCTTTGTAAATGTTTTAGCAACAAAATGTTTAACAAATATTCATGTACAACAATAAATTGTCTTCAATTTGCAGGCCTCCTTTAGGAGTAGACAAGGTTATTATTTTACACAACTGTTGTGTACACCCTTTCCTGCATTAGGTTTGATATCATTTAAGCAAATCTAATGCTTAAAGATTGAACCAACCACAAAGATCCAGGGAATCCTACAATATTAAAGTTATTTGTATATGCACCCTGTCTTAGGGCCTGCTTTTCACCCCCTATACCCTTTTTCAGTCCTATCCGCAAAGTACTGAAATTTTATTAGATCTCAGTATAAAATGCTGAAACTCAGCATTTAATGCACAAGGTTCGAGAGTAATTATAGTAGTTGTACAGGTAGGAGCAGTGAAAATATATGTAGCAGCAGTGGAGGCGCTCAGGAAAAAGGAAAGACAGGATGAAACTCAGTTTACCGCCAAAATTGGTGGAAAAACTAATTTGGGTCCCAGTTATTTTATTTCTAAAATTTTCATTCCCAGTTACACGTTTGATGCCCTATTATGCCGAAACTGGTCATTCTCACCCCCTAATCCCAAGACTTTGCAGATAACTCTGTTGTATGCAGTAAAATATTCCAGGATCAGATTTTCACTTGACTTCAAAAATTATGAAAGCCAAAGCTCTACCTCTGAGCATGTAGTTGGATTGACAGTTCGACAATCAAATTGAGTTTTTGGAAACCAATAGCAGACTAAATTGACCCTATGTTTCAGAGGTGGAATCTTTGTCTAAGGATTAACCCTTAAACATAAAGGAGGACCAATTTTGTCTGCCCCTTCCCAGTACTCCTAGCTTGGAGCACCAGCATAAAAATCTGACATAAAAAGGTTGTAGTTGTCACATCAGTTTTTTTTTGTCTTTGGCTCTCATTATAAGAATTTTTGTGAATTGCCCAACATGATAGGAAGCTCTGGGCAACTAAGTGCAAAATTAATGTGAAAGTCAATGACAAATTTGCTACCCAATGTTTTTTAACATTAAGAGTTGAATCAAACCATGGAATGCCATTGTATTCATAATCCCAAATTATCCAAGAATTTTATTTGCCCCCAAAAAAATGAAAGTCAATTTTTTTTTTAGATTTCCCTTGGATGGCCAACGTTTCATTAATCATTCATTTCAACTTTTTTTTGGACATTTTTTTCTCATGTGATTCATATGCATGCCTTCTATCCACCACCATTTTTTTATGATAAATGAAGCACAACATCTTTGTCCAAGTCTTTCAAAACTTGCAATTTTGAAGATTGTCCAAAACTAAATCTAAATTTTCAACAATAATTTTTTTTTCATTTTTCATCCAAATTTTTTTTTTTAATTTGAAACATTTAGCTTCAAGTCCTTTACAACTTCATCAACTCAAAATTTCAAAATTTTGAAGCCTTGCATGACCTTTACGCACATTTGCCGGGGCCAGTCCATTTTTTTAACTAGGATTTGGTCAAATGTTAATAAAAAGGTTAAGAAGGTTAAGTTCACTTTTCAAGTTTGGATCGATGTTAGGTGGTTCTTTATTTTTATGAAGAACCTTTAGTTCTAGTTCTTAAAATTTTCATGGTCAAGGTTCTAATTTCAAATAATTCTTTTTAATATTTTTTATGGGATCCAGTTCAGTTTTGGGTGCACAACTTATGGGTAGTTTTGGATTTGGTTCTTTTATAATCTTTTGTTTAACTAGTTCTTGATAATTAGTGGGTAGGATTTGGGTAATCTAGGTTAGGTTCCAAAACACAAAACACCTAAAACAACCTTCCAAATACACCAATAAATTAGTTTATTACAAAGGTTTAACAAGGTCAAACCAATACAACTGCATTAGTAATTACCATAGTATGTAAACAATTTCAGCATAAATTAAGCTATTTTTTATTTTTTCTGATTTTTAAATAATTACTTGTTATTTGTGCCAAAAAATTTATAAAATTAAAAATCTACAAGATTTAAACTATTGGGTTTGAACCACAGACCTTGAAGTTCATGAGTTTAAAACTGCAGACCTTAAAGTTTAAGAATTTAAAATTGAGACAATTTAGACATACTAAACTATCTCACATACTTGAAAGGAATGTTTTTATTATTTCAGAATTAAATACCCATGTGCCAAAGTTAGATTTAAAATTTAACTAATTATTCAGCACTTTATTGTTGAATCCAATCAAGGATAGTTTCTAATGGATCATAACCTTCTTTTTATGCCATGAGACTCCATGCACTGATAAACCCTAAACCCTTGAATTGTGCCTTCTTATCACTGTTGATTTTTTGTCTCAAACACCTTTTTAATTCACCTTAATTCAACCCTCAACCATAGACTCAACAATCCCCTAGTTCACCTTTAATTATCCATTGTTTGTGACTTCAAACACGCCTTCAAACACAACCAAGTTTTGCCCTACTTTTGGCCCAAACACCCTTTCAATCACCCCCAATTTTTTGACCTAAGTTTGTCCCCTATGTCTACACTTAAACCCCCTCTTGAAAATACCTTTGAATTCTACCTTTAAACACCCCCCCAATACACAATACCATGGTGGCAAACAAGAACCCAAAGTTGAAAACAAAAGAAATCCAACTCAATGTGACATATCAAACAAGAAAATTGAAACCCAGTAATTTCCAAGTTGCATAATTTCTTGCCACGCCATATATCTAACATCTAATACATACTTTCATACATTTATTGTCATAAAGTGGCAAACATCCCTCCAAGAAGAAAACCCTAGAAATGTTCCAAAATTTGTGACATATAAAAAACATAAACTAAATAATACCAAAACTGGAAAAAAAGAAATTCTGTAAGATTCAAAATACAAACAAGTACCTAAAGGCTTTTGCTCATGGTTTCTTCAACTCCAAAAGCCCAAACTTCACAATGACATCTTCATAAGACCAGAGATATGATTATTTCTATTAAGGGCAGGTCCACCACCAACACCCCCTATTTGTACCTGCTCTGAGATCAAATTCAACTGTTGGGGCATACATTATTCTTCAGCTAAACAGCTCAACACCCAAACTTTTTACATGCAATACTGACAATTGTAACTGGAGACAGCACAGGCAGAAACTAAATTTCCAGTCAGGCATATATTTACTGATGTTACAGGGGCTATTACTTTACACAAAGCTCCAAACACTAATCAAAGCACAAAGCAGAGAATACCGCAAAATATTACACTCAGTCCAGATTTTGCCACTGCTCCAAGGCTGATCTGTTGTACATCTACTCAGGTCCTCTTCACAGCTACAACACGAAAGGACCTGTATCTGGGGAGTTGATTGATTACAATCTTCAAGAGAACAACAAATTAAGGATTTCTGATTTCAATTCCACCATGTATCCACACCTGACCCCTCTCCCACCACCCCTGTTGTCAAATTAGGTAATTCCAATGCATACACTGTGTTGGGTTTTTGCTCGAGCACTGCCACATCTGGTGCATGTAGTTGCATGGCAACAGAGGGCTTTTGCTCCAGCACTGCCATAGCTGGGGCATGCATTTGCATGGCAACAGAAGGGTTCAGTACAAGGGAGGCTGGTTCCACACCTCTTGGTGAAGAAGAGGAGACCCCATGACCAACAAAAGTTGGGGATATGGGTCCACCACCATCATATGAATGCTGTTGTAGTGGTTGAACTTCGTTAGCACTGTCAGTGTAAGGTTGTAGAATTAAAGCCCTTTGCTGTGAGCGGTCCGATTCTACACTCCTTGGACTCAATACCGGTGTCAGTGGTGCCTGTGTTCCTGCTTGAGCTGATACTGAGCTATTGTTATCACCTGTCCCCTGTGGAGTTGATAATATGTTGAATTAGGAAATAGGTCATTTGTGTTGCTCCATATACTGGAGTTCAAGATAGCAAGTTGACAGAACATATGCCCCAACCAAAGTCTAGGAATATTTGAAACATAATTCCCATCCCAGGATGGAGCCAGTCCAATACATTAAAGAGAATATTACTCACATGGTCTTTAAATTCAGGGCTGGACAAGTTGATTGAAAGATTACGCATCAGAAGCAAGACCTGCATAGTAAAATGCAAAATGAAGATGCTTAGTAAACCAGTAAACATGACCAATCTATCTTCTGATATCTGCCATGAACTGCTTTCAGTCTTCATCCAGTAAGTGTTTACATTATGTTGCCAAGCATCCACACCAGAAGTTAGCACAAACATGGAATAATGCTCAAATGCTCTCTAATTTGAACAACTCAAAATGCCAAAAATGCCCTTAGCACATACAGTTTCTCGATCAATAGGAGACATCTCCTTGAGCGTCCTCAGATGGCCAGAAACACCTGGATCAAAAACACTGCCAATGAACTTGTATACCTCTGCAAAATCTGGAGTGGCTGCAATGCAACAGAATTTGCATCAGCAGCAGAATACACAAGAGATTAACACAGTGTGAGAACAAACAAGCAAACTGAAATCAGCAGATCGACACATTATCAACAAGCCCAAGGAAATCTATCAATTGCATAATTTACCTTGGATACATGAATCCTGTGCCACTTGGTTTGCTGCCAACATATGCTGTGACCAACCACCTGGAGAGCTACCACTTAAGCTGCTGCTTGAATTTAGACCACCAGTCAAGCTTATTCCTCCTATATCTCCAGCCTCTGGTTTAATGCCTGAAGTGCCCACAAGGCAGTACAAGTTTTAGACCAGATCAGACTGGACTATGAATGAGACATTCTGCTTCCAGTAACAGACTGTTGGCACCATACAGCCCAACCTGTCAATCTCTTGCATATTTGTGAATATGATTGAAATCAATAAGAAGATTTCCAGTTGCAATACAGAGCAAAAACTAAATTCTTGCCCAAAACAATATGACGATAAAACACAACATATCTCTGATGTGGCAGGACTAAACTGCACAATAACATGCTGGCAGTAGCCATTGTGTCAGCTTCAGCCAAAATAAATAAACATGACAAGAAAGAGTGCGGTCATCACCTTGTGAGTGTCACTCACAATGTATCAGACCATCACCTTCCTTACGATCACAAGCTGCTATTACTCCCCACTGACTTCATCAGCTCCAGATGGTGGGTGTATCCAAATGAATAATAATCAGCTCAAAATTTCTTCCAACAAAATGATTCTAACAAAATGCACCTCCTGGGCTTCTATCACACTTCAAGAAGCAACATGAAGACCCAGGCATAATGTTGGCAAAGCACTCCTGCATAGCTACTCAAGAAATCCAACAGTATCCTCATTGAAGCAGCAAGAAGCTTGGGAGGATAAGCTTCATCTTATTTTACCTTGCCCATGTACAAGCAAGCATCTCAGCTTAAGGCATAGAGTGTCCTACAGAGAGGGTAGTAATTAGGGCCTCCTGCACCCTGAACATATCCTTCGAACACAACAGAAAGAATTGAAGCCTACAAAGAGAATATGCACATTACCATTCTTCTGTGCTTTCTGTGGATATGGTTGGGCAGACTTGCGCTTAGGGCGTGGAGGAGGTACATGCTCCCCAGTGCCATTCTTTTGAACCTTCAGAAAGTACTTCTGTGCATGACTTCGAATCTGCAACAGTTCTTCCAATTATAACAAACAGAAGATAACTCACGCATTGCTTTATACCCAAATTGATACCCAGGCTATTCAAATGACCACCTTTGTGAATAATTTTACTGCCTATCTTCACATCGCCATACTTATAGTCATCCCAGTTCTCCTTCCAGTTCCCAATTCAACAGACATCTGAGCAAGAATTTTCATCATCAGATTTGCTATACCCACATAGAGACAGATGACGTCCTTTAGTCTTTGTAGTCAAAAAGATCTAGTCATTGAAATCTAATGCTAATCAGGAACATGCCACCATCAGCTCATAGGACAGGCAAACAACTCAAGCAATCAATCCATGGGAGGCCAGGCAAGCACAAAAATAAAGAAAAATGGGATGTGGCTTCTGCCCACTTACATTATCATATTTCCACCCAGGACACTATAAATATGACTAGATGCCAGGGCTGCCTTCAGGAGCTAATTGCATGTTCCTAGCTAAACTGTAACCAGATTTGTCATAAGGTGATATGCCTGAGGCTAATTGGTTCAAGCTTCACATGTCAACTACAAGGATCTACATGTCAGAAATTGAGGACCAAGCAGAGACATACACATATATCCTCATTAAGTATCAAGAACTTCTATAGTTACAATTACAGTCCATAACAGAACTGCAGGAGGAAGAGAATTCAGGAGAAATGCTAGACTTAAAAACAGCAGAATAGAACAATACCTAGCAAGTCTCACATATTCAGTTACAATCAACAGCAAAATCTATTGTAGTTACTATTGATCATATTCCCACTGTGACAATGTGTGTGATAAGCCAATGTCAAACATTATAAATCTACATACTGAAATTCTGCCACATGTTCAAAGTAAGGGGAGAATCAGCCATGATGTGGACTAGAAAAGAGAAGGGATCACACTGCACCAAAGAGATAAGAGAGTAGAGTAGAGATTGAAAGTTCTTATGACCCAACAACTCTGAGCATAGAGAATTTGTGAAAATGACTCTCCAAATTCAGCAGTATCTAAATTATTCAAATCAAACATGAAAGGCATACCACACTTGTTTATAGTATGTGCACCCATCAATTGAGTCTTTATCCAGATGCCATGAATTCAGGCAAATTACAGATACTCAAGAAAAAACAACTTGTCAAGACCAAGCATATTTACAGTAGTCTAAAAAATTTCATGTCGAAGACATCTCATGAACATGTCATACAAGAACCTGTTATTTGAGAAGAAACGGCATTTATGCTAAATTAGCACACATCAACAACAACAAAAAATCCAAAATCTAGAAATGAAAGACATACCTGAATAACAGTCTTGGAGCCAACAAAGGCCTCAATCTTCTTCCAATCTCGGTCAAATCTGTGGACAAATCACCAGTTGCCATGTAAATTTGTCTGTAAACTCTGGAACTTTCACAAAGCCTATTCTCTTCCAAGCAAGTGAAACTCATGTTATGGTGATCCTTGATGCCTAAGGAATCGGAGGTTTATACTACTGCCAAGGAATGCACAACTCTTTCCATCCAAAATTGTAATACTAGCCTTGACACTAAAATATCCAACTGTGACATAAAATATGATGAGTGCATTTCACCTTCCCGACAGCAAAAACAAAGTCAGGACACTTTGTAGAATGTTGCTTGGAATCAATCAACAGGAAGATTCTGTAAAAGAAAAGAACAGATCTCTTGGAAACTGCCATGCCCTACTTAGATTCAAAACCTACTGAAGCAGTAAAAGAAAAGGTTCCAAATCAACTGCCATTATCCAATGGGCAACTGTTTGCAGATTAAGCTCATAATTTCTAGAGGACCACTGACTGACTCATGAAGGAATCAAAGGGTGAATTGTCATTCTGAGATGCCTTAACCATGGAAGCTACAGAAAACTGTCTGCATGCATCTGGAGCTTGATGGAGTGGGTCAACCAGTTCTCTGAGGAGGAGGAGAGAGGCTCTGAAGTCACACCCATTTCTGGTCTCCTTGTCCTTTGAACATTTGAGCCCTAGATAGAAGAGAGACAAATTTTGGTTGCTAAATCTGTTGAGGAAGGAAGCAGCAACTCTTCTTGCAGGTGGTGCAAATGTACACAAGGTGGAAAGGAATTGGGAGAAAAACTCAATCCAGTCATGGATCCGATAAAAGAAAATTCTTTGATATATGAATTCATTTGACAGTTACATGGGTGCAATCAATGTCCACAAATGCAGTGAGAAGCTGCCGAATGCTGTCTCAATGGCATCAATCAACATGAAGAACAAGCAAGCAAGCAAGGTTCTTAGTATGTATGTTGCACCCAGAGTGAGGAGGAGGAGGAGGAGGGAAAAACACTCACAGCTGAAGTGCTTCGAGAAACTTGTCGTGCTCTTGCTCTGTCCAGCTTTCCCTAGACTTAGTGATGGTGTAAGGTTTCCTGATTTTCTTGGACCCTTCTTCCGACACTTGTTGCTCCATAGAAGAAGAGGTGGTGGTGGTCATGAATCCCCCCGCCGCCGGCAGTGACAAATCAAAGAGGGGAAACAACTGGTTGCACTTCATGTGCTACGAACGGAACGCCGGCCACACAGGCAAATCAAGATACGCCCGACCGCCTCCTTTTGTCACCAAGCCGCAGTAGCAATAGTAGTAGTAGCAGTAGTAGCAGTAGTAGTAGAGCACTACACGAACGAAAAGGATAGCAAGCATCACACACAACACAACAACGACGACGACAACAACAAAAGCAACAACGAATCTAAAGCACAAAACATGCGTACTCTGTCTGTGTGGCTGCTTCCAACGAATGGGATGGATTGCGGCAAAAAGGAAAAAGAAGAGCAATGAATCAGAAAACAAAAAATTCAACCGCAAAACCCTTGAGCTAACAACAACCCTAGATGCCTAAAGTGCTAGCTCTCTGCAAGCGAGCGAGAGACGGACAGAGAAAAAGAGACAGAGATGAGAGAAGAGAGAAAGCAGATTGTTAGTCATCATAATCCTTACAGATCATTTTACAAATCTATGAAGAAATCTCTCCTACTCCTTTTGATCATCGGAACTCACTCCGAATGCATAGGTAATGCAGGAGTCCAGATTCGGTAGTTTGGCACTGGCTGATCAGGTATTTGTCATCACAGCGGCAGAGAGAGGCAGGAGACGTCCGGCAAGCAAGCGTTCGTGGGGGAGGGGTGGTAGCCAGCCAGCCAGCCAGCCAGCGAATGACCGAGCAAGGGGGAAGCGAACGTCCTCAGGCCGTTCGGTCTAAACCACCAAAAAAAAAAGAAAAAAAGAAAACCTAATCTTGGAAGGTTCCAAAACCCTTCTGGACCCACCCACCCACCAGAGGTTCGGGAATCGAACGAACCAAAGGGGAAGAACCACAAGTTGCTTTCTCACTCTGTACGTATGTATTCTCACAGATTCACCAAGCCCACACACAGTGCAAAGATTCAATGCACGGCCGAGGAGGTTCTGTCATCGTTGAGTGTTTTGCGTAGGTCTGCCTGCTGAGAGGCATAACAAAAGACAGAGAGAGAGAGAGAGAGAATTTGTTTGATGGCAGCTTTTCAGAATTTCAGAAAGAAGGAAAAAAAAAGAGGGGAGATCAAAATGAATTTCTCAAAGAAAGACAGATCTCAAGAAGACGAAACAACATACAACTATCCTGCAGCAATGTCAAATCTGCATGTGTGTGCATGTGATGATCTTTTTTCTTTCTTCACCATGATGTAGTTTTTATTTTTTCACAGAATTTTGACTCTTGTGATGCTGGGTTCTAGCATAGTGGTCAATCATGTGTAATTCCACTTCATGCCAGCATCTGACCTTCATTCCCGGAAGTAAACAAACAAGCTGCTTCACACAAAAGAGTGACTTCCAGGACAGTAATAATCATTAAAGAAGCTTTCACAAAAGAGTGAGTTTCCAGAATAGACAATCTTCAAAGAAGATTTCACAAAATTGTGGGTTTCCAGGACACTGATCTTCAAAGAAGCTTTCACAAATTAGTGAGTTCCCGAGACACTGATCTTCAAATCTTATACTGGCAGGACACACTAGGGAAAAAATAAAGGAGCCTAAGCCTTCACAAAAGAGTTCCAGGACAGTGACCTTCAAATCTAAAACTGGAACAACACACTAGGGAAAAAGTATGAGCCTACATGAGACTCTTGTGTAACTGAGCTTCACCACCCCAAATCGCTTTTAACCCCTAATTCTTAAAGGTTTTTGAAATACACAGGAATGAGGACACATTTGGTCCACTTGTTTTCATGCCATCAATAATCCTCTGTCATCAGGACTCAACTCTGCCAGATGGAGAGTTTGACAGGAAAAGAAGTCGTTGGAGAGGCCCAAAGACATGAGCAGTGTGAGACAGTGGCTACCTTCTTCAATTCATCTTTCAGCCAAGGGGACATGTCCCCTGGAGTAAAAGGGTTGGTCCCTACTCTAAACCTACAAAGAGTCTCTCATTCAGCTAGAGCAATGACTACAGCTACACCCATGCCAAGAATCATAGAAGTGAGTTGCCAGAGGGTAGTTGAAAGGGAATTGCCCTGTGTATGCATATCAGGCATCACGCCTGCAACTGAAATGTAAATGAAACCACCTGCTGTAAAGCCCTGTAATACACACAACATTTCAACTCATCAATTCATCCAGAATATCAACAACCTGCCATTCTCAAAAGAGGGACACTTTTGTCTAGCTTCTAAGCACAGTCAGTCTAACTTGGTTTTAAAACTACCTTACAGTTAAGTTCCAAGGTCTGAAACAATGAAGAGAGGAAGGAACAGATCACCTCAATCAAAGAAGAATGGCCTGGATTCCCACCCAATGAAAGTGCCTGTTTCACCATCATGCACATCCCAATATGTTTCCTCAAGACTAACAGACACTGCAACTATATCTAAAGGATCCTACTACACCTGACATAGCTTAGTTTCCCTCCTGATGATTATGAGAATAAATGCTGCACAGATCAACTTCTCAGCAGACAAGGACTCGCCTTCACATTCCAGAAAAATAAGTTAACCATTAAGAGAAATACAACATTCAGCTGAAACAATAATACAGTAGTAGAGAAGAAACTAAGGTAGCAGGGCAGGCAGTGTGACCATTTTTCTTCAGCCTTCTGCATCATTTAAATATAAAGTAACAGGAGAAAGAGATGGCCCGTACCAGAGCAGTTCCAGCCATGGCAACCAATGCAGACAGAAAGTTGAATGCAAGAGCTTTGAACACACTAAAGCCTGACCTCACCAAAATTCCAAAATCACCAACCTGTTCTGACCACAGGTTTTTGTGTTAATACTGGCCAAGAGATGATTTCCTTGAACTAAAAAGCAAATGTTGATAAGTCATTCAGGTTGCACTTCAGTGAGGCAGATTACTAGATGCTTCTAATTGAAATTTCTTTACCTCCTTCGTAATCCTTGCAAAGCATCCCTTACAAAAATTAGTCCCCCTCTTTTGCTCCATCCTCAAACCAGACTGCCATCATGGCGGGGTTGCTCTTCAACAAACTGACTAGAGGCAATGGGAGGGAGGTCAAAATCTGAGAATATCTAGATTTTGGCCTTGTAAATGTAGAAAAGGTTAGGGTCTACCTCCTGTGGAAGCTCATGGGCAAGAAGGAACAAAGTTCGTGACCAGCCACCAACAGTCCCATGCAGCAAGAATGCTGTTCCCAAAGACATCCCGTCCGTAAAGTTGTGCTGCAAAACAGTTTTTATCCTTAACAAGCAGGCTAGGACAAGTTCCTACACTGAAGGATGCACATAGTTTTAACTCCCTATCAGTTGACATCACATCAAATATATACAAAGGCAATTGAAAATTAAATCAAGAGGCTAAATTGCAAAGCTTTCACATCAACAATGAGATTGAGGGAAACAGACAAGAACTACCCACCACAGCATCAGAGAAAAGGTTAAGGTAGCCCATCACATGCACCCCACTTGTAACCAGCAGATGCTTAGACTTGTCAACATCTTTCGATACATCAGTTTCCACAATAGATGTCTCCTCTCTTGTCTCTCCTCTGGTTCTCTGTAATCAAATCAAGACACCAGCTGCAGGAACAACTTCAGCTGACAACCAAATAGATTTGTTCGAATCTAGTAAAATCACAGAAGTAGGTTGTTACCTTTCGCAGATTTGGGTTTGACTCCAGAGGCTTAATCTCTTTGTCTTCAACTCCAGCACCATCGGCAACATGAGTACCCTCAGAGCCTTCAGAGACTTGTTTTTTTTGGCTATGATGGTGATGTGCATGGCCAAGTCCAGGTGTCTTACTTGACAACTCCTCCACTCTTCTTACTATCTTTTCAACAATGAAAAACAGGAGGATACCACCTGCAACAGTGGACATGGAGTGGAAGCAACAAAGCAGCATATGCTGCAATGAGATCCAAGGGACAAAACTTGGATAGAGTCAAAGGTCACTGTGGGTTGTAACTGAAAACAGATAACAAATTGACAATTCAGGTTGAAACTACACCACAAAGAACATTAACAGGACATATCTGAATCCTGCATGGTCCTTGCATTGACTGTCAATGTCTGTGCTTAGCCATTCATGCAGAGAAACATGAAATTTGCATTGAGAAGATGGTCTCTGCAGATTTTAAGACCTGGTAGAGTTCAATGCCCTTAAAAATTGTGCAAAATGTTCATCACTGCAAACTGTGACTATGTTCCCCACCAACAAGCTTGAACTCTGGAGAAAGACATACAAGGCCAGAGTACAACTCACCTACTTGACATTCCATATGTACAAGGTGATGAGCTTCATGCACAGCTAGGAGATTCTTACCAAGAATGGCAAGACCAACTGACAAATCTTGCATTGAGTGGCCATGGCCTTCATTCTGAGAGTGCCCATGTGGATGTGAATGGCCACGACTATGGCCTTCACCATTGATGTGCATGTGTGAATGCAAATGGTCATGGACATGGTTATGATTATGGTGGGAACCAGGATCACCTATATCACCAAACACCCCACCCTCAGGAAAATTCTTTGCTGTTTGCTACCACAAATATTTTAAAATGCTTGGTGTGAGCACTCTGCACCAAGCTCCAAAAGCATTAGAACATAAATGCTTCAAAACAAAACATATGAGGGAAATATCGGAGACACAGTTCCAAAACAGAAGCACTAACCAAAAGCATGGGGCAACTGGTGAAGAAATGCATCACCCAACATGGCTCCTGCCTGAAATGCATTCCCTCAACAACTCATTTCAGCCAAAAGTGTTAGCACTAACTTTCTCTTCTACACACCAATTTACAGGGCACCTGCAATTGCTTGGTGTAATGTATAAATGATCCCACACCAAAGAACCTTACTGTCAGAAAGTTGAAAGCAATATGAACTCAAAGATGTTACTGTTGAATGCAACAAGTCTAGCACACGTTTTCTCACCCCAAATGCTGCCAGGGCATCAACCACCGTGGGTGACGGCTTGCCATTTGCTGCAACCAGTCAAGGAAACATTGATGTCTAATAAAGTTGCAAATTCTGTAAAACAAAGGGTATGATACAGGCCTTGCTAAAAAGAAAGACTGGTAGGAGCTAGCTAGACCCTGACTGTAGTCCATACCAAAGAATTCCTATAGACCAGAATCAAAGTGATAAGGAGGGAGAAAATGTGGATGATTAAATGTGTATGGGGTGAGGAGACTTACAAACAATACAAGGGAGAAGAATGAGGCAAATGAGGGAGGCCATGCTCACCAGCAGCGAACTTCCCAGTGATTGCATCCAAAGAGCTGTAGACCCCACAAACTATAAGTAACTGATACTAGAAAGATCAGACTAACATCAACAACAGAAAAAGGTTCATAAGAATATGTAAGAAGTACCAAAATCCCAATTCTCAAAATGACTGTTGTATTCCACATCTGAGTGGGCACGCCCTTCAAATCCATATTCTTGCAAATCCCTTTCCTCTTCAATCTCTTCTGGCAACCTAAATGGTGTTTTCTTATCAACATTTTCATGGCTGTGATGAACATGGTGGTGGTGACTGTGTCTGTTGCCATGGCTCTGATGAACATGGCTATCATGACTGTGCCCGTTGGTATGGTGCTGATGGACATGGCTGTCATGACCTTCATGCTTATGACTCTGGTCATGTTTATGCATGTGGTGATCACCATGGTCGTCAAAAGATACATCACCAGTTTGTTGCATCTTCTGATGCATCTGGTGTGCATACTTTTGCAGAAGATTAATAACCTCATGCCCAGCAACCCCTTCTGTATTCAATACAATGCTTTGTTCGTCATTGCCCTGCTCTGGACTGCCCCGAGCAGCAACAGCCTTAAGAGACTCCTCAAGTTTATGTAACCTGTCCCTGGCCTCCACATCAGGATTCAATGTGTGACTGCCCACTTCTGACTGGTGTACAGTTTCATCATCCCTGTCCTCATCAGTTCTTGTAGTTCTCAATTTCACATTCACAGGCTCTTGATTTGCTGCAACATACACAACCATTTCAGAATCTCTCTCTCTCTCTCTCTCTCTCTCTCTCTCTCTAAAAGGGGTTTGGAAATCTGTAGTTGAATCCCTTACCCTAATCTGTGACCAGAATGGATTTGTTCCACAATACCTGTCATCAGACACTTTGCACGCCTGCCAAGTACTCCATGATCTCGACAATGATCCATGGCATCAAGCTAAACATTTCAAACAGTGAGCACGAGAGATATGAAAGAAGACAACACCAAAGGCGGAGTTGCTTCATTACAAAGCGGAATCACCAGAACGCTTACCGATATAATCCGCCTCAGAGAATCCTTGTTTGGTCAACGTACGCTGCGATAGCAATTCTTCTTCTTCTTCTTCTGCCTGCACTTCTTTCCCTGCGTCGTCACCGCTCGCCTGCTGCCACTTCTGTTGTAGATGATGCGCGTAATTCTGCAGGAGGCCAATGACCTCGCTTCCTTTGGCGCCATCCAAGCTCACGGCAAGGTTGTGGTCATCGATTGCCAGATCCTCTTTCTGCGCATTCAAAGTCAGTAAAGCTGCCTGCAGCTTCTCAAACTGTGCATTTTCTAGGGTTCGGTCGCCATCGCTGGGAACCTGGAGCTCCTCCTCACCTTCATGTGCGGACGAAGAAGAAGCTTGGATGATGAGAAGCGCAAGAAAGAAGAAGGAAGCTACGGCTTGCAGCAGCTGCCATTTTCCCATCTTTACATTCATTTCCGCAATGCACAATTCAGCTCTCCGACAGGAGTTTTATGGCGCAAACAAAACGCGAGCCCGAAGAGCTCCGTTTCCGCAGGAGTGATCGTCGACTCAACGCTGATCCCGTGCGGAAGCGCAAACAGCGATGGGGCGTCACTCGTTGCCCTCCACAACCGCCGGTTATCATGACGGAACAACGTTGACGAAGAAGAGGTCCATGGCACGTGCTTTGCAGTCGCGTTCGAAGGAAAGAATACCAAGGAACCAAGCATTGAGCGGGTATATATATTTTATACCCTTATTTTACCACGATGCATTTCTAAGAAATTTTCTGTACAAAATGAAAGTTATCCATAAAGTCAAACCTCAGTTAGGGACCCTAAACCGTTTCACTTCATTATCATTAAATTTTAGTTATTCCTAATAAGCTTCCCCTAGAAACCCCGGAACTTGATTCATTTTTTCCCATGCATCCAACAGGAGTTGAACCTACGAATTCTCCACTTATGAGTTGAGTGCTTTAAACGCTCAGCCAGTAAATTTGGAAGAGCAATTATCCAGCATAATCCAACATCCATCCATCCCATGTGAGCATTTTGAAAAATCAAATGTTTTTCAAATGCCCACAGATGGAAGGATTTCATTTTATTTTTTCAAATGCTCACTTGGTTTTTTGTTTTTTTTTTT